>Ga0157372_10003192_pt1 | contig 17691 bp, 15 predicted proteins | sample C55metaG_FD_115307 | JGI IMG/M metagenome (GOLD analysis project Ga0157372, IMG submission 115307) | Corn rhizosphere microbial communities from Kellogg Biological Station, Michigan, USA - C5-5 metaG | ecosystem: Host-associated > Plants > Roots > Rhizosphere > Soil | place: USA: Michigan... | reverse complement strand
TTAATTAAAGATGTGGAGGATCATCCGACCACCAAAGTTTTTTCTACCCAATCAGCGGTAAAAACGGAAAAACGAACAATGATTGATTCAGTAACCGGCAAACCAGTCGTTACAGAACGATCAACGCCACAGATGGTAACCGTGACTTCAAACCTGCCAAATCCGCAAATCGGAATGATCGCTCCGCTTGAAAAAACGATCAGCGAACTGAGGATTCAAAAATTATCGAAAGATTCTGCTCTTTTAAATATCAGGCCTGCCCTTGAAAAGGAAATCAGTTCGAAGGTTGGTTTTTTGGATGAACTGGAAGTGATGTATCGTTTGATCACCCGGTCGACAGTGGCGCTGATCGTTTGGTTGCTTTGGTTCTTTTTGCTTTTCGGATTAGAGATGTTGGTATTGATCAGTAAAGTAAATGAGAAAGAGACTGATTATGAAAAAACGGTTAAGCACCATATGGCATTACAGTTAAAAAAACTGGATGCATTTGCGAGGGCTAGTGAAGGGGAATAAAGTGTAAAAGGAGTTTTCTTCCCGGTAACTGATACCACCAAATAACCGGACAATGAAAAGATTATAGTTTACAAAACCGTATTGACGGGTATGTTAAAGTTGAATAAGCGAAAGATTGGTGGATGTTATCTGTTAATAATAAACCGAATAAACAAAACCTCCAAGCCTATTTGGAAATCCATTCTTTTGCTTCCCACAAATGGTCCATCATAAAGCCTTTTGTTTGCCCGGGAATCAGATTGCCAAAAATGTTGGTGAATTTTACTATTCCTTTTTCTTGGGAAACGATCGCGATCTTTTTCCACTGCGTGTAATAAATAAAACCGAGGAGTGCATCTTTAATCCATGCTTGTATAGTGTAATTGCTAAGGGGCGTATTGATTACAAGGAGGTAATTTATTTTTTTGTATTCCTTGTAAATCTTTTCTACCACCGGGTTGATGATCTCATCATAATCTTTGCCGGTGATTACATCATTTGCTTTAAAGGCAGCAACAAAAGGTGGAAGGCCTTGAATAACTTCAATCATATAAAATAATTTAAAAATTGAACGAGGCTATGACTGATTAAAAGTAAATAAAAAATCAGGGAGTTGAAGAAAAATGTTTCGGATGATGTGCCATGCGGATGTATGATTTATGATTTTATGATTTCTGATTTTAGAATGTAGGATCATTAACCACTAACCATTTACTTCCCTGCTTTCATTTTCTCAAAAGCATCATAAACCGCCCGGTGCAAAATAGTTGCATGATCTTCATGCGGAAAATATTGAAAATGAATGACGGAACTTTTTGGAAGATCTGTCTTTAAAATGGACACTAACTGATTCACATCATTCACCATAATTTTTTCTTCATTGCCAACAGCAACATAAACAGAAACCGGTTTAGTTACTTTTGGTGTCATGGATAACAAAGATTCATTGTCCCACCAAAGACTCGGGCTCACAATGATATACTTGTTGAATAATGCCGGTTTTTTAAAAAGAATTTCTGTAGCCAAAAGACCACCTAACGATTGCCCGATAAGGGTTTTGGAAGAATTGGTTTTATAATTCTTTTCAATAAAAGGTTGCAACTCATTTTCTATAAAAGCAATAAATTTTTCGGAACCTCCTGTTGTCGGAAAATCTTTTTTGTCTTTTAAAACCGTAGTTGGAAAAGTAAAATCTCTTTTGCGATCCACATTGGCAATGCCGACCACAATTGATTTTGGAACAACATTTACCCAGGGAAAATTCAGGAATTGCACCACGCCAACGATATGAATAAAATCTTCATCAGCAGAGCCATCCAATAGATAAATAACCGGGTAGGAGATGGGGGCATTTTCATTATAACCTTCGGGCAAATAAATGTTGAGCACTCTTTTTTCGGAAAGTGTTTTTGACCGCAGTTCGATAATTCTTCCTAAAACAAAAGGAATATTTTGTTTGGAAGCAATACTGTCCTGTGCTTTCAAGCATGGTACAGAACTACAAAGCAGGAAGGTAATGAGGAATATTTTCATTTTATACACATTGATAAAAGACCTGAAATGGCATTCGTTGGAATGTTATGAACTGGCCTGCCAGATAAAATAAATATTGAGTGAAACATACAGCAGCAGGAAAACCTGGGCACTCATCATATCAAATCTACGCGCTTTTATTTCCTTATTCTCCTTTACCAGTTTTAGCGAATAAGTAGTTGCTGCAATGATGGCAAAAATAAAAAACAAAGTAAGTCCGTGAAGGGTGTCAACCAAAGTAAATGAAGTGCTTTCGGGTAAAGAAGAATCGATGATGTACTTATTACCAATCACGGCGAAAAGCGCACCCACACTTAATCCAAACCGTGAATCCATTCCATCAGAATGAATGTAGAAACAAATATAGGCAATGAGAAAAGCGATGTACATTCCGAGAAACATCTTCCAGAATAATCCGCCTGCGTCCCTGCTGATATTAATGATTGCTTTGTAAGAACTGTATTCACTGTGCGGAACGGTAAGACTGGGATCGCCGAAAGTGGTTTCATATTTTTTTACGCCGATGGAAATGTTGCAACTATTAATGCTCCAGCCGCTGAGCGTAAAGCGCGGATCATAATTCTTTCCAACAGTGTCAGGAACAAAAACCAAAGACTTTGAATCAAATTGAGAGTTCTCGATGGATAGTCGCAACTTTTGTTTGTCAAACGGAAAATTTCGGATGCGCCAGCTATCTTTCATCAGACATTGCATCTTCATTAAAAGGTAAACCTGGTTGTCGCTGGTGTCTATGGTGGCAAAAGATCTGGTAACCGACTTTGCCTGCGGCACTTCAAGGTTTTGCATAAAATCAAAATCCTTGTTTTTATATTTAAGCCACAACCAAAAAGTGATTGCATATTCTTTTTGTTTGAAATCAATATCGTGAATGCTGGTAATATACATTCCTACTTTCACAGTATCGGGTAGTGTATCCGCCTGCACTTTCTTTGCAGAAAGGAACAAACCGGTAATGATAACAAATGCAACAAAAATATTCTTCATCATTGATGTAAATGAAAGCGAAAGATATAGAAAGGAAATTGTAAAATAACCTGGAACAGAAAAAGTTTTTTTGAAAGAGATAAAGGAGCGTTTAGAGAATTGGAGGCAACAGGAAATAATGTTTTATCCCCACCAAAATGCAGTTGCGATAATTATATATATCGCAATTAATGCGGCGCCTTCGAGCCAGTTGGATTCTCCATCAAAAGAAATAAACGCGGCGAGGATGATGGCGAGAAAAATACTTGCCATCAGCATCGGACTGAAAACCAATGTCAATGAAGAGAAGCCAAACACCTGGCTGATGATCACCAGCAGAGGCGCCAGCACTAAAGCAATCTGCAACGGACTGTTAATGATCACAGAAAAGGCATATTCTGACTGGCCTTTGGAGGCAAGCTGAATTCCTACTACATTTTCAATGGCATTACCGGCAATCGCAACGATCACCAAACCGGCAAAGGCATCAGAAATATTGAGCGCTTTCATGGAAGGTTCCAGGGCTGTAACAAACCAGTCTGAAACAAAAGCCGCTAAAACACTGGCAACAGTCAGCAAGCCAACAGCAAGCCAAAGTGGCCATCTCGGCTCGGAAGTAATATCTTCTTCAGAAGTGATTCCAATCTTTCCACGCTTCAATGATGCGGGGAGATACATTAAAAATAACAATAACAAAACGATGGAAACGATCAGTGAAAAAGTTTCTTCATGTGGCGCAGCCGGAGAATGAATCCAATGGGCAAGAGAAGGAATGGCCAGCCCCATGACGGATAAAAGCATCAGGATGATGATCGTTCGTGCCCTGTCTGATCCGAGCTTTTGGGTGCCATGTTTTAATCCGCCCACTAAAAATGCGAGTCCGAGAACGAGCAAAAGATTTGATAAAATAGATCCGACAAGTGCTGCTTTCACCACTTCTACCAGTCCGGCTTTCAAAGCAAAAATGGCAATAAATAGTTCCGGAAGATTGCCCAGAGCCGATTGTAAAACACCTGTTGCGCCAGGCCCAAACCTATCGCCCAATTGTTCTACGCTTCTGCCCACAAGCGAAGCCAGCAGTGTAACAGCAAGGGCTGAGGTAATAAAAGCTATAATAGAATTTAATCCGGCATAATAGGCAATTCCGGCTGCAATAACCGCGACAGCGCCGGCGATCAGAATGATATAATCAGATTGAATGAACCTTTTTTTTTCTGCTGTCTTTATCGCCATATAAGATTGGTTGTGTCGACAAATTACAAAAAAATCAGTGAATACTTTTTGTCTTTTGATTTGGTAAATGAAGTAAACAAAAGAATTTTTGGAACAAAAGCGGCATGATATTTATTATACTTATTTGAATCTTCAATCAGTCAATATGAAAAAGATCGTCATCCTTTCCATTCTATTTGCTCCCGCTTTTACTGGCTGCAAAAACAAGAACAGTAACAGCGATGTTGGCAAAAAAACAGAAACTTACCAGCAGGTACCAGTGAAGAATGCCAACGGGAATATTCCTGACACATCTGATGCCATCAATCTCAGCACAAAGAAAGATTCAACTTCCGTCAGGATTGATAGCGATGCACAAAAGTAAATTTGAAGACGGTTGCAGGAAAATAATTTGATTAGTTAAATTCTCTCTCCATTTTTAATAAATCTCTTTTCATCAATGACTCACTTATTCACTTTTCATGATCTCCGAAAAAAGTTCATAAGAATGGATCTTTGCCTGCTGGTCATAAATGTTGGAGATGATCATGATCTCATCAATTTGTGTCTGATTAGCAAAATCAAGGAAATCTTTTTTAATCGTTTCCCGGCTGCCAATAAATGAAAGAGAAAGCATTTGATTAAGCATTTCCTTTTCATAATCCGTCCAGATGCCTTCCATGCTGTCAACCGGTGGCTGCAGCAACTTCCGGTGACCCGTGACGATTCCCATGAACATCTGAAACAACGAAGTAGCCAGTTTGTTTGCTTCCTTATCTGTATCGGCAGCAATTACATTTACACATGCCATCACCTTTGGTTTGTCAAGGTATTTGGAAGGCCTGAAATGTTTCCTGTATAATTCAATTGCAGTAAAAAACTGTGCCGGGGCAAAATGACTGGCAAATGCATAAGGCAATCCCAAAGCCGCTGCAAGTTGTGCACTGTCGGTGCTGGAGCCAAGGATCCAGATCGGAATGTCCAAACCTTCACCGGGAATGGCACGCACATTTGAAACACTGTTTTCTTTTGAAAAATAGGTTTGCAGTTTCAATACATTTTGCGGAAACTCATTGGCGTTATTAAAAAAATCTCCTCTTAATGCCATCGCCGTCATCTGATCTGTTCCCGGTGCTCTGCCGAGGCCAAGGTCTATTCTGCCGGGGTATAATGATTCGAGTGTTCCAAATTGTTCTGCAACGGCAAGCGGGGAATGATTGGGAAGCATTATTCCGCCGGAACCTATGCGCATGGTAGAAGTGCCGGAAGCAATAAATCCTATCAAAACTGAAGTGGCAGAACTGGCCACGCTGATCATGTTATGATGTTCTGAGAGCCAAAAACGTTTGTAACCAAATTTCTCTACATGCTGTGCCAGATCAAGGCTTTTGGCAAATGTTTGTGCCGGGTTAGAACCTTCCGTCACCGTAGCAAGTTCTAAAACAGAAAACGGTATATCTGATAAAAATTTCTTTTTCATTTTTTAAAATTCCTTCTTCACAAAGTACTGAAAAGAAAAAAGGAAAAAAACAGTTTGCTTTTTATAACATCTCACTGGCTCAGTTTTGATTGATTGCCTGAGGAAAAAAAAGCGTTATTTTTTTATAATACAAGAAAAGTGCTGGGCAAATTTTATCTTTAAGAGACTTCTTTGAAGTCAATTTTGGCATGTTATTGGTATTTTTATTAGTATAAAAATTTTGTACTATGAAAAAAACACTTCTATTATTGCTGATCTGTGGAGGCATGCTCTCCGCTTCAGCACAGGACACAACAACAGTTACCACCACCACACCATCAGTCACTACAACTCATAAGTATTATTATTATCCTTCGACAAATGTTTATTATGACGAGGCTACCGGTAATTACTGGTATGAAGACAATACCACCTCAAAATGGATGCAGACACCAACGCTTCCTTCCACAGTAACGATTGAAAAAAATACACCAAGGTTTTTATTGAGTTATAGTGGTAATGAACCATATCAAAATAATGCATCCGATATTAAAAAATATAAAACAAAAAATAATGGTGCTGTAAAGATTAAACCAGAAAAGCATTAAACGATAAATTTCAGGTGGATAGCAATCTCAAAAGCTTCGTTACGGCGAGGCTTTTGTATTTTCGGGCAGCATAGTTTTTACTTTATATTAAGAGGAAGATTAAAAGTGATGCATTACCTTCTTTTTCTGCCGAATGAAAAAGATTCGGATCTTTTATAACGTTCATTGAATGTGTTCTGTTTTGATGAGTTACATTTCTGAATTTTATTCCGCGTCACCAAAGGCATCATGTGTTAAAGACAATCATCCGTCTTTAAATAATAAATCACAAGGGATTTATCCATTCAATTCAACCTTCTTTCCTGTTTTTGCTGCTTCATAAATGGCGGCTATAATTTTTAGGTCTTTCAAAGCTTCTTCGCCATCCACGGGGATGATCGGAACCTTGTTGCGAAAAATAATATCGGACATTTCATCCATCTGAAGAGTTTGTTGTGTTACATCTGAGGCGGTCACTTCTCCCTTGTTGGTCTTTGCCCTGATCGGTCCATAACCGGCGGCAGGATGCAATTCAGCAAAGCCATCTTTGCCATCCAGAAAAAAACGATCGAGGTTGTTCATACTGTAAGTGGACAAACACGAAGCAACGATTCCCTTTGGGAAACCGATCTGAAACTGCATCGTTTCATCGATTCCCTCTTTAAACTTTTCCGGATCATTTTTTGTTTCCTGGGCCGTAACCCAAACAGGTTCCAGGCCGGTCATGTATCTTGAACCATTCACCGAATAAATGCCAATGTCCATCATCGAACCGCCACCAGATAATTTTTTATCAAGCCGCCATTGATTCGGATCGCCAATATCAAAGCCGGTCAGCCCCTGGAAGAAAGTGATCTTTCCAAAAGCGCCGGTATCACGCAAACGGATCACTTCCAAAGTGTGCGGCTCAAAGTGCATCCTGTAGCCAACTAATAAATTCACTTTAGCTTCTTTACATGCATTGATCATTTCATCAGCCTCTGTAGCGCTGACGGCCATCGGCTTTTCGCAGATCACCTGCTTTCCTGCCTTTGCTACACGCATCACTGCGTCATGATGAAGGGCATTGGGCGTAATGATATAAACCGCATCAATATCAGGATTGTTTTTAATGTTGTCATAATTTTCATAATCATAACAATTGGCGGCAGGAATATGATATTTACTTTGCCACACCAGTAGTTTAGATGGTGTGCCACTGATGGCGCCAACCAATTTTGCTTTCTTACAACTTTGCATCGCATCTGCCACACGGGTTCCATAACTTCCAAGTCCCATAATTGCCACACGAAGTATCCGGTCGTCCATATTTGTCTTTGACATAAAGTAATTTGAAGGTTTTATAAATGGCAACATCGCGGATGCTGCGGTTATTTTATAAATAAAGTTGCGCCGTGAATTCATAACTTGTTATTGAGATCAACAAGTTAAAAAATTTTTTGATAATCTATTCGTGCAGACCAAAATAAATCACCACTTCATTTATATCTTATATCTTTATCAGACATTATTGCCTGCACGAAAAAACTGTATTTCAATCCATGATCAAACAAATTCCAAAAGCATTGATCTATTCAAGACTTTTCCTTGGAATCGGTATTCTTGTATCAAGCATTTTTCAGATCAGCAATTCTTTATCCATTGTTCTTTTTATCACCGGAATGCTTACCGATGTGTTCGATGGAATTGTTGCAAGGCAACTGAATATGTCTACCAGGTACCTTCGACGGCTCGATTCCACTATTGATCAATTCTTCTTCCTTTTTGTGTCGCTGGCAATTTTTATTCAATCACCGCAATTTTTTTACCAGAATGAAATGAAGATCATCATTTTGATCAGTACTGAGTTTATTGCTTATGTAATTTGTTTTGTAAAATTTAAAAAAGAAATTGCCACGCATTCTATTTTGTCAAAAGGTTGGGCACTGATTTTATTTGCTACCCTTTTGCAAGTTATGATTACCAAAAACTCCACCATTTTATTTGAATTTTGCTTTTATATTGGAATCGTCACAAGGGTAGAAATTATAGTCATTGTTTTACTTTTAAGAACCTGGCTAAATGATGTTCCCGGAATTTACCAGGCAGTTTTATTGAGGCAAGGGAAGCCGATCAGGAGAAATAAGTTATTGAACGGATGAAGGAAGCATGAAAAAGGTTGCTTATTTAATTCTCAATAGAAAATATAAAATATTATAAATGAAGATATTATCGCTTCCAATTATTATTATAATCAAATGAGTATCACCTGATCAAACTTCGATTCACCTCGTTCAATCTATAATTATTTTTAAACCAATTCAAAAACATGAAACTTTTAAAATCACTGATCATTGTTTTACTGATCAGCTTTGCTTTTTCTGTATCTGCACAAAAACAATTCAAGGCTTTGCTGGTAACCACCACAAGAGGCTGGCACCATGAATCTATTCATGCAGGTGTTTTGGCCCTGCAGGATCTGGGGAGGAAGAATTTTTTTGATGTGGTTTTATGGGAAGATCCGAACGGCTTTACCGACAAGTACCTGCAACAATTCCAGGTGATCATTTTTTTAAATACCACCGGTGACATTTTTGATTCTGTACAACAAAAAGTGATGGAACGTTTTATTCGCTCAGGAAGGGGATTTGTAGGTATTCATAGCGCCTCCGACACTGAGTACGATTGGGATTGGTACACTAAACTCGTTGGCAGAATGTTTCATATTCATCCCGCGATCCAGACTGCCAGAGTGAATATCGTGGACACTTCCTTTCCGGGCCTTCAGGGATTTGCGGGAAACAAATTATGGACAGATGAATGGTACCAGTTTGACGAAGAAAAAGTGCCTGACCTGCATTATATTTTAGCAGTTGATGAATCAAGCTATAATCCTAAAGCTGATTGGGGAACCAAAAAAGGTGAGGGGATGGGAAAGTTTCATCCTATTGCGTGGTACCACGATTTTGATGGCGGCCGTTCTTTTTACACCAATCTTGGCCACTTGCCTACTGATTTCAGCAACCCTGATTTTCTCAATCATCTTTATGCTGGGATTTTTTGGGCGGCTACGGGGAGGAAATGATTAGTGCGGGCGCCGTCGAAATCAGAAAGGTTTATTTCAGATTTCCCAAAAAAAATTCCTTCAAATAACCTTCGTGGTATGGATTATCTTGTCTGTGACCAATGACAGAAAAGATCAACCGGAAGATGTTTTATAAATAACAGACCTAATTCGCTGATTTTCAAATTTGTGCAATAGACGATACCTTTTCGAAAAGGTGTCATCAAAATGACAGCAGCAGCTGCCACACCTCCATCAAGAATTTAAAAATGTTGTTTCGTGTTTAAAATTCCCTGGTTCAAATTGTCCTTATTCATGTTGTTCAGATAGGGTATCAAATTCATGAGCCGCTAAACTGCCTTTAGTAAATGGCGGCAAAAGTGCGAAATTTAAATAACAAATGGTAATTAGGTTGTCTTGTTAAAAACTTTCACAGCCTTTCAAATTGTGGGTGATTGAATTGCCGGTTTCACGATGGTAGACATAAGTTGGCAAACCTGTTTTTGCAATAGAAATATTTTGTTGTCCAGCTCTTTCCAGCAGGTCCCCATCACTTCCCAGTGGCAGATCACAAAATCCTTTCAACAGCAGAGCAAGGCTTTTACGAATAAAAAAAGTTCCCCCGATGGCACATTCAGAAAGTAAGATCTGCCTGCCATAATTGAACCGGTCGGGCACCAACTGATTGCCTATCACTTCGACACCGCCATGCAAAAAATCAATCTGATCATTAATTAAAATCTGCTTCCTGCTTTCGAGATGGTCCGGATGATATTCATCATCAGAATCTAAAAAAGTAATAAATTTTCCTTTTGATAAATACATTCCCCTGTTTTTTGCTTCAGAAGCGCCATGGCTTTCCTGCCAGAAATATTTTACCCGTTCGCTTCTATAGGCGCAGGCTTCAAACTCAGTCTGATCAGTGCTTCCATCATCAATTATAATCGCTTCCCAGTCGGTTTCTGTTTGCGCAAGCAAAGAATTAAGCGCTCTTTTTAAAAGTGCTGCCCTGTTATAGGTAGTAATGATCACAGAAAAAAATGGTTCAGTTTCGGGCTTCACGTTTTAAGAAAAGTGTTGTAAAATAACTGATCGCAAATTTACTTTTGTTTCACACTGTTTTGTCAGCAGCAGTTTTCGAAATCAGAAAGAAATGTGCGACCGGTTTCAATGTCATTTGCAAAACTGATTTCATACATTCACGAAAGAGATATAATTTAGACCAACTAAGAACTATAAACTAAAAAAACTATGAAGAAAAAGTTATTCTATCTTTTATTATGCAGTCTCTTGTTTTCTTTTCCGGTTATGTCTCAGAGTAAGTACAATGGCATTGAATCCAATCTCGGTAATTTATACAGAACTTCTGACGCAAAATCGAGATCAATTAGCCCAGAGAATTTCACCGGTGAAAAGGGGCAGGGAGGAATGGCAACAAAGGGAACCGGTGAATCTGCTTCAAGAGAGCTTGGACAAGGCTGGAAGGTAAGTCCCAGTGTTGTTATTAAAGCACATACGACTTTCACCGTTGCTGAAATTAATGGATCAGGAGTAATTCAACATATATGGATGACACCTACAGGAAACTGGCGCAATTCCATTCTGCGTTTTTATTGGGATGATGAAAAGACACCCTCTGTTGAAGTGCCGGTAGGAGATTTCTTTTGTATGGGTTGGGGGCAATATGCTCCTTTGCAATCATTGGCGGTATGTGTAAATCCGGGCAGTGCGTTTAATTGTTACTGGCCCATGCCATTCAGGAAAAAATGTAGGATCACGATGGAAAATATTGATCAGAAAGATATGGTTTTATATTACCAGGTAGATTATAGTTTGACCGAAATTCCATCTGACGCCGCTTATTTTCATGCACAATTCAGAAGAGTGAATCCATTGCCTTATAAAACTGTTTATACCCTTGTTGACAACATAAAAGGTAAAGGCCAGTATGTTGGAACCTACATTGCGTGGGGCGTTCATAATAATGGATGGTGGGGTGAGGGTGAAATAAAATTTTATATTGATGGTGACACGAAATATCCGACCATCAATGGAACCGGCACCGAAGATTATTTTTGTGGCTCTTACGATTTTGATACCAGGAAGAAAAATGCCGCCGGTGTTGATGAAGTAAATTACACTGAATTTTCCACTCCTTATTCGGGGCTTCACCAGGTGATCCGTGGAGATGGCCATTATAACGTTTCACAAAGATTTGGAATGTATCGCTGGCATATTACTGATCCTATCCGGTTTGACAAAGACCTGAAAGTTACCATACAGGCGCTGGGGTGGAGAACTGAGGGACGTTATTTGCCACTTCAGGACGATATTGCTTCTACCGTGTTCTGGTACCAGACAGAACCACATAGCACCTTTCCTGCTTTGCCGGATAAAGATGCGCTGGAAGTAAATTAGAATAAATAAAATGCTTGGGAAATATTTCAAAATAAATTTGCGTAAATAAAAGGATAAAGATGGAAAAAAGAAAGTTAGCCATTGTTACCGGCGCCTCCGGAAACCTGGGAAGGGCAGTGGTGAAAAAGTTTTTAGATAATGGATGTGCCGTAATTGGGATCGTTCACAAAAAAGGTGAAACGGAAGATTTAACCAATAATCATTATGAAGAGGTAACGGCTGACCTGGTGAATGAAAATGATGCTGAAAAAGCGATAACAGATGTTGTGGAGAAATATGGGGCGATCGATATTGCGGTATTAACTGCAGGAGGCTTCGCGATTGGAGATATTGAATCAACAAAAATGGCCGCCATCCATGAACAGTTGCAACTGAATTTTTTGACGGCCTATAATATTGCACGACCAGTGTTTTTGCAAATGATGAAACAAAACGCCGGTCGAATTTTCTTAACCGGCTCCCAAGCGGGCATAAACACTTCACAGGCAAAAGGAGTAACGGCATACGGATTATCCAAATCGCTTTTATTCAGTTTGGCAAAGATTATGAACGCCGAAAGCAAGGGGAAAAATGTAGTCACTGCGATGGTCGTTCCGGGAATTATTGATACGCCTCAAAACAGAAAATCCATGCCAGGCAATGATTCCAGCGCGTGGACAACTCCTGCACAGATCGCTGATGTGATCAGTTTTTATTCATCCGAGGAAGCGGCTGCCATTCGTGAGCCGATAATAAAAGTTTATAATAATGTGTAGAAAGTCCTCTGCTACAGATCCTTATCACATCACTTACATGAAAGATACTGATATCAGCCTGACTCGTCTGCAACCGCAATTGAAGAAGGAACTTTCACTTATTATGAGTTAAATAAAAACGGGCGTTTATCTAAGGTCATTTTTAAAAGTAATGGCGTATGGCAAAACACGATCACTTTAATACACTAAAGGAAGCTTAATCATCATCTTCCTCCTTGCCTGCAAATTTTTTAGGATAAGACTGATTTCCTTTTGCGGCAAACCAAATGATCCTGTTCATCAGATCATCATTGCCACCATCAATGTGTTCAAACTGCGGCCCCAGGGATTGTTTTGCATAAAACAAGGCTTTTCCCTTTAATTCAGCTAATTGCGGATTCATTTCATTCAACGGAACCTGGTTAGGAACTGCATTGTAAACAAAATCAGAGGGCAGATCAGAAAAACATTTAAACATTGGAAGCGCGGTTGCATCAATTGCATTCATTGGGGGAATTCCGAGAATTTGTTCAATGGTTCTTACCACACAGGTTTGATTATAATTTGAATGTACAGTTTGCTGTAACCTACTATAGGGACTGATTACAAAGCCTGTTGTTCTGTATGCTGAAACATGGTCCCATCCTGCCTGTGAATCATCTTCTGTGACAAAGACAACCGTATTTTTCCAAAACCTGCTTTTTGTCAAGGCGTCAATAATTCTTCCCAATGCAAGATCATTATCGGCAACCATTGCCCTTGGTGTTGGCAATAAAGGACTTGTGCCACCAGTATGGTCTGCTGGAAGCGCAAGTATCATCAATTGCGGCAAACTATCGCCGGCCATTTTTTCAAATTCTTTTAAATCATTGATGAAAACAGAAGCCCTGATCTGATCAGAAATTTTATGGCTATCATAACATGGGTAAGTGGTTGACATCAATGGCCGAACTGCAGAAATAGTACTTGTATTGGTAAATTCAAATGGCTTTCCGTTTTTATAATCTTCATAAATGTTAGTCCATGTCAATGAAGGTTTAAAATGTGGGGAACAGGCTTCGCCATAGATCTTCACTGTTTTCCCATGAGCCGTTGCATTGTTCCAGATAAAACCGTTTTTATCATACACAAGAGCATCGGTTTGCACATGTGGGTAACTGCGAAACCATGCGCCAACATTTTTTTCCACATAATCGGTAACCATTGATGCATCTGTCCACTGATGTCCTTCTGCGGAAGATTTTCCGGCTACATAATAATTATCGAGCAATAAAAAATCTTTCGCTAACTGGTGTTCATTCGGTGTAACCGTCTTCCCATAAATACAAAGATCTTCACGGCCATCGCCTTCTTTCATATCGCCAAGGATCTGGTCGTAAGTTCTGTTTTCTTTAATAATATAAATGACGTGTTTAAAAACCGAAGGCTCCCCAATGCGCTCCGGAACTGGTTTTGGGTCAACATTCTTTCTCGGAAGAACTCTGGCCAATTGCGCACGAAACGTAAGATTTAAATTTTGCACTTTTTGGGTACTGACCACTAAACTGTCAAAAGCGGGAACAGGAATAATGGACAAAGTTGCTTTTTGTTTATGGCTGTTATATGCGCCACCACTGGTTTCCGGCACATTTGCATTTGGGTCGTCTTTTTTTATTTCATTGCTGTTTACCCTTGAGCCTTCACCTTCAAGATTGGTTACAAATAAGGTATTGTCTTTGATCTCAATTCCTGAAGGGTAGGCTTCAGTAGGAATAAATCCTTCAACAAAACTTTTTGTTTTTGCAGAGGCTGAGGAAAGATTTCCGAGACCTACAACTGCAATAGCATTGTCTAATCCATTTGCTACATATAAAGTTGAATCACCTTCTCCAAGTGCTAAAGCTGCAGGTGAATCACCAATGAAACCGTCGTTTCCGGGAAATAAATTAACGGGTATTTTTTCAAGGACAGAATTATTTCGTGTATCCATCACCGTTATATCATCGCTGTTCGCATTTGAAATAAAAACAAAACGGTTGTTTCTGCTGTGAATGATGTCATTCGGATGCAGGCCCACTTCTGTTTCTTTTAAAAGTGAACCGTCCAAATTGTAAACAGAAACAGTACCGTTATTGATTGCGCCGGTTGCAGGATTGATAAATGCTTCGCCATAAGGAACGCCAGCGGTTTCTTCTTTCGACGTATCAGAAGGTTGAGCGCCTGCCCAGTTGGTAACATAAATTTTGTTTTCAACAATGGTAATTCCATAAGGGGCGACACCGGTTGGTTCTGTCCAAATGATTTGTTGATTTTCCAGATCTAATTTTACGATTTGATTGTTACCGTTTAAAATCACGTAAAGGAAATTGCGACCGTTCTCTTCATTGATAGCAAGTTCATTAGGCAAAGCAAGAGGCGATTTCCCTTCTGCTTTAAAACCAATAGCATTGGTAATGATTACATTCTTCCCGTCAAATGTAGCCTGCATTACATATGATTCCCGGCTGCTGGCAGCGCTCCAGAAAATAAAAGTTTGACCATTGTTTTGCCAAACTTGTATTCCCGAAAAAGTACTTTTTAAACTTTTGTATTTTTGATCATCACGATAATTCCATTGACCAATAATTGAACTTGTTTTACTGTCGAATATTACAATTCCGTTCCGCTCTTCAACAGCAAGAAAGCTGGTTCCGGGAATATTTTTTACATCGAGACTATGATTCTCAAGGTTCGGATTTCCCCATGAGATCACCGTGCCGGCGGGATCTATCATCTTGTTGTAAGGCATCAACACCGGTAGCAAATTGTTATTCAAAGTGCTGTCATCATAAGAAGAATGATACAACGCTTCTTCAGTAGTTGTACGCGTTTTATTCAATCGGGGATAATGACAGGAAACAATAAAAACAACAAAAATGATTTTAGAAAAATAGTTGAAAGTTCTTTTACTCATGTGGTAATTTAAAGGGTTGATTGATTCTTTTTAAAAAATAATTTGATTGATTATTATTTCTAATCATCATCATCATCGGTTTGCGCCAACTTTAAAAACGCGCTATGGCGAGGTGTTGGCATGACACTGTTTTCTCCTTTTATTGATTTCCAGATCACTTCATTGAAAGAAATATCTGGTATCGCATCTTCCTTTGCGAGATTAAATTTTGCAGATTCTTTTGCGAGTTTATTTGACGCGGTATTTCTTTCATCAATATTAACATTGGCGGGCAATGCAACAAATGCGGTTGTATCTACAACAGAAGTAAAACACCGGAACATCGGCATGGCAGCCGCATCAAATTGGCTCATTGGCGGCAAGCCCAGAATAAGTTCCATCGTTCTTAATAAACCTGAAGTAGAATACATCGTATGATCTACAAAATTTCTTTTTACATAAGGGCTGATGAGATAAGCAGGGGAGCGGTGCGCATCCACATGATCAGGGCCATTTTGTGCATCATCTTCCAAAATAAAAACGGCGCTTTCTTTCCAGATCGGGCTGTGGGAAAGATGTTCTATAAATCTTCCGACGGCAAGATCATTATCTGCCGCGGCAGCATAAGGAGAATAGGCACCCTTTCTCATTCCGCTGGTGTGATCATTTGGAAAACGAAGTGTTGAAAAGGCAGGCATCGCATTATTTGCAAGCAATGAATCAAAATCATGTTCCCAAACTTTTTCACGATAAACGTCCTGGATGGTTAAATTAAAATCAGGAAAGCCTGGACAAAAATGGCTAACGATTGAAGGCAGAATCGGCTCTTTTCCATTATGCACGAATTCACCATAGTTCCGGTAACTGATCCCTGCACGATTACAATAATCCCAGATAAATCCTTTTTCAGGATAAGCAATTTTCCGTGTTCCTTCATAATCATAAGTGCCGCCACGACCACTGTAATTGGTTGGCCATGTTTTCTCTACATAATCCGTTGCATAGGCCGCCGTGCTCCAGTTATGCCCGTCGGCACTGACTTCTGCATCCACATAAAAATTATCAAGCAACACAAAATTTCTTGCAAGCGCATGAAGATTAGGAGTTATCTTTTCATCGAAAAGACATAAAGAAGCGTCTCCGTTCCCTTCTTTCATATCTCCCAATACCTGGTCGTAAGTACGGTTTTCCTTGATCACATAAAACACATATTTGATGGGAGAGGGCGCGCCCACTTTTTGAGGAATCGGATTGCCGAATTCGCCTTCGGCCAGCGCTTCTTTATTTTTATTGTAAGGGGTGTTTTTATATACCTGCGTTGAATATTTTGCTAACTCTTCCAATGAAGGAACCGGGATAAAAGAAAGCGAACCTTTGAATAAACTTCCGATATATTGAACCGGTTGTTTTTCCTCAGAAGTGATGGCCTTTTGATAAGGCGTTTTTTGTTTTGTATTGATTGGTTGCGGCCCATAAGGATTTGCCATTGTTTCAAATCCTTTTCCATTCGTTACCCAAAGCTGATTATTTATCACCCGAACAGTTGTCGGATACCAGCCAGTTGGGATAAATCCTAATGATCGTGAGGATCCGGGTTTGGAAACATTAAATACTGCCAGGCAATTATTGTCGGCGTTGGCGATGTACAAAGTTTTATCATCTGCCGACAAAGTCAAACCATTTGTGGTGCTGCCGGTTAACGCATTCGGATATAAGCTTGAAGAAAGCGTTTCAATCACTTTTTCTTTTTTCGTATCAATCACTGAAACGCTGTTGCTGTTTGCGTTTGCGACAAAAAGGAAATCACCTTTTTTCGTAAGCACCATATCATTCGGATGATTTTCTGTTACAATAGAATCAGTGATCTCGGCTTTATTTACGTCATACAAAAGAACTTTATCACCACCCCATAAAGAAATATATAAGATCGATTTTTTAGGATTCAGCAAACAGGTATATGCCTCTGCGCTTAATGGAGTCTGCTGAATGACCTGGTTGTTTTTTGTGTTACAAACATAAAGCGAGTTATTTTCTTTAGTAACCGCAAACAAGCGTGAATGCGGATCATCAAGAGCAATGCCGGTAACGCCAATTTTGTTGGGCCATTTCCCCCCCAATACAATAGAATCTTTTAAAACAAGATCATCGTTCTTCACTATAAACCTCAAAATCATATTTTGATTGCCGGCGGAAGCGTACAAATATTTATTGTTGTCACTGAATTGCAAACCCATCCATGCAGCTTTCATTTTTGTAAAAGATAATAATTTTTTCTTCTGAATATTGATCAGTTCTATTCCCTGCGCTCCGTTTCCATT
>Ga0157372_10003190_pt1 | contig 17695 bp, 11 predicted proteins | sample C55metaG_FD_115307 | JGI IMG/M metagenome (GOLD analysis project Ga0157372, IMG submission 115307) | Corn rhizosphere microbial communities from Kellogg Biological Station, Michigan, USA - C5-5 metaG | ecosystem: Host-associated > Plants > Roots > Rhizosphere > Soil | place: USA: Michigan... | reverse complement strand
GTAAGCTGGTGCATCACTTGCTCGATGCACCGCCACGATGGCATCTCGTGCCCTTATAAAGAACATGGGCGACCACTCGAACCCTCCGGCAAGCCGAACCGTATCGAGGAAGAAGAATGGACAAATGATCGCCACGTAGATCAGGAGCAACCGACCCGAGAGGGGGTTTGGGGTCAATTGCGGGCTGACCTCAGTAACTGAACGCTTGAAGAGCGGTCGATTGCCTAGAATGCAACCCAGACTCATGAGTGTTGCGCCCGAGGCAAAGATAATGGCGGCCCTCCAGCCCAACGGGGCAATCAAGCCGGGAAAGAGTAGATATCCCACTGTGGCAGCCAGCCACACCAAGCAAAAAAGAAATCCAGGATAGAGCACATCCCGGGTGAACCAGTAATTCAGAACAGTCAATATCAAGAGCGTCGTACTGAGTGCGGCGAGCGGAGAGATCGTGCTCGCGCAAGCAAGCAGACCCGCAAGAAGCAATAGAACGACACTTGCACGAACGCTTTCATCTCTCGAAATTGCTGATTTGCAAGTCATTTGGAAACGTTCTAAGGACCTTGAATGCGCTCGGATGTACTAGAGCACCAGAATCGGGATTTATCGAGGCTCGTCGTTTCAGACCTGTAAGAGATTAAATATGTTGCCGTTCAAGCCCAGAGAATCTGTCTGACCCAGCCCAGGTATCCCTTGGCGGCTGCGAGCCCAGATATCAGGGTCTGCGCGAACAAGGAATAAATGGCAAATGACGTCCCAAAACAAATGTATGCAAGAACGACAACCGGGAATGCCAATGCGAAGTTTGGATATAGCGACAGGAATCGAGCCACCGTTCGTTTTGCGAGCGGCCATACACTATCGGGCTCCTGAACCTGCGGCGCTGATCCGGATTTGAAATCCAATATGGACCTCAGAGCCCCGAGGTTGCGCAGCATCAGTTCGGCGCTGATGCTGATTATGGCTATAAAGAGGATCAGGGGTGTGCTGTAGCGGTGGAGTTGGATGAGGCTAATGACAAACGCGAGGTTAAAGAGAGGGTGGTTTACAAGATGGGCAGTGTAGTCGATCTCGGTGCCCATGCGGGAGAAGCGGCGTGTAATGCGGGCGACTTCGCCATCGCAGCAGTCGAGCACATACCAGAGGTGGATGAAGACGAGGCCTGCGACTTTGGCCCACAGGGGCGGGAGGGCGAAGAGGGCCGCTCCGATGATCCCAGAGATCATCATGAAGACGGTTACTACGTTGGGAATGATGCCGAACCGCACGAACCATGGCGTGAGCAGGGGAGACAGCAGCTTCGCGTAGTGATCGACGAGCACCGGCTCGATGGCGCAGTGGGTCTGGTAGTCCCTGCGGATTGTCTTGTAGGTGAGTGCAACAGGGGCGCTTGTGGTTGCCATGGCGATATCTAGGCCTGTACGGAAACAAATGACTTGAGATAACCAGGCACCTGCCGCACCTGCGCGCGCAAGATCGGCCAAGCGCAGGATACGAATGCCAGGGCTTCAACGAAAGCGATGACGAAATGCGCCGTGAGGCTGGGGTTGCGGGGGAGCAGAGAGTAGCGAACGACGAGGATTCCTGCGCCCGTGGCAAGCAGGGCTGCATGCTTGAGGGTGTAGGGGAATACGCGCAAAAGCACCCGGTTGGCAGCGACGTTGATGATGTTGGCCAAGATGAGGGTGGCACTGCGAGCTATTGCGGCACCAACTATTCCGTACGCTCGCGCGAGCAAGAAGGTCGACGCGCAGTAGAGGACGAGAAGGAACATGTTGATAAGCAGAGAGAGGCGGTAGTGATCTGTGAGGCGCAGAACGGCACCGGCCGGTCCGGCAATGGCATCGACGATGGAGCCGATCGCCAGGATGGCAAATACCGCGGTTCCCTGCCCGACGAAAGCAGGGCCGAAGAGGGTGAGTACGAAGCCGGAGAGCTCGAAGAGAACCAGGCTGAAGGGGAGCATGAGGGCAACGATGGCGAGCGTTATGTTCTTGTATGCGGCACCGAGCTCATCGAGCTTGCGCGCGGAGTGCAGGCTTGAGATGAAGGGCCAGAAGGCCACGAACGGGCCGACGAAGAGCGCGTTCAAGGACGCGACGTATTCGGAGATGCGATAGACGCCAATCAGCGCCAGGGGGAGCATCAGGCCCATGATGGCTTTATCGAGAACGGGAGATACGGAGTCGATGACGTTGATGCCAAGCATGGGCACCGAGGTCTGAAGAATCGTCTTGGTACTTACAGACGAGCCGGAGACAGTGGGGCGACCTGAAGTGAGGAGGCTGCCGTACCGTTGCTGGATTCGGAAGAAGCGAAGTAGGGTGGTGAGGGCGCTCTCGAGCGCGATCGCGAGGAAGATGATCTTCCACGCAGCGGTGGGATAGATGAGAACGGGAAGGCAGAGAAGAATGCGAACGCCGACGCGAATGATGTTGTAGTAACTCACGAGGGGTGCGTCTTTCTGGGCAAGAAAGACGGCATCGAGGAGCTTGCCGATGGAGAAGAATACCAGCGAGAACGCGAACGTGAGACGCGCAGCGGACGGCAAGCCGATCCATCGAAGAGGGGTGCTGCCGGCCGCGACCAGTATGCCCCCACACAAGAGGGACAGAGCTCCAGTGAGCAGAAGACAGGTGCGGGCGACGAAACGCTGTGTGCTTTGATCCTGTTCGAGACGCGGGAGAAAGAATACGAGACAACTCTCGAGCCCCGGCACAGTGATAACCGAGAGTATGACGAGCCAGCTCGTGAAGAGGGTATAGACTCCGACAGCCGCGGGACCACAAACACGTGAGATGAGCGTCTGAAGTGCGAATGCAAAAACTAACCCGAGCCCTTGGTATACGGCGACACGACCCGTAGAGAGAAAGAGACGCCTGCTAATGCTGGGTCCGGGCGGCGGGGCACTAATGGTAGGTGGGGTTGTCACGTCTTTTCGGATTTGACAAGGAAGAGATTGGACAAGAGCCGGCGTCAGGAGATGGCGAGCGAAGAAGCAAGAATCTGGTGGGGTCCGGCGGCTGATTCGTAGAAGTCCATGATGCGCTGGTAATCTTCGACGTAATCGACTTCAGCCCAGAAGGTTCGTTCGACATCGCGGGCGAGGACGGGGTGTTCGGCGGTCATGGAGTAGAGTACGTCCTCCCACCAGAGAGAGTGCTTCTGAGCGTGGATCAAACCTTCCAGACGGTCGAGAAACCCGGGGATGAAGCCCTGGTTGAATCGCGCGCAGCCAATGTACTCTCCAGAGGTCTCTTCGAGAGTCAGGTCCTTCCCGTACTTTACAATCCTGCCGTTCTCGCATCCAAACTTGTAGTCAGCCTCTTTGCGCCGTGTGACGTCGTAGAAAAGAACGGGGCTGTTTTTCTCGTCGAGAATGAGGTCGAGAGAGGCTTGGGAGAGGAATACATCACCGTTCATGATGAGGCATGGCTCGGAGAGAGTGAATTGATCCCGAGCGAACCAAAGCGAAGCAATGCTGTTGGTGACGTCGTAAAAGGGGTTCTCGACAAATTTGACGCTGGTATTGGAGAGAATGGCACGAATGACTTCTCCGCGGTAACCGAGCACCACAACGATGTCGTCCACGCCTGAGGCATTCAGTAGGCGTACTGTGTATTCGATGAGAGTGGTGTTGTCGTCGAGTTGTACGGTACATTTTGGCCGGCCATCGATATGGCGGCTGATACGGGTTCCGCGCCCGGCGGCAAGAATGAAAGTCTTCATTGTGAAATCTCTCTCAATGCGTTTGCGACAGTGTCCATGTCAGTGGTCGCGAGGTTACCCATGTGGCCGACGCGGAAGACGCGATGGCGAAGCTGGCCGCCGTTCGGAGTGACGATTACCTTGAAGCGGGCAGCGAGTTGGCTGAACAGTTCATATGCGGACGAGCCGTTGGTAGGAGAAAGCGCCGTGAGAGCATTCGATGGCGTTTCAGCGAAAACTCTGAACGGGAGATTCTCGATCGAATTACGGAAATGGCGGGCCAGATCGGCTGTCCGGTGAACGAGTGCCGGGGTTCCGATCGCCTGGATGGCTTTCAGCCTGTCACGAAGCTGCAAAATGATTCCGACTGCGGGAGTGAAGGGAGTCTGGCCGCGGGAGCCGTCAGAGAGATATCGCTGAAAGCCGAAGTAGTATGACTTCACTTTTCTGGTCCTGACCGCGTCGAGGGCACGCGGGGAAAGGACGACAAGCGAGAGTCCCGGGGGAAGCGCGAGAGCCTTCTGAGAGCTAGCGAGCAGGAGGTCGATTCCCATTTGACTCATGCTGATCGGGTCGCAAAATAAGGCGCTTATTGCGTCGACAACGAAGAGGGTTCCGGCGTTGCGGCATGCTTGTCCCAATTGGAAGATATCGTAGAGAACGCCGGTGGAGGTTTCATGCGCATTGACCAATAGCGCTTTATAGCTGTCGAGTTTCAGTTCGACAATTTCACCTGGGTGCAGCGATGCGCCGGGATCCAGACGGATGCAATCGAACGGAATTTCGTGTTCGCGGCAGATTTCACAGAAACGATCGCCGAAGGTTCCTCCGGCTATGACAAGCGCCCGATCGCTCGGCCCAAGGAGATTGATCACGGCGGCTTCCATTGCGCCGGTGCCAGACGCAGTGAGTAGAAGAGTACGCGAACCCTCGGGTGCGTCGACAAGCTCGTGCATCATTGATTCGCAGTGAAGCACGATCTCGGAGAACTCGGGAGTGCGGAAGTATGGCACCTGCACGCTTCCGAGCCGGAGTGTTTCCGAGTACATTTCGACGGGGCCGACTGTGAAGAGCTTAGATGTCACTTTTTACTCGCGTTAGCTGACCGTTGATGCGGAAGCATCTGTCGCGCGATGGTCACAGAAGAGTGCATGATTAAGTTCACGGAGAGGATTGGCGAATTCGGGATCAGCTGCGAGCATTTGCATTCGCCATTGCACGATTGCCAGCAAGCATCCCAGAAGGAATCCAGTGAAGCAGGAGATGAGAGCAATGATCGCGCGTTTCGGGGACGACCGGCGGTCGGGCTCAATTGCGGACTCGACTGCTTGAATGACTGCCGCGTCCTTGGCTTGGTCAAGGCGGGCGGCGTCGTACTGCTTGACCAGAAGATCGAAGAGGGACTGGCGGTATTGAACTTCGTGCTGGGCCCTCAGAAAATCGAGGCCAGCATTGGGAACATCGCGAAGTGCGAGATCGCCCGCCGCTGTGGAATGGCCACGGTGCTCCAGCCGCGATGCCTGCTCCTTCAATGACGCCAGTTCGCGGGCGGCAATCTCGAGTACGGGGTTGCGATCCGTTGAATAAGAGCGTATCGCCTGGATGCTGACTTCTTTGGCGGCTATCTGGGCGCGGAGATCTGCCTGGCCCTCGATAATCGCTCTCGCCTGAGCATCGGGCTGCACCATCCCTTTGTCCTGCTGAACGCGCTCAAATTCGACTTGTGCGGAGATCAGGGAATCTTTCGCGTCCTTTAGCTGGCTCTCGTAGAAGAGCCGGCGCTGGGATGACTCTGTGAGAGCGATGGTTTTGGTGAGTAGTCGGAGTTGCTCCGTGTACTCATTGGCGATTTCGGCTGCTCGTTTACGATCGTGATCTGTGACGGCGACGGAAATGAAGCCGCTTTTTTCCGATGTGACCTGGGTGTTTTCCTCCAGGTCTTTCCGGGTGGCGGTCATATCGCGATCGCGGTAGACGGCCTGGAGATCATATTTCTGGATAATTGCATCGGCGACGGGGCGGGAATTGAGCATCCCGACGTAGATATCATTGGGGCTCTTAAGGCCTAATCCGCCGGCCATTGCCGCGAGCGGACTCACTCCAGCGCTCGATAATTGACTCATCAGAAGCGCACTGGATGATTGCGTCTGCTGCGGCGGCATGAGTTTTGTGACGGCGGTGTAGCGCGGAGGAAGAACGAGGCCGGTGACCAGCCCAATCAATGTAAAAGCGCCAGTCGCAATCACAATCAGGCGCTTGCGACGGGCGAGCTCGGTGAGAATCTCGATGAGGCTGACTTCACGTTGGTGAGGCAGCAGGCCAGATTCCGGCGATTCGGCGAACTCGGGGGGCGTATCGATTGAAGAGAACGTCTGCGAAGTCATCAGGATGTCACGGCATCACGGTTCTGAGAGCGGCTGCGGTGATGGCAGCCTGGGAGATGCCCTGAGTAAACTCAAGGATTCCCTTCGCTCCCGGAGTACGGAGCTTTTCGGGAACAACGATGGCGTCTCCCGGTTGGAGATTGAGGCTTTCGAAACTCGCGTGGAAGTGAGAGCGAGTGCTTTGACGGCTGATGACGGTTCCATCTGCGCGAATGACGAAAACTCGACGTTTATCTGCCTCCCGCGTTGGACCACCGGCATCATTCAGATAAGCGCCCAAGTTTTTGCCGGGCTGGAAACGAAATGCATTCTGGTTGTAGACCGAGCCAGCGACCTGGACGGTACTGAGACGTGGAGGAACGTAGAAGGCGTCTCCATCCTCCAGTGTCAGCGAAGGGATGTCTTCAACTGCAGATGCTGTGGGTTTCATCTGGAGGACAACCCTGCCGGTTGGTTGGATTGCGGAGAGGCGAGCGATAGCAGCTTGCTGAAGCGAGAGTTGCACCTGCTGATCGGCTGCATTCTGTCCAGCGGAAGTTCCCGCACTTGCATACCGGGAGATCAGCTCTTTTTGCATCTGCTCAGATGATTGATGCAGCTGCTCCTCTTGCGCGCGGCGAGTAGAGAGCCGGGTGAATCTGGAAGCGAACAAATAGGAGTGAGAAGTGAGCCCGCCGGCTCGTCTGACCAGATCCGGAAGGGTCTCACCGGGGTTGACGCGGTAAACGCCGGGAGCATTGATTTCGCCTCCGATGCGCACGAACGAGGCATGCTTTTCCATTGGCAGTTCGAGATCGGCCCGGGCGAAGATGGTGACGATGTCCCTCGGTTGCAGCGCCTGGTTGTCGAGAGAGGCATGATTGTCGACTGCTTCGGCGAGCCGAAACGGAATGAGATGCGTGCTCAGGTCTCGGTCATCGAGACGCTCGATAACTGCATAATCCCAGTTGATTTCAGCACTGTTCTTACCAAGCGAGGCGATAGTCGCGGAGTCTTGGTCTCTCTCGATAGCCAAGGGTTCGTTTTCTCCCGCGCTCAGCGGTTCCATCCCGTTTGGAAGAAGAGCAGAATTCGCCGACGGCGGCTCTCCTGTTCGACCTGTGACTCGGTGGTTGGAACGAAACTCGTGTTCGAGCTCGGATTGCCGCAGGACATCTTGGCGGTAGCGATTTGCTGTCGGATTTTGGAAGGGATTGCGGTTCTCAGGCGCGAAGATGTGGTTTTGCTGGTTCCAATAATCGCGGGTGATGAGGGTCTCACGACTCGGAATCAGGTCGGAGACGCGCATTCCATCGTGCCAGGCGAAACGACCCGGCTGTGCGACATTGCCACGCAGAGTTACAGAATTCTCGAATTGAGGCGAGAGCGGGAAGATCCGTAGCAGATCTCCATCCACCAAGTTCCGCTGCAACCCCGATGAGTCTAGCGGGAACTCATCGATGTGGCGGGATCGATGCTCCTGGATGCGCTCGACCAGTACTCTTGCGGTTCCCGCCAATGCGGTGAGACCGCCCGCGGAATTCAGCGCCACGGCGACGGACGGGACCCGTGAGAGTTCGTAGATTCCCGGTTCATTGACGCTGCCGAAGATAGCGACCTGGGAGCCGGCAGGAGGGATATAGATGACGTCTCCTGGGAGGAGGGCGACATCATGAGACTTGTCGCCCTTACGAAGAAGGTCATAGATATCGAATTGGGTTATGACTTGGTCGGCGCGCCGGAGTTGAATGCTGCGCATCGATCCCGTTGCGGATGGTCCGCCCGAGGCAAAGAGAGCTGACACCAGGGTGCTGAGCGAACTGACGGTATAGGCGCCGGGCTGGCGAGCGCTGCCGAGGACGTATATCTGTATAGAGCGGAGGCGACCGAGAGTGGCATTAATCTGAAAATCCCGATAAAGATTGCCAATTTCGGAGCGGAGTCGATTTTCGAGCTGGTCGTAATGCAGTCCGGCTACGCTCAAGGCGCCGACTTTGGGGATCGAGATCTGGCCATTGCGATCGACGGTGAGGCGAGTGTCGAGGTTGATTTTTCCCCAGATGCGAAGGATCAGTTCATCTCCCGGACCGATGACATAGTCTGCAGGAACTGGAATGTTATCGACTGGAGCGAAGGTTGTGGGGACCTGATCGAAGAGAGCTCGCCCATAGACGGGAAGAGGTCTTCCAGCTGCGTCTTCAGCAAATCTCTGGAACTCCGACTTCGCTGTGATGGGTCCTATAGTTCTTTGCGAAGATGCAGGCGGACGTGCGAATTCGACACCAGCTTCAGGCTGCTGATTCATCTGCAGCGGCTCGGCGGCCGGCATACGGGCCGGGGATTTCGGCGCGATGGCAGAGCTTGCGGCGGGGTCCACGTCAAGCGGTGTCGTGAGTGAAGACTGCGCGGCACAAAGTGTGCCGCAGAGCAGGAGTATGGATGAAAGTTCGTATTTCATGAATATGTCGAGGAGGAGTTCGGTGGTGCAGCAATTGGATCAGGCGCTGAGCACTTCCGTAGAAGAGAAGGATTGGAGCGGATCTTTTTGGCAGGGCTGCACAAGTGCTCCGAGCCAGAATTCTGTATAGGTGTCGACAACCTGGCGCAGTTCCAATCGGGAGAGATGACAACCTTCGATGAGTTTTGAAACCTCTGGCTGCGCAAGGATGGTAAGTGCCAAGCCGATGGTCATAATGGAAGGATTGAGATTTCTAATGGTGCCGGCCTCAATGTTTTTACGGAGGTAGTCCCTGATCATAGTGAACAAAGGGGTCATGTGTTCGCGACAAACATCTTCGGCTTTGCCGTGAACTTCTAAGACGGCAATTGCGATGAGGCGGACGAGTTCAGGCGAGAAAGTGGCGGTATCGACAAGTACGTTCATGATGCGGGGAAGAAATACTTCGGGAGCCGCGTTCCTGCTTCCGGGCTCAAGGGCAATGAGGCGCGGTTTGAGCGATTCGAATGAAGCGTCCAACGCAGCCCAGAAGATGTCTTCCTTGTGCTCGAAATAGCGGAAGAGGGTGACTTCGCTAACGTCGGCCAGACGAGCAATGTCGCGCGTACTCGTCCCGTGATAGCCCTGGCGCGCGAAGAGGGCTATACCGGCGCGGGTGATCCTGGATGGAACGTCTGTCTTCCTGGGCATGCTTTCCTATTCAGTGAGGAACCGGGTTGAGGCACTCTTGCGGCATGCGTGTGGGGATCATCAGGTGAGGACGTGTCGCAGCGTCGATCGTGCGGAAATGGTGGGCGGGTGCGGGACGTAAGCTCGATTGTCTAGTTTCGGACAGCTTCCAGTTCGTCCGCATGCATCTCTACGGCGGCATGCTGATTGATCATGGCCACGGTCAGCACGAAGCGGAGACTGTTTCTCTTCTCGACAAGCGTTCCTTCAAGCCCTTCCATGGGTCCGGAGCGGATTCGAACCTTCTTGCCGATGACCAGTTCCAAATGTGGCTCTAGCTTTCCTCTAATCGCTTCAGATTGCAGGAATTCGATCTCGCGATCGGGGATGGGGAGGGCTGTGTGAGTATTGCCGATGATGCGAAGGGCGCCCGGGGAACTAAGAACGGAGCTTCTTTGATGATTGCCGATGTGCACGAAGACATAAGAAGGAAAGAGCGGACGCAGTGTCTTAATCCGCTGGCGATTCTTCCAGACCTTCTGAACCTCGTAGGTCGGCATAAAAGATTCGATTTGCCGAACGTCGAGCATGCGGCGGAGGGACTGCTCGCTCTGGGGCATGGTGTAGACCGCGAACCAACGCACGGCTTGTTCCGGATTAGCGAGAGCAGGCGGCAGTGTTCCGGCTATATCTGAAGTCAACTGCGAGGGCGAGAAGATCGACATTATGAAAGATTCCGGAAACGACTAAGATGAGCAGCGGCCACCACAACCGTTGGTCACTTGCAGAAGGCTTCGCCATGGTGACTTAGCAGTTGCAGTTTTGCTAAGCCGAAAAGAGCCATGACTTTGCTCACTTATTCCCGAGCAAACCAACGTTACAAGCTAGGATTTGATAACGAACTTATCTTAACCCGGCACTTAACTTAAATGTCTGGCCATTGGGTGCCGATGAGTGTCAATGAGCGACAAACAGTGCCGCAGACGGCTGGATAATGTGCTGTTTCCAATCTGGTACACCAGTTCCATTGTGGAAACAGGTGTTCACGCGTCACAGACAGGTGTGTTGGCGCTCACTAACCTTGGTTGCACCACACACACAGAATAAGTACTCCCAGTCTTCTGATTGTTCGGATTATTGTCTGCAGCAGTTACCAATCGGATGTCGAAGTTCGTTGTGCTGCGATTGCAGAGCCGTAGTGGAAGGACTCGGAGCGGCGGTTGACCTTGCCAGGGGGCAGCAACGTGGAATTCGGGAAGCGTGCGCAGGGCTTTGTTGACACTCGGCTGGATACTTGGAAATCGATTGCACAGCATCTAGGGCGGAGTTCCCGAACGGTACAGCGGTGGCACTCGGGGTACGGCCTCCCGGTACATCATCTGGGAGGCGATGCGACCTCCGTCTATGCGTACGCGGACGAGCTGGATCTCTGGCTACGCAGGCGTGGTGGATTACTCCCAGGCAATGTGCCGGCGAAAGATCCTGCCCCTCCCGTAACATCTCAAGAAAAGCCGGGCCAATTTGCCGAGCGAGAGCAACAGCAGTTTTCGACCTCTGCCGAACAAAAGGCGAGAGAGCTTGTGGCAGGTGCACAGAAGCTTTGGGAAACTTTATCCGCCTCGAATCTAACCACTATTGCCGGAATGTATCGCAGGGCGACGGATCTCGACGCTTCAAATTCCTTGGCGTATGCAGGGCTTTCTCAGGCTTTAATTGCGCAATCGGTTCTGGGGAATCTCCACCCTTCAGGAGCGTTACACGCAGCGAAAGCGGCATTGAAGCGAGCGATAGAGATCGACCCAGAAGTCTTTGAGGGGTTATGCGCGTCTGCGATGCTAAATATATTCGTTTACCGAGACTGGGAGGGTGCTGAGGCCCAGCTGGATGATGCTCTGGCTCTGCACCCGAAGGCCACTCAAGCCTTAGTGGGGTGCGCGTTTCTGGCGATTGCGCGCGGCAGACTCGAAGAAGCGTGTCATACCTTGCGCATCGCCGCAATCGAGCGACCCTTGAACACCTCCATCGCCGAATTGCTGTGCTGGGTCGAGTACCTGAACGGCAGGTTTGACTCCGCGACTGCGCTAGTTGGGGAAGCTCGCGAGAGCGGCCATTCTGGCGCAATCCTGGACACAGTTGAGGGGTTATGTGGAATAGGGCTCGCAGGTCCGGAAAGTCAGATTGAACGGCTCGAAGCCGTCAACGCGGCCTCCGGCAGGAACTATACATTGCTGGGCGTCCTCGGCTATGCATACGCGAAGACCGGAAAAAGGGACGCAGCGCGGCAGGTCATTGAGTCAATGAGACGCATATGCCTGACAGGTGTTTATGACTTTGCCTATCCAATTGCTCTTACATTTGTCGGGATGGGTGAGAAAGAGGAAGCGCGAAGGTGGCTGGAGCAATCATTTCGATACGGGTCCCTCTGGAGTATCGGATTTGGCTCCGATCCATTTCTCGTGGAGTTAAGAAAAGACGCGAGTGCGCACGGTTTGTTCGGTCCCATGAACTACCCGATTGGATGCCGGAATGGTGTCACGAACAGGGATTCAGAGCTCGCGAGAACTTGCGCTCTGTTCAAAGCATGAGAAAGCACATCTGGCTTGCAGGGCGCGAGCGGCCGGAGTTCATGCAGAGCCATCAAGCAGATTGTTTAGGACCCAGCCATCCATGACTCGGTCCGGCACGGTTGCGCGACCCAAGATGGCCCACTAAACTCATCCGGTGCAGTAAGATTGGACTGTAAAGGCGTACCGGGCTCAGCTGCATGTTGATTCCGCGATACCCTGGGCCTGGCTAAGTTGTGCTCTCGTTGCAAAGCCGGTCTAACCAAGTTTTCGCGACTGCCGCCTAGTCGACACGTGGCTGCGGGCCTATCTCTTCCTAAGCCGGAGGTCAATCCTAAATGCGCGTTGGGCTTTTTACACGCGAGTACCCGCCACTGGTGTATGGGGGTGCGGGGGTCCATGTCGATTACCTGAGCCGCGAGCTGGCTCGGGAGATCGAGGTGGAGGTGCACTGCTGGGGACCGCAGCAAAGCGATGCGGGCAATCTGCACGTGCGCGGAGCCGAGCCCTGGGCGGAGATTTCGAATGGGACCGAGGGCAAGTTCAAGGGAGCGCTCGAGGCTTTTAGCCTGAACCTGACGCAGGTGAAGGCGCTGCAAGGGATCGACGTTGCCCATACGCATACGTGGTATGTGTCGATGGCGGGTTTCCTGGCGAAGAAGCTGTATGGCGTTCCATTCGTGCTGACGACGCACTCGCTGGAGCCGTTGAGGGCCTGGAAGGCGGAGCAGCTTGGCAGCGGATACGCGATGAGCTCGTGGATGGAGCGGACCGCGATTCTGGATGCGGATGCGGTGATTTCGGTTTCGCAGGGTACAAAGGCGGATATTCATAAGGCGTACCCGGATGTGGATCCGAGCAGGATTCACGTTATCTACAACGGGATCGATTTGAAGGAATACCAGAAGACAACGGAAACGAAAGCACTGACGGATTATGGCGTGGATCCGGCGGTTCCGTATGTCCTGTTTGTGGGGCGCATCACGAGGCAGAAGGGGGTGACGCACCTGGTCGATGCGATCCAACATCTGCCGGCTGACACGCAGGTCGTGCTGTGCGCCGGTGCGCCGGACACTCCGGAGATTGCGACGGAGCTGCGGGAGAAGGTAGAGGCGGCGCGCAAAGACCATCCGCGCATCATTTGGATCGAGAAGATGCTGACGAAGCCGGAAGCGATCCAGATGTATAGCAACTGCAGGGTGTTCTGCTGTCCTTCGGTTTATGAGCCGTTCGGGATCATCAATCTCGAGGCGATGGCTTGCCGGGCCCCGGTGGTGGCGAGCGCAACGGGCGGCATCAAAGAAGTCGTTGTCGAGGACGAGACTGGTTACCTGGTGCCGTTTGAGCAGGACCCAGTGACGAGTTTTCCGCGCGATTCGGAGAAGCTTGCGCGGGACCTGGCGGCGAAGATCAATGTGCTGCTGGGAGACGTGGAGAAGTGCAGGCGATTCGGAGATGCCGGGCGGAAGAGAGTGGAAGATATCTTCAGCTGGACGGCGATTGCGCATCAAACCATCGATTTGTACAGGCGGCTGATTGAAGAGAAGAGGGCGCGAAGATAGCGAGCGGTCGGACGGTTCGCGACGAAGCTCTTTGAGCAGTGGCTCCTTCAACAAAGGATGCAACCTGAATTCTGGAACGTGATATGGCGATGAAGAAGTTATCGGAAGGGCGCAGGCGCGCAATTGTTGAAGGCGTCACGCCGCAGGTGGATTGCGGACGATTTGCCGCGAAGAGAACGGTTGGCGACCAGGTGCGTGTCGAGGCTGACGTTTTCACAGACGGGCATGATGCGATTGCGGCTTCGCTGCTCGCGCGGCGGGAGGGATCGAAGGAGTGGACCGAGATCCGGATGAGACCACTTGTGAACGATCGATGGGGAGCGGCGTTCCGGGTTGGAGAGCTCGGACGGTACGGGTTCAAAGTGCTGGGATGGGTAGATCACTTTGAGACATGGCGACGCGATCTGCTGAAGCGGATCAAAGCGGAGAGCGATACAAATCTGGATTACCTGATCGGGGCGGAGCTGGTGCAAGAGGCGGCCGGCCGGGCAGTTGGCGGAGATGCTCTGTGGCTGAAGGAGCGGGCTGCTGTGCTGAGTGCCGGGAAGGAGCCGGTGCAATTGAGGGTTCATGCGACGGATCCGATGCTGCATGAGTTGGTGCTGCGCTATCCCGACAAGCGGTTTGCAACAGAGAGCGCGGAGCTGCCCATCATTGTGGATCCGGTGCGAGCGCGGTTCAGCTCGTGGTATGAGTTTTTTCCTCGGTCGACAGCGGAGAAGACCGGAGCGCATGGAACGTTTGCAGATGCAGAGAAGCGCCTGCCGTATGTGGCGGAACTGGGATTCAACGTGGTGTACCTGCCGCCGATTCATCCGATCGGGAGGAAGTTCAGGAAGGGGAAGAACAACAATCCTGAATCGCAGGCGGGGGATGATGGAAGCCCCTGGGCCATCGGGGCAGACGAGGGCGGGCATAAGGCGATCCTGGGAGACCTGGGGACGGTCGCGGATTTCAAGCGGTTTATTGCGAAGGCGGAGGCCCTGGGCTTGCAAGTGGCAATGGACATTGCGTTCCAGGCGGCGCCTGACCATCCCTACGTAAAGGAACATGAGGCGTGGTTCAAGAAGCGGCCGGACGGAACGATTCAATATGCCGAGAATCCGCCGAAGAAGTACCAGGACATTTATCCCTTCGACTTCGAGAGCGAAGACTGGGAGGGGATGTGGAAGGAACTGAAGAGTGTCTTCGATTACTGGATTGGCGTGGGAGTCACGATCTTCAGAGTGGACAATCCGCACACGAAGGCCTTTCCGTTCTGGGAGTGGGCGATTACGGAAATCAAGCGCGAGCGGCCTGAAGTACTGTTTCTGGCAGAGGCGTTTACGCGGCCGAAGATCATGTATCGGCTGGCGAAGCTGGGGTTCAGCCAGTCATACACGTATTTTCCATGGCGGAACGCAAAGTGGGAGATCCAGCAGTATTTGACGGAACTGACGCAGACGCCCGTGCGGGAGTTCTTCAGACCGAACCAGTGGCCGAATACCCCGGATATTTTGACAGAGTTTTTGCAGATGGGTGGACGATCCGCGTTTGTGATTCGGCTGGTGCTGGCTGCGACGCTGGGGGCCAATTATGGAATTTATGGACCTGCGTTTGAATTGCAGGAGAACAAGCCGCTGAAACATGGCAGCGAAGAGTATCTGAATTCGGAGAAGTACGAGGTCCGGCACTGGGATCTGGACAGGCCGGACACCTTGCGGGATTTGGTTGCGCGGGTGAACGGGATCAGGAACGAGAATGCGGCACTACAGAATGACTGGTCGCTGCGGTTCCACCCGGTAGATAACGATCAGTTGATCTGTTACAGCAAGGAGTCGGATGACCGGTCGAATCTGCTGCTGGTTGTAGTGAATCTCGATCCGCACTATACGCAGTCGGGGTTTGTGACGTTGCCGCTGGAGGAACTGGAGATCTCACTGGATCGCTCGTATGAGGCGGAGGACCTGCTGACCGGGGAAAGGTACATGTGGCAGGGAGCGCGGAACTATGTGGAGTTGAATCCGGCGCGCTCGTCGGGGCACATTTTGAAGATTCACCGGCGAATGAGGGTGGAGACGGATTTCGAGTACTTCCTGTAGATCTTTGCTCGATTCGACGCTTTGCAAGCTGGAGTCTTCATCCGAAGGTAAACGGTAATCGGCAACGCGCATCCAAACAGCTTGGAGCCCTTTGAGTGAAGAAGATTGCAAGCGCAACTGATCCGCTCTGGTACAAGGACGCGATCATTTACGAGATCCACGTCCGAGCGTTCGCAGATTCCAACAATGATGGAATTGGCGACTTCCAGGGCTTGATGTCGAAGCTGGACTACCTGCAGGATCTCGGTGTCACGTGCCTGTGGCTTTTGCCTTTCTTCCCTTCCCCGTTGCGCGATGACGGATATGATATTGCGAATTACGTTGATGTGAATCCGTCTTATGGGACGTTGGGCGACTTCAAGCAATTTCTGGATGCGGCGCATCAGCGGAACATGCAGGTGATGATCGAGCTGGTGATTAATCACACCAGTGATGAGCATCCGTGGTTCAAGGCCGCGCGGATCGCTCCCCCGGGGTCGCCTCAACGCGAGATGTATGTGTGGTCGGATACCGACCAGGTCTTCAAGGATGCGCGAATCATCTTCACGGACACGGAGAAGTCGAACTGGACCTGGGATGAGATGGCGAAGGCCTACTATTGGCATCGATTCTTTTCGCATCAGCCGGATCTGAACTGGGAGAGCCCGCTGGTGATGGAAGAGGTGCTGAAAGCGATGCGCTTCTGGCTGGATATGGGGGCGGATGGGATTCGACTGGACGCGATCCCCTACCTCGTGGAGCGGGACGGCACGAATTGCGAGAACCTGCCGGAGACGCACGCGATTATCAAGACGCTGCGGGCGGAGATCGACAAGGATTATGCGAACAGGCTGATTCTGGCAGAGGCGAACCAGTGGCCGGCGGATGTGCGCCCGTATTTTGGCGATGGCGATGAGTGCCACATGGCATTTCATTTTCCGCTGATGCCGCGCATCTACATGGCGCTGCGGCAAGAGGATCGGCTCCCGATTACGGACATTATGGCGCAAACGCCGCCTATTCCGGATAGCTGCCAATGGGGATTGTTCCTGAGGAATCATGATGAGCTGACGCTGGAGATGGTGACGGCGGATGAGCGCGACTATATGTACTTTGCGTACTCAGCCGATCCGCGGATGAGGATCAATGTTGGGATTCGGCGGAGGCTGGCTCCGCTCGTGGATAATAACCGGCGACGCATCGAACTGCTGAACTCACTGCTGCTGAGTTTTCCGGGAACGCCCATCCTTTATTACGGCGATGAGATTGGGATGGGGGACAACATCTATCTCGGCGACCGGAACGGGGTGCGGACTCCGATGCAGTGGACATCGGACCGGAACGCAGGGTTTTCGCGATGCGATCCGGCCAGACTTTATTTTCCTGTGATCATGGACCCAATCTACGGGTACCAGGTGGTTAACGTGGAGGCACAGCAGGCGGATCAATCGAGCCTGTTGCAGTGGACGCGGAACATGATCGCGCTGCGCAAGCTGTTTCAGGTGTTCGGGCGCGGGAGCTTAAGTTTTCTGAATCCGACGAACCGAAAGATTCTAGCTTATCTGCGGGATCTGGAGCTTGAGGATGGAACGCACCAGACAGTTCTGTGCGTGGCAAACCTGAGCAGGTTTGCGCAGCCGGTGTCGCTGGACTTGTCGGCGTATGCGGGGCTGGAGCCGGTGGAGATGCTGGGGTATGTACCGTTCCCCACAATCGGGGATGCAATGTATCACCTCACGCTGGCGCCGTACTCATTTTTGTGGCTGGAGTTGCAGGCGGCGAACACGGAAGCCAGGACTTTGCCTGAACCACAGGTGATGCCGGTTGAAAACACGCATGGGGTGGAGGTCCCGGCCGTCGACCTGGTGACGGCGGGATGGTCTGGACTGCTGGCTGCCAACGGGTTGGCGCAGATTGAGTCGTCTCTGCCGGCATGGTTGCCGAGACAGCGGTGGTTTGGCGCGAAGAGCAGGAGGATACAGGCAGTTCGCGTGCTGAGTTGGGGGAGCCTGTCGCACAACGGAAAGAATGCAGGCAGGCTTCAGCCGCAGTTGATTCCGCCGGCGGTGTTCGTCGTGGAGATCAGCTACTTCGAAGGCTCGGCCGATCATTACCAGATACCGCTAGCGATCAGCATGGGTAGCCAGGCGGATGAGGTGACGACGAGCAGGTCGGACAGCGTGCTGACGACGCTGGCGTCGGCGACGGGGATTGCGATTCTTCACGACGCGACGGCGCAGGAGGATTTCAGGCAGCTTGAGCTGGAGCTGATTGAGCAAAGCGAGTCGGTTGCGCTGAACTACGTGGTGCAGAT
>Ga0157372_10003187_pt1 | contig 17701 bp, 17 predicted proteins | sample C55metaG_FD_115307 | JGI IMG/M metagenome (GOLD analysis project Ga0157372, IMG submission 115307) | Corn rhizosphere microbial communities from Kellogg Biological Station, Michigan, USA - C5-5 metaG | ecosystem: Host-associated > Plants > Roots > Rhizosphere > Soil | place: USA: Michigan... | reverse complement strand
GGCCACCAGAACATTACAGTCCACACGTTATCTTCGTTAGTAAGATATTCTGAAGACAGAGTATCGAACTCTTTTCCTTTTTCAATACTTACTACCGCTTTTTTCTCGAATGAAGGGAATTTCTGACCTATAGTTATCATAAATATTTCTTTTTTAATTATAGTGCAAAGATAGGCTCGAAATCCCTTACTGACAATTCAAAGCCTATTGTTTTTCTCAATACCTTATAGACTGGATCTATATGATTTAAAAACCTATTGAATAACCTCTTTAGGAAAAACTAGAGTAAATGTGGTTCCCTTATTTACTGCAGAGGTAACATCAATACTAATTTTGTGATAATTGGCTATGCTTTTTACAATAGATAATCCAAGGCCATATCCGCCCGCTTCAGCTAAATTAGACTTCTTGAAACGGTTAAAAATGGTTGGAATATCATCTGAAGGAATACCAATCCCGGTATCTTCGATAAAGATCTGATAAAAGCTGCCGCTGTGTAAAGCATCGTAAACTTTAATACTTCCATTTTCCTTGTTGTACTTAATGGCATTATTAATAAGATTGTAAAATAGCTGGTAAAGAAGATCTCTGTTACAATTCTTTATTTGAACGTCATTTGACAGGTTAAGCTTAAAATCAATTTCCTTTTCTTCTAAACGGTGACTGATATCTTCCATCACATCTCCTATCAGCTCCTTTAAAGAAACAACTTCAGATCTTGAAAACTGTTCATTGTCAATCCTTGAAATCAGCAGCAAAGAATTAACAATTTTTTTAAGGCGATTAAGAGTTCTGTGCATCTCAATCAATTTTCGCTGAACCATCTCCCCTACTTCAGCTTCGCCCATCAGATTCTCAATTTTATTTTGAAGAATACTTATGGGTGTCATCAATTCGTGAGATGCATTTGCTGTAAATTCTCTCTCTTTCTCAAAAGCTTCATGAATCTGATTCATGAGAGTAATCAACGAATTATCGAGATATTGAAAATCAGAAGTGGAGGTTTTTACCGGATGGGGGTTATCATTAAAAGGGAAACGTCGGTTAACAAGCTTACTTTTAATGATCCAGCCTAAAGGTGCCAGCAAGAAACGAGTATAAATTAAATCTGCAATTAAAGTAAATAGGATAAGTGCAATTAAAACATAAGAAGCAACTCTTTGCAGCGGACGATTGTATTGACTGATAGTTGCTGTCGTTTTGCCAATTTCAAGCAAATAGTGCTTTTTATCAGCAAGGAAATTATGTGTTAAAAGCCTGTAGTTTAACGTATCCCCTTCAACAATACGTTCGGAGGTTTCAATCGTATCCGGATAAAGACGAGGTTCAGTTGGCGAAAGTGAGATGTACTCTTCTTTTAACATGGTATAACTCCCCATGCTTTCTTCACCTTGAAGGTAATAATCAATCCCGTTCTTTGAGATGATCTGCATTACCTTTTTTTGCTGTTCCTTAAGATAAAAATCAGTGTACTGCGATGCTATCCTTTCGATGAGGTTGGGCAAAAGGAATACAAAAAGCACTACAATTGCAAGCTTTGATAAAGTAATGAATAAAGTAAGCTTGGTTAATAACTTCACTCCTGCTTTTTAACTTTATAACCCACTCCCCTTACGGTTTCAAGCCAATCAACCGGGCCGTAAGCACCTAGCTTTTTGCGGATATTTTTTATATGAACGTCTATGTAATTTGAATCATAATCATCATCCACAAAACTTCCCCAAATATGTTCACTTAATTGAATACGAGTTAAAACCCGGTTTTTGTGAAGAAGCATATAACTTAAAAGATCAAATTCTTTTCTTGTTATTTCAACTTCATTCGAATTATGAGCTACGATCCTTTTTTGAAGATCGATTTCAAATTCACCAAGTTGTAATGCCTGATTTTTAACTCCGAATTTTCGTCTTGAGATTGCCTGCATACGAGATTGTAACTCAAGAAGCGAAAATGGCTTAGGAAGATAATCATCAGCTCCTAAATCAAGCCCTTTTATCCTATCCTCGATATTTCCACGGGCAGTAAGAATAATAAAAGCGGCTTCAGAATTATGCTTTTTAGCATGCTCAAGAACTACCAGGCCATCTTTATCCGGCAATCCCAAATCAAGAAGAACAAAATCGTATTGATTAACTTCAATTAGCTCAAGTCCCTTTCTTGCATTATGAGCAAGATCAACAATGTAAAATGCTTTTTTTAAAAAAGCTTCTACTTCGTAAGCTAAAGTCTTTTCATCTTCAACAATAAGTACTTTCAAGGCTATTTATCTTTATAAAAAAGGTAAGTGAAACTAAGTGTAAAAAAAGATTGATTTTCATGAACTATTCCTTCGAAGTTTTTATTCGGTACGGAAAGTTGATAAGCAGCTTCGACTGTATAGTGCGCTCTGTTGTAGGCTAAGGGAAGCTTGATAGCGCTGGTAATATAATTGAACGTAGTTGAATAAATATACTTGTTTCCCACGACTTTACCTTTTTTTGGTGGTATAGGATCTGGAACTTCAATTGGAGGAATAAGTGCTAAAGTATTTCCTGAACCTTTTCCATTCAATTTATTATTATTTCCCTTTGGTTTTTCTATTAAAATTGAGTCTTTCAACACCTGGGTTCCTCCAATTAAGCTAATTGAAGGAGAAATTGTAATATAATCTTTGTTTCGAATTATACTACCAAGTGTTATTTCCTTTGAATTAGTTAGACTCAAATAAAAGTCCTTCATATTTTTCCCCTGGTCATCCTTAATGCTACCAAAAACATAATCCCCATTTAAACCTGAATTAAACCACTTAAAATCATAAGTTAAGCCAAGGCTAACCGTATTAGGATTTACAGATTGTGGCAAAGGAGAGTCTTTGGCAAAAAAGAAACGAGTGTAACTAGCACTCGCTCCCAAATTCTTAGTTATGTCTTTGGAATATCCAACTGCAATATCTACTTCGGAAAAAGCTGGCCCAACATCTACTAATTTAATAGCTGAACCGGCAAGGTAAAACCCAAACTTAGATTGATAAGACAAGTCAGTTGAAATATATGGTAACTTTCTTGCCGTTGTTTGTCCGTAATAATTAGCCGTATTACCATAACTTACTCCAGTCGACAGTACTGAAATTTTACTGCTATCTGTTGTATCTGCAGTGGCAACAGCAGCAGTTGTTTGAGCAAAAGCACCAAAGGCAGATAACAGCACAATCAAACTCGTGCAAATAAATTTCATATAATTTTGATTAGTACATACTTTTTAATGAAACCCTAGTCGCTTGCGAATAATTCCCGGACGAACCACTGGCGGACGTTTAATTCTCACACGGTCTATAACAGCAGTCGGTTTTGGCAGTCTCCGAGATCGTGGAACTTGCTTAATCACATCCGGCCTCTCATTCTCTGGTTTTTTGTCCTCAGGTTTTTGAGCTGGCCTGCGAAAGGTAGAATCTGCGAAGGAAATTTCTTCCCCTCCCATATCCAAAACTCGGATAAACCTACTTCCCGCTGCTGAACTTAACAAGGGCAACGCCGATACCAGGCAAACAAGCACAAATCTATTTAAAACAGGCGTTTTCATTAGAAAGGATAAAAATAAAAAAGTTTGCCCCATTTAAAGAGGCAAACTTACATAAGTGTGTGTATTATATGTTAGTAGCCTCTTATAGGTGTAACCCGGCAGCAGTCCCCACTCTGCCAGTTATACCACCTGCACGGCGTAGTTGCACCTTAGTAGCAGAATTAACTGATCCTTCTGCTCGTACAGCTTTTGCTTGATTTACTGTAGCTCTTACATTTTTTGAAGTCTCTACTGCAGCATCTTTGCTCAGATCAACTGCGGCATTTGAATGTGCTTCAGCTTTTGCTTTAGCTTCTACAGAACGCTCCACTGCAGCTTCTTTCTTTTTAGCAACAGCTTCGTCAGTTTCTTCTTTACGTGCTGCTACTTCATCTTTCATTGCCTCGATAGTTGCATTCAATTCTGCCTTAGTCTCTGCTTTTTTTGAAGATGCAGCTTCTTTAGTTTCCTCTTTACGATTATCTAAAGCTTCTTTTTTTGCTTCAAGAGAGGCTTGTAAATCAGCTTTTGCTTCAGATCGTTTAGCTGCAGCAGCCTCTTTATTCTCCTTCTTCTCTTCTTTATTTTGTGTTGTGTGTTTAGCGGTGTGAATAGAAGACTGAGAATTTGCAGAAGCTGTACGGCTAACGATTTCCCCTTTATTTGTACCTACGTTTGTTTCTGATTTTGCAGTTGTACTTACAGTTACTCCGGGTTGATTTTTCTCTGAAGTTTGCGCAAATACTGAACTTGAAATAATTACTGCTGTTGCTATTAATCCTAAAGTTTTCATGGTCATTTTATTTAAGTGTTTGTGTGTTTAATTTCTTATTCAAAACAACACCAGTAAAATGAAGGGAAAATGAAAAATCAGAACTTTTTTTATTTTTTGTTTTAATTGTTTCAAAATCAACAAAATACAAACAATAAAAAACTTATAACTTTCTTTTTTAATACTTCCTGATCAAATTATTCAAAATCATCTTTGTACTATCATCCATTACTGGAGTAATATCCTTTTGAATAAAATGAAGTTTGAACGCCTTAATGGCAGCTACAGAATCCTTGGTGTCGTAGCCAATTAATCTGAGAGATTGAACGGCATTAAATCCGGCAGGAACGGTGTCAAGTATAGCATCAGGCCAGTTACCAAAGCCAAATTCAGAAAGCTTTTTCCATGGGAAGTATGCACTTGGATCTACCTTACGTGATGGAGCTATATCAGAGTGTCCGATAAAATTTGAAGTTGGAATGTTATAATCCTTCTTTAATTTAGTAAGTAATAAGGTGAGGCTTTTAATTTGATCATCAGTAAAAGGTTCATTCCCGTTATTATCCAGCTCAATACCTATTGAAACTGAATTAATATCAGAAACTGTTCCCCATTTAGCTACTCCTCCATGCCAGGCTCTTAAATAATCATTCAGCATATGATGAACTGTTCCATCTTTACAAATTACATAATGAGCGCTAACCTGACTTTTCTTTGTTGTGAAAGTGGTTATGGTTTTCTCGCACGCATCTTGAGCTGTATGGTGAATAATAACGTAATTGGGTTTTCGCAAATTAAAATTCACTGTACCTACAGGATATACTGCAGGCTTTCCAATCTCTGAAATTGCCGGTACATTTTGAATAGACTTTGCAAATGCCTTTGCCTGTTTTTTATATTCTTTATTAGCAGGACTATATGGGTTTGAAGAACAGCTGTAAATAATAGCCGAAATGATGATTGGAATGATTACTTTTTTCATAGAAATATATTACAATAAGAAATACAGACGCCGCCACTTAAGATTTCTATTCGGGTTGATATTAAAAAATCAAAAGTAATATCTTTAAATCCTATAATTGCACATTGAATTTCCTTTCTCATGATTACCTTAGAAAATGCCCTGATAAAAGCAAAAGTTAGTTCTAAAGGCGCAGAGCTACAAAGCCTCTTCCATAAAGACAATCATATTGAATATATGTGGAACGGTGATCCGAAATTCTGGAATCGCCATTCTCCTGTGCTTTTTCCAATTGTAGGAGGCTTAAAAGAGGATTATTACATCCACAACAACAATAAATACAGATTACCCCGCCATGGTTTTGCTCGCGACATGGAATTTGTTAAAGAGAAAACCTTTGGAGATTCTTGTTCTTTCATTTTGAAGCAGAATGACGAGACTCTGAAAGTGTTTCCTTTTGAATTTTTATTAAGGATAAAATACCAATTGAACGCAAATAGCATTTCTATAACTTACGAAGTAGAAAATCCAGCAACGGAAGCTCTCCTTTTTTCAATTGGAACCCATCCTGCATTTAATGTTCCGCTGGTTAAAGGACTGAATTTTGAAGATTACTATTTCCATTTTAATGAGGTAGAGAACTCAAACCGCTGGACTTTAAAAAATAATTTAATAGACGAGCAAGTCTACTACTTTAAAAATCAGAACAAACTTCAATTAAAGCCAAGCTTATTTTATGATGACGCATTGGTATTTAAGGATTTAAAGTCTACAAGAATTTCTATTTGTAGCGACAAAAGCACACATGGTTTACATTGCGATTTTGCAGGTTTTCCTTATATGGGATTATGGGCCGCAAAAGATGCACCCTTTGTTTGTATTGAGCCATGGCACGGAATAGCAGACTCTGTAAATCACAATCAGGAACTTGAAAAAAAGGAAGGTATTATAAAGCTGGAAAAAGGAAATATTTGGAGAGCGAAATGGAGTATTTCGTGCTTTTAGCTAAAGAAGTCTTTGATCAATAGAGAGATTTCTTCTGGATATGATCTTAACCTTATTAAAGTCTTTATGGGATGGATTTAAAAGAATGTTACTTTCTTCAAAAATAATAGCAGAAGGAATCTTCAGTGCAAGGAATTTATTTTCCTTAACAAATTTTGTCCCGTATTCTTTAAGCTGATCTGCAGGAGGATTCCTCTCCCATCCTTCTGGTAATTCCTCTGGTTTAATTTCTTTTATGCTTGTTTCCGGAATCTCGAGACAAATTATACAATAAGGAACAACATTGATTTTTGAGATATGAACTACACTTTCAAGCAAAGCCAGTGAAGCACTTTGTGCTGTGTATAAAATGTAAGTGCCTTTAGTATTCCACCTGCCCGGATAGGTTGCTGCACCTAAACCTGAAAGATCATCAATAAACTTGCACTTACTGATTCTGTAAACAAGCATCAGGCAAAAACTCCTTGCTCAATACGCCCAAGTTCCTCCATAAGGATTTCTATACCTAATGATGTATCCAAAAATTCTTTCGGTTTTTTATTCCCAAGAGCTACTACCACACTATCCATCCAATCTTTAAAGAAATCCATACTTTCGAAAACTTCTTCACCACGGGTATAAAGCCTGGCAATTTCTAAAGCTCTTTCTGATTGTTCAGGATTAAGTAATGTATCTTCTGTATATCTTCGAAGGGTTCTATCAGTAGTATGAAGAATATCAGACATTTCTAAGGCAGAAATGCCAGTGTGCATCATTAAATAATCCAAAGATTTACGGGATAAACCTTTTCGGATAATATTTAAATAATCAAACTTTCCTTTTATTTCAGCAGATCCTCTGAATATTTCGCTTCCACCAAGCAAATTTAAAGAAGCACCCACTGAACCAGTTGTAGAATAAACAGCCATTGGTTCTTCAACTGCTGATTGAATTAATGTCTTATTCTCCTTTTTCATTATTCAGGATATTTGTCCCTAAAATACGGACAAATATCCTGAATAAAAAGTTTTTTATTTCGTGAAGCTATTTAAAGGCTTCGAGCGCTTTATTAATTCTACTTATAGTTTCTTCCTTTCCAACCAAAGCAGCAATATCAAATACAGCCGGTCCAAATTTTCCGCCGACCAGCATAATACGGAAAGGAAGCATCACATCCCCAATTTTAAAACCTTTATCGGCTACCAATTTTTTAAATGTAGTTTCTAATTCAGCAGCTTCAAATGTTGATGTAGCTTGAATTTCAGAAATAAAACTTTTGAAAAATTCCTCCTTCTGCTCGTTCCATTTTGGTTTAACAGCATCAAGATCATACTCTGCAGGAGCTTTGAAAAAGTAACCAGCTTGTGCAACAAAATCAGTAAGTAAAGTACAACGGTCTTTTACCAGCTCAATAATCTGCACTAGTTTTTGTTCATCCGATACTTCAATTCCATTCTTCGTAAATATTTTCGAAACCTCAACTTTTAGCCTTTCGCCGCTTACCTTTTTAATCCATTCTGAATTATACCATTTCGCTTTCTCGAAATCGAACTTAGCTCCTGAATGATTCACTCGTTCCAGGCTAAATTTTTCTATTAATTGCTCAATACTGAAAATTTCCTGATCTGTTCCATCATTCCACCCTAACATTGCTAAAAGGTTAATAAAAGCTTCTGGCAGGAAACCCATTTCACGGAAACCTGGAGTTATTTCTCCGCTTGCAGGATCAGCCCAGTTCATCGCGTAAACCGGAAATCCTAAACGTGCGCCATCTCGCTTGCTTAATTTTCCGTTACCATCTGGTTTTAAGATTAAAGGCAAGTGAGCCCACTGCGGCATGGCATCTTCCCAACCTAAATACTTCCAAAGCATTAAATGAACAGGAGCAGAAGGCAACCATTCTTCACCTCTGAAAGCGTGCGTAATTTTCATCAGAAAATCGTCAACAACTACAGCCAGGTGATAAGTAGGCATTCCATCTGCTTTAAGCAAAACCTTATCATCAATTAAAGTAGTATCAAAACTAACGTAACCGCGGATCAGGTCAGTAAATGAAATGGTTTCATCGGAAGGCATATTGATGCGAATTACATAAGGAGTACCGGCATCAAGAAGACTTTGAACTTCTTCCTTTGATAAATTCAGGGAGTTTTTAAGATGATCTCTAAAAGAATGACCATATTGAAAATTCGGAATTTCAGCTCGTTTTTCTTCCAGTTCTTCAGGAGTATCGAAAGCTAAATAAGCTTTCCCTTCTGCTACTAATTGATCAGCAAATTTCTTATAAATATCTTTCCGTTCACTTTGGCGGTAAGGGCCATACTCTCCTCCAGCTTCAACCCCCTCATCTGGAACTAAACCACACCATTTTAAACATTCATTAATATATTCTTCCGCCCCGGGAACAAAACGGGTTTGATCGGTATCTTCAATACGTAAAATAAAATCACCACCGTGTTTTTTTGCAAAAAGGTAGTTAAATAATACTGTTCTTACTCCACCTAAATGTAGTCCACCTGTTGGACTCGGAGCAAAACGTACACGTACTTTATTTGTCATAAATTTAATATTGAGCCGCAAAGATAGCCTTTTAAGCATTTGGCAGAATAGCCTGCATAAGTAAATGTTCAGAAACAAAATAGAAATAAACAGCCTGCTTGTAAGACACCCGGATAATCAAACCCTCTATTATAAAATTACCTCTTTATGATCCAATTTCTAATTTCATGCTTCATAAGTGCTTAATTCTATGTATTTTTGCCTACTTTTTTCTATAGGCTTATACTTAAGCCATTAACATTCGTTACTCGCAATAAACTAATTGAATGTTAAAGAGATATAAATTGGGTTTACAAAAATGTCAGACGTTTTAGAAAATAAAACAGCAGAGCTTTCTGCAGCCCTTAGTGGTTTATCGCCCGAGCAGGCCTTGGCTTACCTGGCAAATGAATTCGAAGGAAAAATTGTGTTTTCCTCCAGCTTTAGTTGGGAAGATCAGGTAATATCTCACTTGATCCTGTCTCAAAAGCTTCCGATTAAAATTTTTACTTTAGATACAGGTCGCTTGTTTAGCGAAACTTACTATGTATGGAGCCGCACAAACGAGATGTACAATGCCAACATCGAAGCTTACTACCCTAACGCATCTTTAATCGAAGAATTTGTAACAGCAAAAGGACCGAACTCTTTCTACGACTCAGTAGAAAACCGTAAAAGCTGCTGCTATATACGTAAGGTTGAACCACTTCAAAGAGCGTTAAAAGGCAACGAACTTTGGATTACAGGTTTACGTGCAGAACATTCTCCTGAAAGACATGATTTACCTCAGGTAGAATTTGATCATACAAATAATATCATAAAATTCCATCCTTTACTGCATTGGTCAACTGATGATATACGTGCATTTATCAATAAGAATGGAATTCCTTATAACACTTTACACGATAAAGGATTTGTAAGCATTGGCTGCCAGCCTTGTACCAGGGCAATTATGCCTGGCGACGATTTCAGAGCCGGCCGCTGGTGGTGGGAAGATAAAACAAGTAAAGAGTGCGGATTACACGCACATTCATAACAATTGGATAAAATAACTATGCCATCTAAATTAGATTACCTGGATTTGCTTGAGTCTGAATCTATCCACATTATGCGTGAGGTAGCAGGTCAGTTTGAGCGTCCGGCACTTTTATTTTCAGGAGGGAAAGACTCGATTACTCTTGTTCAGTTAGCATTAAAAGCTTTTAAGCCTGGAAAAATCCCTTTTCCCTTAGTTCATATTGATACAGGCCATAACTTTCCTGAAGCTTTAGAATACCGCGATCGTCTTGCCGATGAACTTGGAGCTAAACTTATAGTTCGTAAAGTTGAGGATACGATCAAGGCAAGAGGTTTAAAAGAACCTGTAGGGAAATTTGCCTCAAGAAATGCTCTTCAATCTTACACTTTATTAGATACTATTGAAGAGTTTGGATTTGATGCATGTATCGGTGGAGCCCGTCGTGACGAAGAAAAAGCCCGTGCAAAAGAGCGGATCTTCTCAGTAAGAGATGAGTTCGGACAATGGGATCCTAAAAAACAACGACCGGAGCTGTGGAATCTTTACAATGGTAAGATTGCAAAAGGTGAGAACGTTCGCGTATTCCCTATTTCAAACTGGGTTGAGCTGGATGTTTGGAACTACATTAAGCGTGAAGGCATTGAACTTCCTTCAATCTATTTCACCCATGATCGTGAAGTTTTAGTGTATGGTGATTTCCTTGTAGCTAATTCAGAATTTATTCGAATTGATGAGGGCGATGTGATAGAAACCCGTCAGGTTCGTTACCGCACTGTAGGTGACATGACTTGTACTGCTGCTGTTGAATCTACAGCTAATAACATCGACGATATCATTGCTGAAATCAACAAAACCAATATCAGTGAGCGTGGAGAAACGCGTATCGATGACCAGGTTTCTGAAGCAGCAATGGAAGACAGAAAGAAGAACGGTTACTTCTAGGAATAGATTTGAGAGGCTAGATATGAGATTTGAGACTCATATCGCTTAAAACAAAAATAATATTAGAGATAAGATTGGGATAGAAAGCTTTGCTCTCATATCTCACATCTCACATCTCACATCTAATAATAAAATGGATTTACTTCGATTTATAACTGCAGGTAGTGTTGACGACGGTAAAAGTACCCTGATCGGTCGTTTATTGTACGATACTGATTCTATCAAAGTTGATCAGCTTGCGACTATACAAAAACAAAGTAAAAATAAAGGCGAAGGCGAAATTGACCTTGCTTTATTTACCGATGGTTTACGTGCAGAACGCGAACAGGGAATTACTATCGATGTTGCTTACAAATATTTCAATACAGAAAAGCGTAAGTTTATCATTGCTGATGCCCCCGGTCATATTCAGTATACCCGTAACATGGTTACCGGTGCTTCAAACTCCGATCTGATCATCATTTTAATTGATGCCCGTTTAGGAGTTATTGAGCAAACCCGCCGTCATAGCATTATAGCTTCTCTATTACAAATTCCTCACGTAGTGGTTACCATTAACAAAATGGACATGGTAGACTTCTCAGAAGAAGTGTATAACAACATTGTGATTGAGTATTCTAAAATTGCAAAACAACTGAATATTAAAGATGTAACCTTTATTCCAATCAGTGCTTTATTGGGAGATAACATTGTTAATCCTTCTGAAAATACACCCTGGTATAAAGGCGAAACTCTTCTTCATTTATTAGAGAACATCAACTTAAGTCACGACTTAAATTATACTGATCCTCGTTTCCCTGTTCAGTACGTAATTCGTCCTCAAACAGATGATCTACATGACTATCGTGGATACGCAGGTAAAGTGATCAGCGGTACTTACAAAAAAGGAGATCTGGTAACAGTTCTTCCGGACGGAATAGATTCAGTTATTGAAGCAGTAGAAATAAATGGCGAAGAAGTTGATGAAGTTTTCGCTCCACAAAGTGCTGTAATTCGTTTAGCTGATGATATTGATATTAATCGTGGAGATGTTATCGTTAACAAGTCGAATATCCCTAACGTTTCTCAGGATATTGAAGCAACACTATGCTGGATGGATACCCGCCCTATGGTGACAGGTAACAAATACTTATTACAGGTTCAAAGCAAACGCGTTCGTTGTATCATCAAAGAAATAAACTACAAGCTCGACGTAAATACACTTGAGAAAATTGAGAATGTAGATCAGGTTAGTTTGAACGACGTAGTTCATGTAACTTTAAAAACGGCTTCTCCTATTGTATTTGATAGCTATAACAGCTTAAGAGCCAACGGAGGTGCAATCTTAATTGACGAGACAGCCCATACAACTGTGGCAGGCTGCATGTTACAGTAAGATAATACTATTAAAAAGCCCAAAGCTTGTGTTTTAAACTTAAGCTTTGGGCTTTCTCATTTTAGGTACCTCAAGTATTTCATAATAATAAAATTGGTTGTTTAATATCATTTATTTAGAAATTTCGTTAATTTCATATTTAATATCTTGAGAGATTAATGGATTCATCTGCCAGCAATTATTCCTATCTCATTCTAAAAATAGATGAGTTTATCCGAAAATATTACCTAAATCAGGTAGTTCGCGGATCACTTTATCTAGCCGCTTCCTTTTTTGCGACCTATACAATAGTTGCTGTAGCAGAATACTTCGGAAACTTTTCCATCCTTATCCGTACGCTCTTATTTTATAGCTTTCTGCTTCTTAATGGATTTATCCTGATTAAATGGATACTCATTCCTCTCCTTCATTATTACAAGCTTGGAAAGACCATATCACATGAAAAAGCATCAGAAATTATTGGTGAACATTTTTCTCATGTAAAAGATAAGCTTTTAAACACTCTTCAGCTAAAGCGCCTGGCTGAGGAAAATCAACAGCAGAAGGAGTTGATAGAAGCCAGTATAAATCAAAAAATAACAGATTTAAAGCCTGTTCCATTCACCACAGCTATTAAAATTAAGGACAATAAAAGGTATTTACGATATGTGTTACCTCCTCTTATTATTCTTCTATGCATTGGAGCAACAGCGCCGTCTATTCTTAGTGAAAGCACTACAAGGTTGATAAGACATGATCAAAAGTTCGTTAAAAAGGCGCCTTTTGAGTTTGTGATATTAAATAAAGATCTATCAGTAGTACAAGGTGATGACTTAGAACTAAAGGTGAAGATAATTGGGAAAGAAATTCCACAGGATATTTACTTAGAAGACGGAGTAAACACATTCAAACTTGAAAAAGAAAATATTTTAAGCTTTCATTATACTTTTCGAAATATTCAGGAAACTAAAAACATTTACCTCACTGCAGGAGAATTTTCCTCTGATCATTATACCATTAAGGTTAGAAAAAATCCATCTCTTCTAAGTTTTGATGTTCATCTTGAATATCCCACCTATATTGGAAAAAAGAGTGAAACTCTTAATAACTCAGGAGATTTGAATGTTCCTGTTGGGACCAAAGTAACCTGGAAGTTTAAAACAGAAAATACTAGTAATCTTCTATTTAAACTTGGAGAAAGGAGCTATAATCTAAACTCCCCTGCTAATGACAATACTTTTAAATTCAGTGCCAGAGCACTGCAAAAAAGCTTATTTTCAGTAAAAGCAGCCAATGGAGGAACTGTATCAAAAGAAGAGACCCATTACAATCTCAATGTAATACCAGATCAATTTCCTTTAATTCAGGTTAAAGAAACGTCTGATTCTCTAAATTCCAAATTGATTTATTTTGTTGGTCAGGTAAGTGACGATTACGGTTTTTCTACGCTTCATTTTAATTACAAAATAACTAACAGATCAAACAAGGCCAGATCATCTTCAAAAACTATATCTTTTAATAAAACTGCACTTCAGAGTAATTTCTTCCATACTTTTAACGTACAGGAAACAGGAATAAAACCAGGTGAACAATTAGAATATTACTTTGAAATTTTTGACAACGATGGAGTACATGGGCCAAAGCCTACGCGTTCTGCTTCAAAAACACTTAATATTCCAACAGAGGAGCAGTCTGAGAAAAAAATAGAGCAATCTGCAAAAGCTGTTGAAAAGAAAATGGAACAAGCCATTAAACAAGCAGCGCAGGTAGAACGTGAAGCAAAACGACTAAATCAGGAATTAATAAATAAGAAGAACTTATCTTTTGAAGAGAAGAAACAGATTGAACAATTACTTGAAAAACAAAAAGATCTTCAAAAACTGGTTAATGAAATAAAGCAGGAAAATAAACAGAACCTGAATGACAGACAGGATTTAAAAGAACAAAATCAACAGATACAAGAGAAGCAAAAGCAGATTGAAGATCTGTTTAACAATGTTCTGGACGAGAAAACAAAGGAACTTTTGAAAAATATAGAACGCTTGCTGGAACAAAACAATAAAAATCAAACACAGCAGGAATTGTCTAAAATGCAGTCGGACAATAAAGTTCTGCAAAAAGAGCTGGATCGGATGCTGGAGCTTTATAAACAACTTGAATTTGATCAAAAGCTTTCTGATGTTACAGACAAATTAGATAAACTTGCACAAAAGCAGCAGGAACTAAAAGAACAAACACAGAAAAACCCAGCTAATTCACTGGAATTAAAACAAAAGCAAGACGAGTTAAATAAAGAATTTAACAATGTTCAGGAGAACTTAAAGGAGCTGGAGCAGAAAAATGAAGAGCTTGATAAGAAGAATGACTTCCAGAATCCGGAAAAAGAACAAGAGGAAATTGAAAAGAATTTAGAGGAAAGTAGTAAAGACCTACAAAATAAAAACAATAAAAAAGCTGCAGAAAAACAACAACAAGCAGGACAGCAAATGAAACAACTTTCACAAAAGCTGTCTCAAATGCAACAACAAAACGAACAGGAGCAGAATCAGGTGAATATAGAGAGCTTGAGGCAAATTTTAGATCAGCTGCTTACCTCATCCTTTGATCAGGAAAAGGTGATGCAAAATTTAAGATCAACCTCTCCTAACGATCCTAATTATAATAAGCTAATACAAAAACAAAAGGATATTAAAGACAATTTACGAGGGGTTCAGGATAGCTTATATCAATTAAGCAAGAAAGTTCCTCAAATTGAATCCGTAGTAAATAAGGAAATTCAAGACATTAATAAAAATATAGAAAGTGCATTAAATAATCTTTCTGAACGAAGAACTTCAGAAGCCAATAGAAATCAGCAGTACGCCATGACCTCGATAAATAATTTGGCACTAATGTTGAGTGAAGTTGAGGATGCACTTCAGCGAATGATGCAAAATGCACAGCGAGGAGGAAAAGGTAAACAAAAAAGCCTTTCTCAACTTAGACAAATGCAGGAGCAATTAAATCAGAACATGCAGAAAGCCCGCCAGCAGATGCAACAACAGGGTATACAACCAGAAAAGGGCATGCAAGGCAAAGGGCAGATGAGTGAACAAATGGCAAAGATGGCTCGTGAACAACAAATGATTCGACAATCTTTGCAAGAAATTAACAGAGATCTAAACAAAGATGGCAAAGGCGGGTTAGGTAATTTAGACAAGCTCGCTAAGGAAATGGAACAAAGTGAGACCGATCTCGTAAACAAAAGAATTCAACAGGAAACGCTTATAAGGCAACAAGAGATTTTAACAAAGCTTTTAGACGCCGAAAAAGCGGATAGAGAGCGCGAGCTGGACAATAAAAGGGAAAGTAAACAGGGAAAAGAGCAGTCGCCAAACTATAAAATTGTTCTGGACGAGTTTAAAAAAGTTAAACAAAACGAAGTTGAATTATTAAAAACTGTACCGCCTGATTTAAATTCATTTTATAAATTGAAAGTAGGCGATTATTTTAGGCTTTTAAATAGTAATCAATAATATGACAACAAACCGGGTAGACATTTCAGACGATACTGTTTTATATACCTTACAACTGCCTTCAAGAGTTGATAGCATTACCACGGTTGAAAACTTTATAGACAAGTTAAAAGAGGAATATAACTTAGGTGATGATACCTATGCTAACATGCTCACCTGCTTAAGCGAAGCTACAATAAATGCTATTGTGCATGGAAACAAGCAGGACGAAAGCAAAAAAGTTTATATTAATCTGGAGGTGCACAATGGCAAACGGATGCAGTTTACTGTAGCTGATGAAGGAGATGGTTTCGACTATAATCGCTTACCTGACCCTACTGCGCCAGAAAACCTTGAAAACCTAACAGGTAGAGGTGTTTTTATTATTAAACATTTGGCAGATCAGTGCATTTTTAATCTTAAAGGTAACGAGATAGAGCTTCACTTTAAGATTTAATGAGTGCTATAAATTTCTTTCAGGAGGATATTACCTTCTCCTTAAAAAATAAAATTAAGCTTAGAAATTGGATAAAGCAAACTATTGCTTCTGAAGGGAAGAAATTAGAGGAGCTTAATTTTATTTTCTGCAGTGATTCTTATTTGTTGGAGATCAATCAGCAATATCTAAATCACAACACCTTTACTGATATCATTACTTTCGATAATTCTGACGATCCTGAACTAATCGTAGGCGATATTTTTATCAGCTATGAACGAATTTGTGAAAATGCCCATAAATTCTCTGTTTCTATTTCCGATGAATTACACCGGATCATAATTCATGGTACGCTTCATTTACTCGGCTATAAAGACAAAACTAAAGCTGATAAAGCTATTATGACCCAAAAGGAAGATGAATACCTCCAAAAGCGTCTATTTTAGTTTTTAACATAAGGCACTGCTCCAGTAACCTAATCACTTCATCCTATCTATTTGTCAGAACAATACCTCATTTGTTTATCATTATATTCACTATTAGCTATTCCATTCTTTACGCGTTCTATTAATTCGTACTTTTGCCTAATTTATCATAAGTGTGCTTTGAAAACAGCAATTATAGCTGGTGCGTCAGGTTTAGTAGGTTCTTCACTACTACAATTACTTCTTAACCACAAAGTGTTTGAGAAAGTTATAGTAATATCAAGAAGAAACCTTCATATAGAGCATCAAAAGCTTAAAACGTTAATCATTAACTTCGACAATCTGGAGGATTATAAAGATCAGATTCAAGGTGACGTTTTATACTTTTGTTTAGGTACAACTAGAAGCAAAACGCCTGATTTACAGGAATATAAGAAAATAGAGCATGAGTATTCGTTAAAACTGGCACAAATATGCAGGGGCAACGGTATCCCTCAATTTCATTATATATCTGCACTGGGGGCTAATCCTTCTTCTTCTATCTTTTATTCAAAGTTAAAAGGTGAAACAGAAGAAGATTTAAAGAAAATAAACGTTAAATCATTACATATATATCAACCTTCGCTCCTTACGGGTGAAAGAAAAGAATTAAGAATAATTGAGAAACTCTCAATAGGTTTAATGTCTATACTAAATCCTTTATTACAAGGAAATTTAAAGAAATATCAAAGTATAAAAGCAAATACTGTTGCAAAGGCAATGCTAAATCAAACAATAAAAGAAGTCGAAGGAATACACATCTACCCTTCTGATAAAATAAAACAATTATCATGAGCATCTTATCAGGAGAACAATTAGGTCATGCGTTTAATGACAACTGGCTATTTAAAGATATTACTTTTGGAATAGCCAAAGGACAACGAGTTGCATTAGTGGGAATAAATGGTTCAGGTAAATCTACTTTAATGAAGATTTTATGCGAAAAGCTTATACCTACAGAAGGGCGGGTTGTTAAAGAAAAAGGATTGAACATAGGTTATTTGGAACAGGATCCACAGTTCGGAGATTCAAAAACAATTGCTGATTATATCTATAGTTTGGAAAACAGACAACAGCAAGTTATTCGCAAATATGAAGAATTACTTCTGAATGAACATCCCAATGAAGATGAGTTGAGTGATTTAATGAATGAGATCAGCGAATTAGATGCCTGGGAGTACGAACATGAAATCAAAACAAT
>Ga0157372_10003183_pt1 | contig 17706 bp, 16 predicted proteins | sample C55metaG_FD_115307 | JGI IMG/M metagenome (GOLD analysis project Ga0157372, IMG submission 115307) | Corn rhizosphere microbial communities from Kellogg Biological Station, Michigan, USA - C5-5 metaG | ecosystem: Host-associated > Plants > Roots > Rhizosphere > Soil | place: USA: Michigan... | reverse complement strand
GTCAGCTGTACAACCCTGCCACCTTCGACCGTGGTGCCGCGAATCTCGTGCGGCTTCACCGTTTTCGGTTCAATAATCTTGCCTCCCACCACTAGAATCGCTTCGCCCGCTTCCACAAAAAAATGTCCACCTGGGTTTCGTGCATCTCGGCGCTGCCGTCGCCCTCGCGGTGCGAGATACCAATATTGTGGTTGTCGTAAGTTCCCAACTGTTGAAAGGCGAACTTATGGTCGTCGATCTTTCCCCCCAATTCGTCCCCGGTTTTCTGGATAGCATCGTTTTTCCATAAGGCAAATCCTTCTGGATCAGCGGCCGGCAACGTGCTTACTCCGCCGAGCAATACCAGGGCGATCAAAACGGTTTTCATGGAAGTCCTCGATTTTTCAGATTTGAATGGCATTGGGGCTAATCATCGTATAATAATACCGGCATGTCGAGCCAAAAGCGGATTCAGAGACTCGCGCGCATCGCACCTGCCCTTTGTTTTGTTCTCTTCGCTGTAGTTGCTTCGGGTTCTGCCGATCAACCACCGGCACCCGCGGCCGGTGAGGCCTGGATCGGGGCTCGCATTATCGACGGCACCGGCCGTCCCGCGATCGAGCACGCGACGCTGTTCATCAGAAACGGTCGAATCGAAGCCGTCGGCGCGAAAGTCAAACTCCCGCGCGGCGTTCACAAAATCGACGCCACCGGCAGGACGATTATTCCCGGCCTCATCAATGCGCACGGTCACATTAATGATCTTTCGCAACTTGGAATCTATCTGCGCGATGGCATCACTACGGTCCAAAGCCTCGGCGGAGCTAAAGAGGTTGAGCTTCGCGAGCAGAACGCCAAAGCTGCTCCCGGAACCGCCCCTCATCTTTACATCGCTGGACTAATCCAGGACTCAACCGCAATTCCGGGCGCCGTTGCCGTGACGACGCCCCAGCAGGCGCGCCACAGTGTTGATGAGTTAATTCGCGACAAGCCCAACTTCGTCAAAGTTCGCATCGACGACTTCCGCGGCGCGCGCGCCAAGATGCCTCCCGAGGTGTATCAGGCAGTCATTGACGAAGCCCACAAAAACGGCTTCCGCACTGCCGCGCACATCGTTTACCTTGATGACGCTAAAGGGGTGCTCCGCGCCGGAGTAGATTACATTGCGCACAGTGTTCGTGATCAGGAAGTGGATCAGGAATTCATTGACTTGATGAAGAAACGCGACGTTTCCTACTGTCCCACCCTAACCCGCGAAGTTGCGGTTTTCACCTACTCCGAAACGCCGTCATTCTTCAGTGATCCCTTTTTCCTCAAGGAAGCCGATCCTGCCGAAATTGCGCGCATGTCCGATCCCAAACACCAGGAAGCGGTTCGCAGTGATCCCTCAGCTCAGTGGTACAAGCAGCACTTCCCGATCGCAATGCACAATCTCAAAGCTCTCTCTGACGCTGGCATCAACATCGCCATGGGCACAGATGGTGGTGGCGGCCCAGGCCGCTTTCAGGGCTACTTCGAGCACCTCGAACTTGAATATGAAGTGAAGGCGGGGCTCACTCCCATGCAAGCACTGGTTTCGGCGACCAGCGGAGCCGCAAAAGCTCTGAACGTCAGCAAGAATGCGGGCACGCTCGAAAAAGGAAAGTGGGCCGACTTCGTTGTTCTGACCGCCAATCCTCTCGACGACATCCGCAACACGCGCAAAATCGAGTCAGTCTGGATTGGCGGTCTTCAAGTGCCCTCAAAGCGATAGGCGCTATTTATCACGCGGCGGGAAAGTGTAGAAATCGTAGCGCACCGTCCAGTGCGCCTCTTTGCCTGGATCAATTCTCAAATGGATGTACGGCTCAGCCGCCGCCACGGTGTTGATCGCCCAGAAATTCATTTTCTCCAGCGGTTGGTCGCTGGTGATATGCACGCCTGCGCCAGTCTTGACGTTCTCAACATGAAGGTCGTAGTCGGCCACATCATTCTTGGATCCAGTCAGCTCTGAAAAAACTCCGTTCTTGCCTTCAATCTCCCGCGGAAAATGAATCTCATTCCCCATAATCTCTGCCCGGTCTTTAAAACCACGAGTCGCCACCGGCGCGAACGCAAACTTCACCACCACATCAGGGCCCACTGTCTCATGGTCAATCACAAAAAAATTGTGGTTATACTGCGTGGTGTCAATTGCCTTCTGCCCGATATTCTTCAGTGAATGCTCCAGCAGCAGCTCCGGTTTGCCTTTAACCAGCTTCACCGTCTTCCGATAAACATAGGCGTATCCGTTTTCTCCGCGCAGTTGATGGGTGAACTCAATGCTGTCTTTATGCTTCTTAACCGTCCACTTTCCCGGATCAACAATTTCGTATGTCTCAAACGGACGATATGCCTCCTCCTCCGGCTTCCTCACTGTTCCCACGCCAATCCTCACAAATGTCCCGCCCGTCTTTGCCTCGTCGTACCCGAGCCCGGAGTCATTGGTTCGAAACTCCTCCACTGGACCCGTGATTGCATCGTGAATTTTCGGATCGTGCCGCTCATACCACCTTCCGAAGTATTCGTGCCCCTGATATTGCAGGCTGGAAATAATTCCGGACCAGTCAAAGCGCGTCCCCTGGTAAGACCCATGTTGCGGGTCGGGCAGCATCAGTTCCGCGCGAATTACCCCATTTGTGATGTCAGCTTTCGGATAGTCTTGCGCGAGCGCGCACGCGCTGAATAAAACAAAAGCTATGAGAGTAGAGTCTTTTATTTTCATTTGCTCTTAGAATCATCTCCATACATACCGGCCGGACTTGTATTTTAAGTAATCGCAACCATCGCCTCGACGCGAAATAGTACGAAATACCGCGCCGGGAGCACCAGCATCTCCGCTTTTCTGTGGACACTCTTTCGTGCTCCATTTCTAATCCGAATTTCCCCAGATGTAGATTGCCCCACGCTTTTCGCGCTCTTCGCGAATGGGTGGGAAACACCTCTCATGTCGAGCGATGGACCTAACTTTTAAACCCATTTTCGCTTGTGTGCTGGCGCTGGGCGCCCTTGCCTCTGCGCAAACCCCCGATTGGCCGGTTTACGGTGGACAATCCGCGGCCGACCATTATTCCAGCCTCTCACAAGTCAACAGAACCAACGTTAGTCATTTGAAGCTCGCCTGGCAATATGATGCCGGAGAAAAGGGCGGCCTCGAGACCAGCCCGCTGATCGTGGGCCGCGTTCTCTATGCCTATACCGCCAATTCCAAAGTCATCGCCCTCGACGGCGCGACTGGACATCTCATCTGGCAATTCGATTCTGGCATTAAGGGCAATAGCCCGGAGCGCGGCCTTGCGTACTGGACGGACGGAAGACAGAGCCGCATCTTTGCGTCAGTTACGAATTTTCTTTACGCGCTCAACGCCCATGACGGCCAGCCCATCCCTGATTTCGGTGAACAGGGTCGCGTCGATCTGCGGAAAGATCTGCGCGGCGATTATCAACTGCTGTCGGTCCAGATGACGAGCCCAGGTCTCGTCTATAAAGACTTAATCATTGTCGGCGGACGCAACCCCGAATCGCATCCCGCCCCTCCCGGTGACATTCGCGCCTTCGACGTTCACACAGGCGCGCTTCGGTGGCGCTTTCACACCATTCCGCATCCCGGCGAGTTTGGATACGAAACCTGGCCGAAAGATGCCTGGACCTATTCCGGCGCGGCTAACAACTGGGCTGGAATGTCACTCGATGAAGAACGTGGCATCGTATACGTGCCCACCGGGTCTCCCACATTCGATTTCTATGGCGCCGATCGCATCGGAGATAATCTTTTCGCCGACACACTTCTCGCCCTCGACGCAAATAGCGGCAAGCGCATCTGGCACTTTCAGGGGGTTCATCATGACATTTGGGACCGAGACTTTCCCGCACCGCCGGCGCTTGTCACCGTCAAGCGCAATGGAAAGCCGATCGACGCAGTCGCACAAACCACGAAGCAGGGATATCTGTTCGTCTTCGATCGCGTGACCGGCAAGCCGCTGTTCCCGATCAAAGAACGTCCGTTTCCGCCTAGCCAGATCCCCGGTGAAGTTACTGCTCACACGCAACCTGTGCCGATTGCTCCGGCACCATTCACGCGTCAGGTCCTGACTAGAGATTTACTTACACAGCGCACGCCCGTGGCGCACGAGTGGGCGGAAAAGAGTTTCAGCACTTATCTCAGCGGCGGCCAGTTCGTCCCCACCGGGCTCGATAAAGAAACCGTCGTCTTCCCCTGCTTTCTCGGCGGCGCCGAATGGGGTGGCCCTGCCGTCGATCCTCGCCACGGCATCATTTATATAAATGCAAACGAAGCCGCGTGCGTGATCGCCCTCACCGAAAACAAGCCCGGACGCAGCAGCACCGGCGAACGCACTTACCACAACCAGTGCAGCATCTGCCACGGCGACAGGCGCACCGGATCGCCACCGACTTATCCTTCGCTCATTGAGGTCGGCAAACGCCTCTCACATGATGAAATCGAAAACATCATCATGCAGGGAAGGGGACGCATGCCCGCCTTTCCCGCTCTGCGGGGCGAGTATATGAAAGCGCTCATCAAATTTCTGGAAACCAGTCCGGGTGATTCAGAAAAAGACGCCACCAGTGCCGATGAGGCGGCCAAGCCTGCGGCCAACGAAGATCCCCAGACCCACGGCGCCAACCTTTATCAAGATAAATGTGCTACCTGTCATGGCGAGCATCGCGAAGGCAAGCCACCGGCTTTTCCTGCGCTCACTGGCGTCGGCCAGCGCCTCAGCACGAAACAGATTCAGGGGCGTATTCAGAAAGGCGGAAGCGTGATGCCCGCATTCGCCACCTTCTCCGACACAGATGTCCATGGCTTGATTGCTTATCTCACCGCGCAGAACCCCCTTGATGCGGATCCTGACCGCGACGCCCTTTACTCCAGCACCGCAGAGGGCGCGCCGATGAAATACCGTATCACCGGATCGAACGACTTCATCGATCCCGACGGTTATCCTGGGATCACGCCGCCCTGGGGAACGTTGAATGCGCTGGATCTGAACACCGGAAAATATTTGTGGAGGATTCCGCTCGGCGAATATCCCGAGCTCGCCGCCAAAGGCCTCACAAACACCGGCACCGAAAATTATGGTGGTCCTGTCGTCACCGCCGGAGACCTGCTCTTCATCGGTGCCACGGTTTATGACAAGAAATTTCGTGCCATCGACAGCCGCACCGGCAAACTCCTATGGGAGACTACTCTGCCCAACGCCGGCGTCGCCACCCCCGCCACTTATATGATCGATGGAAAGCAGTACGTGGTCATCGCCGCAGGTGGCGGCAAAGATCCAAAAGGATCCTCAGGCAGTGTGTACGTGGCATTTAGCTTGCCTTGAAAATGACGAAGCGGCCAGACCAGTCAAGGTCTGATTACCGTGCCATCAGATCGGCGCGTGGTTCCCCAGGAATAATCAAAATTTGGCGGACCATCCGGGAAGGGGAATTTCGCTGCGATTTTCTCGTCAACCTCAATGCCCAAGCCGGGTTTTTCCTGGGCCAGCATATATCCGTTCTTGACTTCAGGGCAGCCTACAAAGACGTCTTGTGTTTGTTGCGGGAAGCCTCCGCCTTCGTGGACGCCGAAGTTGTAGCTTGCTAACTCAAGGGCCAACTGTGCGGCATGGGCCACCGGCGACGCGTCACCCGGTCCGTGCCAGGCGGTGCGGACGCCAAAGAACTCACTCAGCGCGGCCACTTTGCGCGCGGGGCTCAAGCCGCCAATCTGAGAGATGTGAATGCGAATGAAATCGATGAGTCGATCTTTGATGAGCGGCACATATTCGTGTTGTGTGTTGAACAGTTCGCCCATGGCGATAGGAGTGCTGGTCTGCTCGCGCAGCAAGCGAAAATGTTCGTTCTGCTCCGGCGGAAGCGGGTCTTCAAGAAAAAACAAGCGATACGGTTCAAGAGATTTTGCCAGGTTGATCGCCTGATTCAACGTCACGCGCTCGTGTACGTCATGCAGCAGTTCAACGTCGTCACCTAGCTTCGCGCGCAAGTACTCAAATAACTTCGGCACCATGCGCACGTACGGTGCAGACTCCCATATCTCTCGAGGGTTGGTCGGCCCGATTGCCTCGTTCTGGTTGGCTCCTGTCGCAGGCGGTTTGCCGCGCGCCCCGTATCCGGCGTAGCCAGGCGTCGCAACTTGCACGCGCACGTGGCGGAAGCCCTTTTCCATGGCGCTCCGCGCGCTATCTTCCACTTCTGAAAAACTGCTGCCGCTGGCATGAAAGTAACAGTCCGCGCCTTGACGCACCTTGCCACCGAGTAATTGATAAAGGGGCATCCCAGCACGCTTGGCTTTTATGTCCCACAGGGCAATATCAACCCCACTCATGGCATTGAACAGCACCGGACCGTTGCGCCAATATGAGCTCACATAACTTGACTGCCAGATGTCCTCAATTTCGTCGACGTTGCGCCCGATCAAGAACGGTTTCAGGTATTCCTCAATCGCCGTCTTCACAACCAGCGCTCTCTGCGTAAACGTGGCACAGCCCCAACCAACAAGTCCTGGCTCGGTGGTTTCGACCTTAACGATCACCAACCGAATACCGTCCGGCGCGGTCAGAATTGTTTTTATGTCGCGTATCTTCACCGTGACCGTCTCTGCCGCAGTTCGAGTAACAGCATCAACCTCCGGCATGGCAACACGCGCCAGAGATGCTTTAGACGCAAGCAAAGTCGCTCCTCCGGCTTGAGCGAAAGCACTTATTGCCTGACGACGGTTCATCGTATTGCCTCCGTTTCGTTGAATCGCAAAATTGGCAAGCCCCGCCTTTTCGGGCGACGACTTACGGGTTTAAGAGCGCAGCGGACTTCTTGTTGGCAGCATTCTACACAAGCAATTCGTTAGACCGCGGTTTATGCGAAGCGATCTCGTTTCACTATGGCCGTTGAAATAGTCAGCAGGAAAAATTGGGAGGTTTGCGGACACGCTGATTTGGTGGCCGTCGCGAAACCTGAAATTTATGGAATTTTCAGAAGAAGAAAAGAGCCGAGCGCGTGCTACTTTGTCGGATAAGCGTCTCGAGGGGTCAACGCTTCCGGTAATCGCGCCCGGCAGTCTGCAAGTAGGTCAATTCTCTGCGTGGCTTAGATGTTCATTTCGGGAATCGTAGTTCTGTTACGAAAACAGAACAAACCTGTCTTGAAAGCTTGGACTTCAGCTCGTTCTACGCTACCGCCCTTATCTCGCAAGCATGAAGCCGACATTAACTCCCGTGCACTGGGCTGATCTCGCTCAGCACACCCCGTTGCTTGATGAGCAAAGACGCCAGTCCCTTCCGTGCCAGACCCATCATGCTTTGCAGTGACGCGTCGTCAAACACCTGGCGCTCGGCGCTGGCTTGCACCTCCACGAAACGGCTGCTTCCAGTCATAACCAGGTTCATGTCCACATCTGCACGAGAATCTTCTTCATAGCAGAGATCTAGAAGTGGTTGGCCCTCCACAACGCCGACACTGATCGCGCAAACGAAGTCCTTCAGCGGTATTGATTTCAGGGTTCCTGCCTGCATCAGTTTCTGCATTGCCATTCCCATTGCAACAAATCCTCCGGTGATTGAAGCCGTGCGGGTGCCGCCGTCCGCCTGAATCACGTCGCAATCCACCAGGATTGTGCGTTCGCCGAGTTGCTCCATGTTGGTCACGGCGCGCAGGGATCTTCCAATCAGCCTCTGAATCTCATGCGTGCGGCCGCCAACTTTCCCGCGGGCAGCTTCCCTGGGGCTTCTCGTCAGTGTGGCCCGAGGCAACATTCCGTACTCAGCGCTGACCCATCCCCGGCCGCTATTACGAAGGAAGGCTGGCACGCTCTCTTCAACCGAGGCCGTGCAGATGACGCGGGTATTTCCGAGCTCTATGAGTGTCGAGCCCTCGGCGGTAGAAATGTAGTCGGGAACGATGTTGACCGGGCGCATTTCGTCAGGCCTGCGATTGTCAGAGCGAAAGAACATAAAGCGATTTTAGCAGCGGCGCGGTTGCGCTCTCGCTTAATCGCCTGGCGCAGTATGTTCAGGCAGACCGCTTCCTCGCAGCCAGCGTGAACAAGGCGTGCTGGGCACGGTCCAGTTGTTCGCGTTCACGGCTAGTATCCGAATCGCGGATTTCATCCAGGCGATGACGAATCGCCCGTTGGGCAACTTCGATTTTGATACCCAGTCTTTTGGGTTCGGATTCGGCGAGTGCGGCACTATAGAGTGCCTGCCAGTTCAAATCGGACATACAACAACCTCCGGACGGAGGACGAAGCGGCGCAACGATTATAGCAACCCTGAGCGATGCAAAGGCACAGGAGTTCCACAGGAATTACACTTCACACTTGTGAGCGCTGGAGCGCTCCTATTGTGAAGAGAGTTGTTTCGCCAGCTCCGTAATTTGTCCAACGTCATAGGCCCCAGAAAGATCAGCATGTCCGGCAAGCGTTTCGCGTTCCTTGCCGTCCACCAGAATTTTTACCCGCGTCAGCCCGGGAATGTTTGCAGCCAGGGTCTGGACCATGGAGCAGATGGTAAGTTCTTCCGCCAGGACACCCGATACCTGTCCATCCACGAGTGCAGAATTGACGTCAATTACTGCTAGTCCGGGGTCAATCAGGAAGACATCGTGAATTTCGGCTGTGGCTTTCACTGGATGAGGAGAATTTTTGGCAGTGTAGAGCTCCACCAGACCACGCAGCAGTTCCACAGCACGCCGCTGACGTCCGGAGGAAATTGGAATCGAGACAGGTTGGGTACGCAATGTGCCCGAGCCGTCATACGCAACCCAAACTGTCACCTGTTCGACGGAACCTCCGGGCGGTGCAACATGTTGTGTCACAACCGGAGTGTTCTGGTTTTGAATTTCTGAGGACCGCAATCGCCACAAATAGAATGACATTCCAATGGCTACGAGCAGCAACACGCCAGTCGCGATAAACAGCTGGCGGGGTATCACTGTATTGGCACCTTGGTTCGAAGCGCCGGCGCTATTGCAGCGATCGCATTTGCCAGAGCTGAGCACACCATTTGCTGATAATCCGTGGACGCGAGCTGAGAGACGCTTTCAGTCGTTGGTGCAATCTCAATCGCTATCGCCGGAGTTGCGATGTTGTTCAATGGACGTAGAGGCGCGGGGAGGCTGCGCACCGGAAATCGGTTGTTGCGTATTGCCGTGGTGATCTGCTGCTGAATCCACAGACTCCGGGTTTTGGCCACGCTTTGGGCCGTTGCCCAATTTACGAACGGTCCGCGATTGTCCCCGCCAGCCGCGGGAATCATGGCTGTGTAGATGCGCATCCCGGTACCTAGAGAGCTTGCGTGTAAGCAGACGTAAAGCGCAGGGCGTGCGGCGTTGGCGATTTCCGCCCGCTGGTCTGTGGTCAGCGTGGCATCATTGTCGCGGATGACGGTAGAAGAAACTCCACGGGCCGCCAGTTCTTGCCGCAATCGGCGCGCGAATGTGAGGGTCACATCTTTTTCGGGGATAGCCGGATTAAGCAGCGCGCCGGGCTCGCTTCCTCCGTGAGCCGCGTCAATCATGACCAGAGCTGGAGCGGGTGCCGCGGGTTGCAAGGGCGCCGCAGGGTTCACAGTTTGACCGGGAGCGATCTGCGCCGAAGGGTTTTGTCCCAGGCAAATCGCCAGGGTGCCAAACAGAACTAAAACGTAATACGGGTTGCGGGCTGCATCCCTATTCCAACGCATAGATCGTCAGGCCACTGAGAAGCTTCGGGAAGAAGTCGGTGGATTTCTGCGGAAGAACCTCGCCACCAAACGCGATGTCCCGTACCTGTTGTATGCGCGCGGGATTCATCAAAAAGGCAACATCGGCACTACCTTCGCGGGCCAGCGCCATCGCTTCACCGGTATCGCGAACGTAAGTGACATGGTTCTGGTTTCGTATTGCTTCTCCTGAAATTCCGAGCGCGGCCTCGAGCAAACACTTATGTAGCTGCACGACATCGAGTCCCTGCTGCCGCAACGAAACTCCTTCAAAGGCGGATGCCGGGGACTTAGGGCGGCTCAGCAAAAACGCTCGATCACGGGTTACTGCGACGAATGATGTCCCGGTGTGAGCAGCTTCACGCAGGATCGCGGTCGCGCGCCTTGCGTCCAACGCCGGATCTACTTCGTCCGCGGTGAAAAAATGGCTGGCATTCTGGCGAAAATTCTCCATTGAAAACGATGTCAAGCCATGAACCACTCTATGTGTGGGAAGGATGACCAGACCGGGAGCGTCCATGTTCACGAACGTCATCATCGCAAACTCATATGGGGCCGAGACATCGCCGGGCGATCCCGCCGCTGCCCGCCGCTCGTTACGATAGGTTAACGCCGTTTCATAGCGATGGTGGCCGTCTGCAATGATCAGCTTCTTTTCCTTCATGGCTGTCTGAACAAGGCCGATCGTTTCCTGGTTCGACATTCGCCACACCCGATGCAAGACGCCGTATTCATCGGTGATTTCCAAACTAGGCGCATCCTCAGTCAGCAATGCTTTGTCAATGTCCCGTTGCGGGTCTGAATAAAGCATGAATATCTGACCAAAATGGGCGGCAGTGGAGCGCAGCAGGTCGAGTCGATCGGCTTTGGGTTTAGCAAGAGTCTGTTCATGCCGGAAAACTACGCCTGCCGAGTAGTCCTCGATTTTGCCGAGTGCAATAAATCCCTGTCGTTCGATCTGCGCGCCGCTGCCCGGAACGGGGAACGTCTGGCAGTATCGATAAATGGACGGATCTGGATCCTGCTTTAATACCCCTTGTTGCCGCCAGTCGGCGAAGAAGTCCGCCGCACGCGTATAAGGGCTATTACCCGGCCCGTCAGTGGCAAGCCGTTTGCCCAGAATTATGCGGACCAGATTGTAGGGACTGGCGCCGTAGTAAGAATCCTGCATCTGGGGAGTGATCTTGTCATAAGGTTGAGTAACAACCTGCGAGACCGCAACCCGAGCGGGATCATAGCGTAACGCACGGAAGGGCTCTATATGTGCCATGTCGGGGAACAGCAGATTGTACCAAGGCTAGCGTACCGGCTTCGAACCAGTCCCGAAAGGAAGTTGAATCAGATCGCCCCTTTGGGAGCAAACTTTTGCACAGGCCGGGAATCAAAAGGCATTGAGCATGCTGCGCACTCGGGAATACGTTACAAAGTTTTGACGCTTTGGGTTCCGGCCTGTGCTACCATGCAATCAATTTCGCGGGATCCTATGACGCGCCAGCACCAGCGCGGGCTTCAGAACACCTTGATCAGGATATTCCCTCCTGCGTCTCTATTTTGCCCCGTCCGAATCTCCAGAAAAATTTTGTGCTCGGCGGTTGCCGTGCTCACGCTTTTGGCTGCTCCCGTTCTGCTCGCTCAAACTTCTGACGTGGATGATATCCATGTCAGACCTCGAATTAGCACCGACGACGTTGCGAAGACTACGATGGATAGCGCGTTGGCAGACACTGTCCGGCCGCACGCACCGATGATCAAATCCAAAGTCGATCTGGTGTTGGTCCCGGTTACCGTCACCGACCCTGCAAATCGGCTGGTTACCGGGCTCGACAAAGAGAACTTCGAGGTTTACGAGGGCAAAGATCGTCAGGAACTGCGGAATTTCTCCAGCGAGGATGCGCCCATTTCGCTCGGCGTGATCTTCGATATGAGCGGCAGTATGGCCAGCAAGATTGAGCGTGCACGCGAAGCTGTCATCCAGTTCTTTAAAACCGCCAATCCCCAAGACGAGTTCTTCCTTATTACTTTCGCTGATCGTCCGGAGGAGATTTCGGACTTCACGCAATCAATCGACGACCTGCAAGGAAAGCTTGTCTTTACGGTGCCGAAAGGCCGGACCGCCTTGTTGGACGCAATTTATCTTGGCGTAAGCAAGATGCGGGAAGCGAAGTATCCAAAGAAATCTCTGCTGATCATCTCCGATGGCGGCGACAATCACAGTCGATATACCGAGGGCGAGATCAAGTCGTTGGTGAAGGAAGCCGACGTGATGATCTATTCCATAGGGATCTATGATCATTACTTCCAAACCGAAGAAGAGCGCTTGGGGCCGCAATTGTTAGGTGATATCTCTGAGCTCAGCGGTGGCCGGGCCTTTACCATAGATAATCCGAACGATTTGGCAGATGTGGCTACAAAAATTGGTATCGAGCTACGCAACCAATATGTGCTCGGATACCGTCCAAAGAACCCAGGGCACGACGGCAAATGGCATAAAATAAAGGTTAAGCTTCTTCCTCCAAAAGGATTGCCGCCGCTACATGTATATGCCAAAACTGGGTACTATGCGTCTTCACAATAGACGACTCCGCAAAATACTGAGCAGGTTGCCTTTAACCTTGATGGTGGGCACGTGTCTGGTCGCCGCCTCGGCCCAGACCACCCAGACTCCAGCGCCAAAGTCGAACTCGACTGCCCCAGGAACTGCGCAACAGACACCACCGCCCGCCAATGGAACAGCGCCCGCGAGTCAAGCTCCTGCGACGGCCAACCCACCCGCTGCACAATCGCCTGCAGATCAGGGTCAGGGTCCCAGTGCTACCGATAACGGAACATTTGTCTTTAAAGTTGAATCTCGCGAAGTCGTGTTGCACGCGACCGTGGTGGACGACCGGAACCGACTGGTCACCAGCCTCGTCAAGCCCGACTTTACGGTATTTGAAAACGGCCAGCCGCAGCAGATTCGCCAATTCAAGCTGGAAGACTATCCCGTTGCCATGGGCATCGTCATCGATAACTCGGGTTCAATGCGCGATAAACGTGACGAGGTAAATAAGGCGGCGCTCAATCTAGTCCGTTCCAGCAATCCCGAGGATCAGGTCTTCGTGGTCAACTTCAGCGACGAATATTTCCTGGATCAGGACTTTACCTCCGACGTTAAAAAGCTCCAGGCTGCGCTCGAGCACGTTGAGTCACGCGGCGGGACCGCGCTTTACGATGCCGTAGTCGCATCGGCTGATCAACTGGCCAAATCGCCGCTGCAGAGGAAGGTACTTTTCGTTGTCACCGACGGAGAAGACGACGCCAGCCAGGAAAATCTCGAAGAGGCGGTCCATCGCCTACAGCAGGAAAATGGCCCCGTCGTTTACGCGATCGGGCTTCTTGGTGACGACAAGGCTCGTCATGCCAAGCGTGCGCTCGAAATGATCGCCGACCGGACAGGGGGGATCGCCTTCTTTCCGCCGACCTTGGGCGATGTAGACCAGATCAGCACAACTATCGCCCATGACATCCGCAACCAGTACACAATCTCCTATCAGCCCACGACGCCTAAATCTGTGGGCGGATTCCGGAGCATCCACGTAGATGCCCATGCGCGGCCTTACAAGAAACTCACCGTCCGTACCAGAAGTGGCTATTATCCCGGCCAGGAGAACGTGGCTCGGTAGAGGTAAGCACTCAGCGCTCAGCGGTCAGTACACGTTTCCCACAGTTTCGGCACTTGCGGTCAGACGAGTGGCTGCGTCACATTTTTTTTGTCTTGCTTGAATGAATGCTGATAGCTAATCCCTGACGGCTACCTCATTGACCTGTTCCCTTAGCTTCCGTAACCTGTAGGGTGCCCGTTTCTTCTAACACCCGCCTGCGCGTTGCCGAGAATATCACTGACCTGGTCGGCGAGACGCCTATGCTTCGTCTTCGGCGGATTACGCCGCCGCAGTCCGCCGATGTGTTTGCCAAGCTCGAATATCTCAATCCTGGCGGCAGCGTTAAAGATCGCGCGGCGATCGGAATCATTCAAAGTGCAGAGCGCAAAGGCGCGCTTCGTCCTGGTGGAGTGATCGTCGAGGCTACCGCAGGAAACACCGGCATTGGCCTGGCGCTGATCGGGGTTAATCGTGGTTACAAAGTCGCTTTGTTCGTGCCTGAGCGTTTTTCAGAAGAAAAAGTCATCATCATGCGCGCGCTTGGCGCCGAGGTGACTCGCACTCCCGACGACGAAGGCATGCTTGGAGCCATTCGCCAGGCCCAGGAATACGCGGCCAAGACTCCCGGTTCGTTCATGGCCATGCAATTCGATAATCCCTCGAACCCTGATTACCATTTCCAAACTACTGCAGAAGAGATTTTCGAGCAGATGGAAGGCAATATCGACGCGATTGTCATCGGCTCCGGAACGGCCGGTACTTTCACTGGCGTGGCGCGATATATGAAAAAGAAGCTGCCGCATGTGCTCACTGTCGCAGTCGAAACCCAAGGATCCATCCTCGGAGGTGGGCCGCCGGGCAAGCACAAAGTCGAAGGCATCGGGGCCAGTTTTATTCCCAAGAATTTTGACCGATCGGTCTGTGACGAAATTCTCATGGTGAGCGACGATGACGCATTCAATACCGTAAGCGAACTTGCCGCCAGGGAAGGCGTATTTTCCGGATCCAGTGGTGGCGCGAACGTGTTCGCCTCATTGCAGGTCGCGAAGCGACTCGGGGCAGGGAAGCGAGCAGTGACCATCATCCCTGACTCGGCAGAGCGTTATCTCTCGAAGAAGATATTTGAAGGCGGAATTTGAAAATCCGCCGTGTTTTGTCGTTATGCCGTACGAAGTGCGACAGCGTCGTTGATGATTACTCGTCGCTGGAACCAGTTTTGGAGGCGCGGGTGCCCTCGCCCGCGCAAACGATCAAATGACATCGGAAGAGATTAATGAAACAGCCGAGCGTTAAACGGTTTTCTCAACGCCCGAAGCCCAATACCCAGGTTCCCGGCTTCTCCACCCGCGCCATTCACGATGGCCAGGAACCCGATCCCGCAACGGGCGCCGTTTCTGTTCCAATCTATGCCACATCGACTTATGTTCAAGATGAGCTCGGGAAGCCGCGTCAAGGGTACGAGTACGCGCGTGTTTCTAATCCGACGCGTGATCGGCTGGAGACGAATCTGGCTTCGCTTGAAAGCGGAGTCGCCTCGCGCGTGTTCGCCAGCGGAATGGCGGCGATCAACGCCATCTGCACTATGTACAAATCCGGCGATCATGTTGTGTGTGGCCACAACCTTTACGGTGGTGTGCCCCGCCTGTTCGATCAGGTGCTCTCGGGCTACGGCTTCGAGTTCACCTATGTTGACACCTCTGATCCGAAAAACGTCGAGCGCGCGATGCGTAAGAACACGCGCATGGTCTATGTGGAGACCCCAACCAATCCGCTGATGGCTCTCAGCGACATCGCTGCGATCGCAAAGGTTTGCCGCCGCAGCAAAGTTGAATTGGTCGTGGACAATACTTTCATGTCGCCTTATTTCCAGCAGCCAATCGCGCTTGGCGCCGACATGGTCGTTCACTCAACGACGAAATTCCTCAATGGTCACAGCGACGGTCTAGGCGGGGTAGTGGTTTGCACTAGAAAAGACCAAGCCGAGCAGCTTGGATTCGTCCAGAAAGCAGCCGGGGCGATTCTTTCTCCATTTGAATGCTGGCTGGTATTGCGCGGCACCAAGACCCTTGCCGTCCGCATGCTTCAGCACGATTCCAATGGACGCCAGGTCGCGGATTTTCTCGCTCGCCACAAAAAAGTAAAAAAAGTTTTTTATCCGGGATTGAAAAACCATCCTCAGCACGAACTGGCGAAGCGGCAGATGTCCGGCTTCGGCTCGATGATCACCATCGAAACGGGCTCTCTCGCTAACGCCGCTCGCATGCTGAAACGTGTGCGCGTCTGCACTCTTGGCGAGTCACTGGGTGGAGTCGAAACACTGATTTCTCATCCCGCCACGATGACACATGCTGCGCTCGGTGAAAAGGGAAGAGCTGCTATCGGTATCACTGATGGCATGGTACGCATCTCTGTCGGTATTGAAGACGTGGAGGACATCATCCGCGATCTCAATCAGGCACTTGCCTGATCAATATGGCTCGGACACTCTTGTGCGAGCTGCTACAATCCGGCGCTATGAATCCCAGGCACCCGCGAGGCGGCATTTCGTTGCGTTTCTTGGCCGCCGTTTTGGCGCGGCCCCAGGATCAGCCATTGGCTAACACCGGAAGCGCCAACACATGAGAAGGCCTTCGTTCGTGGCGCTCCTTTTCGCGGCCGTTCCATTTGTCGCCATGTGTTTCACCGTGCCGCTTTGGGATCGCATTTATCCGATGGTTCTAGGTTTGCCCTTCAATCTTTTCTGGCTCATGTTGTGGACCCTCCTGACCCCTGTCTGCCTGTGGATGGCTTACCGGGTAGAGGTTTCACGGAATGCGAAACAAAGTAATTCCGAGTCTGGAGACGAACCCCAATGACCGCAGGCATGGTCGCAATGCTTATCATTTGCGCGATCGTTGGAGTCGGTTCGCTTGCAGGCTTCTATGCGGGGTCGCGCCGCACGATGGATCTCGAGCAGTGGGCCGTAGCAGGCCGCGGCTTCGGGGTGGTGTTTGTCTGGCTGCTTATGGCTGGTGAAATCTACACCACATTCACTTTTCTGGGCGCCAGCGGCTGGGCCTACTCCCGGGGTGGACCCGCGTTGTACCTCATCGCCTATATGCCACTCGCATATGCGATTTCTTTCTTTATCCTTCCGCCGATCTGGGAAATCGGAAGAAAATACCACCTGCAAACGCAGCCAGATTTTTTTCAACTGCGGTACGGCGACAAGCGGCTGTCCGCGCTGGTGGCCCTGATCGGAGTGATCTTCATCATCCCTTACTTGCAACTTCAGTTGGTTGGATTGGGGATCATCGTTGAAATCGCGAGTTTCGACAAAATTCATCGCGCTCCCGCAATGGTGGGGGCTTCGATCCTGGTGGCAGGATTCGTTTTGTTGAGCGGAGTGAGGGGCGTTGCGTGGGTCAGCGTGATAAAAGATTTCTTGTTGTTGTTTGCCGCTCTTTTCATCGCATTCGCCATTCCGCATATTTACTTCGGGGGCTTTGGTCCCATGTTTGCGCAGCTCGCTCATGCCAAGCCCAGCCACCTTGTCATGCCCGGCGCCACCACAAATCTCGGGCATTCCTGGTATGCGTCTTCGGTTCTGCTGAGTGCTCTGGGCTTTTTTATGTGGCCGCAATCGTTTGGCGCAAGCTTTACGGCGCGCAACTCTGACATTCTCCGGCGCAACGCAATTGTCCTTCCCATTTACAACATCACATTGCCGTTGATGTTTATTGTCGGTTATGCGGCCCTGCTGGTTGTGCCGGGGTTGCGCGACGGCGACCTGTCATTGTTGACGGTTGTGCGAAAGACCTTTCCACCGTGGTTCCTTGGCATCATCGGCGGGGCGGGCGCACTGACTGCCATGGTCCCGGCGTCTATTCAGATTCTGACGGCGGCGACCTTGCTGGCTAAGAATTTGATTCGGCCGGTCATTGCTCCCGGAATGAACGACACTCAGGTTGCCGTGGTGGCCAAAACCACGGTCATTTTCATCACCACAGCGGCAGTCATATCTGCCGTGTTTTCTCACACCACGCTGGTTTCGCTGCTGCTTCTGGGATACTCGGGAGTTACCCAATTCCTGCCTGGCGTTGTTCTGGGGCTGTTCTGGAAGAAGGTTGCGACTTCGGGCGTTTTTGCCGGACTGGTAACGGGCATTGCGGTTGTCGCCATCATGGGTCTCAGTGGTCACGATCCATTTGTTGGAGTGAATGCCGGCTTTATCGCACTCTGCTGCAACTGTGTCGTGGTTATAGCAGTGAGCAAAGTTTTCCCTTCTTCACCCTTCTCGTTCAATGTGGATTCGGCAACGTCATCAAAAAAAGCCGCGCTTGCTGCGAAGTAGAACCCACGTACTTTCTTGG
>Ga0157372_10003181_pt1 | contig 17707 bp, 14 predicted proteins | sample C55metaG_FD_115307 | JGI IMG/M metagenome (GOLD analysis project Ga0157372, IMG submission 115307) | Corn rhizosphere microbial communities from Kellogg Biological Station, Michigan, USA - C5-5 metaG | ecosystem: Host-associated > Plants > Roots > Rhizosphere > Soil | place: USA: Michigan... | reverse complement strand
TCATCGACGTGAGCGGCGTCTTGAGATCGTGCACGATCATCTTCATGAGATCGTCGCGCACCTTCTCGAGCTCCTTCTGCTTTCGAAGGCTCTCCTCCAGCGCATCCGTCGCCGCCTTGAGCTTGAGCAGCGATCGCACGCGCGCACCAAGCACGAGCCGGTTGTGCGGCTTCGTGAGAAAGTCGTCGCCGCCCGCCTCGATCGCCTTCACGCGATCGGTCGTGTCGTTGAGCGCCGTGACGAAGATGACCGGGATGCGCGCCGTGCGCGGATCGCGCTTGATGCGCCGGCACACCTCGAATCCCGTCGAACGGTCATCCACGCCGAGGTCGCCGGCCGGCATGGACACGTCGAGGATGCAGAGATCGGGATGCTGGTCGAAGCAGACCTGAAGCGCCGACGGCCCGTCGGCCGCCGCGATGGCGCGGAAGCCAAGCACGTGGAGCTGGTCGAAGAGCAGTTCCACGTTCGCCGGGACGTCGTCGGCGACGAGGATCAGCGGCGCGTCAGCGGGAGGTGGAACGAGCTCGTTCATCGATCAGGGGCGCACCGTGATCCCGACACTCAACGTCCACGCCGACTCCTTGATGTCGATCCCGGACGCGTCGCGGGTCGCGCGGATCCCGGCGACGTCGAGCGCGGCACGGCCGCGCGCGATGAGCGTGCCCGCACCCAGCGACAGACTGCGCTCGCGCACCTCCGTCTGCCCGACGCCGAAGGGCAGCGTGCGCCAGCGTCCTCCGGCCCGCAGCTGCAGCGACCGTCCCGCCACGCGCGGACCAAGCACGTCGGCGCCGACACTCGTGTCCCATCCGTCATGGATGATGAGGCCGGGCGAGCCCAGTCCTTCCATGTTGGACCACGTGTCGCGCGCCGTGCGCACGGCGAGCGACGTCCCGCGAATGCCGAGGTAGGCCGCGCTGAACGCGAGCCGGTCAGGCACGTGCGCCTCGGTCTTCGTGGTGTCGCCGCGCTTGAGCGAGAGCGTCCCCCCTCGGCGATACGATGCCGCGAAGACCGCCGCGCGCCCCGCGTAGAGCTCCACGCCGCCCGAGAATGCGTTGCCGACGAACGTCACCGTGCTCGTATCCACCAGCCGCGCATACACCGTGCTGTCATCGAACACCTGGGTGCTGTTCAGCCGGTTGTCGCCACTGATGGCGTGCGCCCCCACGCCGAGATGCAGCCACGACACGGGTTCCCACGCCAGCGCCAGCCGCACGTCGCCGATCGCGCCGTCGCTGGTAAAGGTGTTCGTGCTGCCGATGTCGGTGCCACCGACGCTCACCGTGCCGTGGGTGGTCGTCTGGAAGCTGCGGTCCAGCAGGTTGGTGGCACTCAGGCTGGCGGCGACCGAGTTGGAAAGGCGCACGGCACCAAGCACGAGCGGATAGCGCGCGATCGTGGAGGATGAATGCTGGCCGCGCGCCGAGAGCGTGCGATATTCCGGCTCGGCCTGGAAGTAGAGCGCCGTGCCGCCAAGGTTGAGGATGGACGACGGATTGCTCACCGACAGCGGATCGATCTCGCCGAGCGCGCCACCGGTGCCGAGGGTGCGCGTGCTGAGCTGGCCCGTCGGATAGCCGAAGCCCTGGGTGCTGAGCGTTCCCTGCGCGAGCGCGGCACCGGGAAGCGCCACGATCAGCGTGGCGATCAGCTTGAACGAAGTGCGAGACGTCATCACGGGATCCCGAAGCCGCGGCGCGGCACGTAGGTGAGGCGAAGCCGCGGACGCACGTCAGCCGGCGCGTCGGAGGAGTAGAAATTCAGTTCCCCGGGCGAGGAGCCTTCCTGGGGGACCGTGAGCACGATGGCGCGCGTGGCCTTTTCGGCACCGACGACTCGCCAGGCGCGCACCAGGTTCACGATCTCGATTCGCCGTACCATGACCTGTCCGGGAATCACGCGCAGCGTGTCCACGGTAAAGGTGCCGAACGGCGCAAGGAAGCTCAGCTCGGTGGGCACGTCGGTCACCAGTGGGCCCGCGAGGACGGCCGAGGTGAGGAGCGTGAGCGTATCACCACTCCCGCCCGCGTAGCGCGGCGGCTTCTGGGTGAGCTCGAGTGAGGCGCGGATCACCTGCACCGAGTCGAGCACGATCGGCGGGATCGCGAAGCGCAGGTAGGTGCGCGCCCCGGCGATGCCGCCGATCGCCAGCAGCTCCTGCGGGGGCGGCGGAAGCACGCCCGCGCCCAACACCGGGTAGAGCGTCAGTGCCGATGCGACGGTCGGATCACCTGCCGGGGTGCCCGAGCTCAGGTAGACCGTATCCGGTACCACGGTGGTGTCGGTGGACACGCGGAACCGCACGCGTGGCGCGAAGACGGAGCCGGCGAGGCGGAGCGTCGGGAATGATCCCTCTCGGAGCCTGAGCCCGACACGCAGCCGCGAGCCCGACTGGATCTTCGCGAGCAGCGCGGCGTTGCTCAGGGGCAGCCGGAGCGTGTCGCGCACCTGGACGGGCTGGAAGGTGGCCGAGCCGATGAGCCGGTCCGGCCGGAAGAGCGGCAGCAACGTGCTTCGCGCCGTGTCGACCGCCGTGGTGTCCACATCGAAAGCGTCGATCGTGATGGCCGACGTAGGCCGAACGAAGTTGGTGTCGACGACGAAGATCATCGTCGCACTGTCCACGAGCGCGATCAGGCTATCGGGCTTCGGCGTGGGCGGAACGTATTGCGTGGGCAGCGTGTCGAAGCGCGCCACCACCCGCACGTCGGCGGTATCACCGCGGGTCACGAGCGACAGGTCTCGCGTCGTACCAAGCTGCGGATAGCCCATGAGCGTCGTGTCGAGCACGACGGCCTCGGTCAGCACCGTGTCCTTGAGCGATGCGCTCTGGTCGGAGCACAGCTCCGGACAGCCGAGCGAGCTGGTGACCTGCTCCGAGCAGGCACCCAACGCGAGAAGCAGAACGATGCCCATGGCACCGCGAACAATCCGATCAGGCACTCCGTACACTCCGTCCGTCGTCGTGAATCGCATCATGCGCGACTCAGCGACGTGGGGGTAAAGGCATGGGGAAGAAGCTCCGCCATGGTCCATCGCGCTTCGGCGCCACCGCTGGTCACGCTCACGACAGCCAGCTCCGGCGCGAACTCCATCAGGACCTGCCGGCACATCCCGCAGGGTGATGCCGGCGAATCCGCTTCGGTGGCGATCACGAGCGCGCGAAACGAGCGCACGCCACGCGTCACCGCCGTCGCCACCGCGGCGCGCTCGGCGCAGATGCTCGCCGGATACGCCGCGTTTTCCACGTTGCACCCTTCCGTCACGCTGCCATCCGTGGCGAGCAGCGCGGCGCCGACGCGAAAGCCGGAGTACGGTGCATAGGCGCGCTCCATCGCGCCCATCGCACGCTCGGTGAGCGTGGTCCAGACGCGGTCGCCGGGCAACAGTCCCTCGATGGAATCGCTCACTGTCCGCGCTCCAGGCGTGGCAGGAAGCTCTCGCCGGCACCCCGGAAGCTCACGTTCAGCCACTCGGCTACCGTGGCGCCGAGGTCGGAGAATGTCGCGCGCGCGCCGAGCGCCACGGGGTGCACGGCGCTACCGAGCGCCAGCAGCGGCACGTTCTCACGAGCGTGATCGCTGGACGCAGTGGTCGGGTCGTTTCCGTGATCGGCGGTAATGAAGAGCAGATCGTCCTCGTGGAGCGCGGCGCGGATATCGGGCAGGGCCTCGTCGAACTCGCGCAGTGCGCGCGCAAACCCCGCCGCATCGTTGCGGTGGCCAAAGAGCGTGTCGAAATCTACCAGGTTGGCAAAGAGCAGCGCACCCTGGTCTCCCTGGAGCCACTCCAGTACATCGCGGATGCCCTCGGCGTTCCCTGACGTGTGCTTCGAGCGGATCCCGCGACCCGCGAACAGGTCATCCACCTTGCCCACGCCGGCGCGCGGCAGGCCCGCCGCGGCGAGCGCATCGAGGAGGGTCTCGCCGGGGGGCGCAATCGAGAAATCGCGGCGGTTGGTGGTGCGCTTGTACGCGCCGGCCTCACCGATGAAGGGGCGCGCGATGACGCGCGAGACGTCGTGTGGCGCAACGAGTTGCCGTCGCGCCGTCTCGCAGGCCGCGTACAGCTCCTCCAGCGGCACCGTCTGTTCGTGCGCCGCCACCTGGAAGACCGAATCTGCCGAGGTGTAGACGATCCACTTGCCCGTGCGCTGGTGCTCCGCGCCGAGCCGGTCGATGATCTCGGTGCCGCTCGCCGCCACGTTGCCGATCACCCCGCGCCCCGTCGCCTCTGCGAACGCCTCGATGACGCCGGCGGGAAAGCCGTTCGGGTAGGTCGGAAAAGGCCGCGCGAGGTGCAGGCCGGCGATCTCCCAATGGCCGGTGGTGCTGTCCTTCCCCGCCGAGGCGGGCTGCATCAATCCCCACGCGCCGTCCGGGGTGTCGGTCGCCGGAACGCGCGCCAGTGGCCGGATGTTGCCAAGGCCTGCGCGCTGGAGGTTGGGCAGCACGAGGTCGGGCACCGCGTCGCAAACATGGCCAAGGGTGTCGCTGCCGACGTCGCCATAGGTCGCGGCATCCGGGGCGGCACCGATCCCCACTCCGTCGAGCACGAGCATTACCGCGCGACGTCTCATGCGACGTCCCCTCCCTGTTCGGCATGCACGTACTTCCGAGGCAGGCGCTCGCGCAGACCGGTAAGCAGCTCGTACGCTGACAGGTCGCACCGCGTGGCCAATTCGGTGACGGTGATGAGCTCGCCGCCGTCGCGCCCAAGCATGGTGACTACGTCGCCGAGCGCCGCATCGGTTCCGGTGACGTCGAACATCGTCATGTCCATCGTCACGCGGCCCGCCACGGGAATGCGCCGACCTGCGAGCAGTGCGACGCCACGGTTGCTGAGGCTTCGACGATAGCCGTCGGCGTAGCCGACCGGCACGGTCGCGATCCGCCGTTCACCGTCCGCCCGCCAGGTCGCGCCGTAGCTCACCGTCTCGCCATCACGGAGCGTGCGCAACTCCACGATCCGCGCGCGCACCGTGGCCACGGGTTCCGGTATCATCGCACCCCCTTCCACGCTGGCGACGCCATAGAGGAAGATGCCGGGGCGACAGAGTGACCACGGCGACGGCGCGCGTCGCTCCACCGCGGCGCCGTTTTCGGCGTGCACGAGCGCGGGGCGCGCCGGCAGCGCGGCGAGAGCGGCCGCGAATCGACGCTCCTGCTCGTCGCGACTGTCGTCGGCCAGCTCGGCCGAGTGGAAGTGCGTGAAGACGCCCGTCGGCGCGGCGCGTGCGAGCAGCTCGTAGTGCTTCGCCACGTCGTCCCAGCACATGCCGGCGCGACCCATGCCGGTATCGATCTGCAGGTGCCACGGACGACCGGTGCGCACCCACGACTCGATGACGGCGGGGTCGCCGAGCGCGGGGGTGAGATCGGCGCGACGAAGCGCGTCGATCTCGGTGCGAAGGATGGGAGTGAAGACGATGATGGGCCGGGTGATGCCTCCGCGGCGCAGCTCGTCACCCTCCGTGACCGTCGCGACTCCGAAACCCCAGGGATCGAGCGCCTCGAGCGCGAGCGCCGCACGCAGGCCGCCCAGTCCGTAGCCGTCGGCCTTCACCATTGGAAGCACGGGCACGCCGGCGCGTGCCGCGACGGCAGCCCCGTTTCGGCACAGAGCGCCCAAGTCGATCTCGACCCAAGCGCGTGTCATGGGACGGCACTGTTCGCTATCATGTGGAGACTGAAGAAGATACGGACGGGAGAGAAGCCATGCAACAAAAGGCCGGACTGAACGACGCGCTGGAGCTGATGAAGGATCTGCGCCGGCGATGCGAATGGGATGCCGCGCAGACGCACGAGTCACTGCGACCGTACCTGATCGAGGAAGCGTACGAAGTGGATGACGCGATACGCTCCGGAAGCGATCAGGCATTGCGTGCCGAGCTGGGCGACCTGCTTCTCCAGGTACTGTTCCACAGTGTGGTCGCCGAGGAGCGTAATGCGTTCGACTTCGTTGACGTGGTGGAAGGTTTCCTCCACAAGATGAAGTCACGGCACCCGCACCTTTATGAGGGTGGCGAGCGCCAGAGCTGGGAAGGCATGAAGGCGAAGCAGCGCGAGAGCATCGTCGATGGCCTGCCTGCCGACCTGCCGTCGCTGCACCGCGCGTTCCGCCTGCAGGATCGCGCCGCCGGCGTCGGCTTCGACTGGCCGGATGCAGCCGGCCCCTCCGCGAAGATCGAGGAGGAATTGGCGGAAGTGCGCAATGAGCTTGCACGCGGGGCGCAGCCCGGTGCGCACGGCGTTCCCGACCCGAAGGTCGAAGAGGAGCTCGGCGACCTGCTCTTCTCGGTCGTCAATCTGTGCCGCAAGCTCGGCGTGCATCCGTCGCTCGCGCTGGACAAGGCGAACGTGAAGTTCGCGACGCGCTTCCAGGCGGTGGAGTCGCTGGCGAGGGAACGCGGAGTGGACGTGCAGACTGCCGGCCTGGAACGACTCGATCAGCTATGGGATGAAGCGAAGACCCGTGAACGGTGAACCGTGAACGGTGAACCGTGAACGGTGAACCGTGAACGGTGAACCGTAACTCCTGACGCCAGTACGGTTCACGGTTCACGGTTCACCCGCCTCCGGCGCTACGGCCGCAGCCTGTGCATCATCCGCGGGAACGCGATCACCTCGCGGATATGCGGCGTGCCGCAGATCCAGCCGACCGTGCGCTCCAGGCCAAGCCCGAAGCCGGCATGAGTGAAGGTGCCGAAGCGGCGAAGGTCGAGGTACCAGTCGTACGCCTCCATCGGCAGCCCCTCTTCCTTGATGCGGGCGACGAGCCTGTCGTAGTCGTCCTCGCGCTGTGAACCACCGATGATCTCGCCGTAGCCTTCCGGCGCGAGCAGGTCATCGCACAGCACCGTCCGCGGATCGTCGGGGTTCTCCTTCATGTAGAACGCCTTCGCCTCCTTCGGATAGTTGAACACGAACACCGGCTTGTCGTAGTCCTCGACGATCAGCGCCTCGTCCTCGGCGCCGAGGTCCTCGCCCCACTGCGTGGCGCTGCCCTTCTTCTGCACGAGAGCCACGGCGTCGGTGTAGTTCAACCGCGGGAAGGGCGGCTTGATGTGCTCCAGCTTCGAGACGTCGCGCTCGAGCTCCGTCAGCTCGGCGCGACGACGCTCGAGGACGCGCTGCACGAGGAACGACACGAAGTCCTCCTGCAACCGCATGTTGGCCTCGGAGTCGTTCCACGCCACCTCCGGCTCGATCATCCAGAACTCCGTGAGGTGCCGGCGCGTCTTCGACTTCTCGGCGCGGAAGGTCGGGCCGAAGGTGTAGATCTTTCCGAACGCTGCCGCCGCTGCCTCCCCATAGAGCTGCCCCGTCTGCGCGAGGTAGGCGTTCCCTTCCTCGAAGTATTCGGTGGCGAACAGGCCCGCCCGCTCCCCGATGGCGGCGGTGAGGATCGGCGTGTCCACGCGCAGGAACCCTCGCTCATAGAAGAAGTCGTGGATCGCCTGCTCCACCTCGCTGCGGATAACCGCGATGGCCCGCTGTCGCGGAGAGCGGAGCCAGAAGTGCCGATTGTCGAGCAGGAAGTCGATACCGTGCTCCTTCGGCTGGATCGGATAATCGGAGCCACTCGGCCCGATGATGGTGAGATCGGTCACACCGATTTCGTATCCGCCCGGCGCACGCGGCTCGGCGCGCGGCTCACCGGTGACCGCGACCGATGTCTCCGTCGTCAGCTCGGCAAAGCGAGCCCACACGGCCTCCGGCACCTGGCTCTTCACGAACACCGTCTGGCAGGTGCCGGTGCCGTCGCGCAGGACGGCGAAGGCAATCTTCCCCGAGGAGCGCACGTGGGTGACCCACGCGCGAACGACGACGGGCGTGCCGACGTGCGACGACAGCTCGGCAATGCGAACGAAGGGAGCGGTGGACATGTGAGAAATTTCGGGCGAGTGGCGCGGAGCGGGGGCCGCACCTAGAATGCCGAGCGGACGCGTGGCGCAGCGAGTGAACGCAGGCGCCGCTCCGGGGGGCCGAACCATCAATGCTATACGCCCTCCCGGGTCCGGCAAAGGGCCGTCCGGCGAGCTCCTTGCACAATCGGGCTGTACCTCACCCGCACGCACTCTCCATGACCCTGCGCTCGAGGCTCGCCCTCGGCCTCGTCATCATCGCCGCCGTCCTGATGGTGCCGCTCTTCGTGGCTCGTACCGCCCTGCAGCGGCTGCATGGGCAGGTGCGCAGCCTGCGCGAAGGAGAATTCCAGGCGTCGCTGGTGCTTGGCCGGCTGCGGGACGCCATGGGCGACGTCCGCGCACGAGAGCTCGCGCTTGGCGTCACGCCCAGCAACGAGGCCCACCAGGAGCTGCAGAAGGCGTTGACGACGGCGGAGGCCCTCGCCGATTCCCTGAATCGCCACGCGCTCGATGGCGCCGCCGAGCGTATCCGAACCGATCTCTCGACGGTGCGCGTGGCCGCTGAGGACGAGTACCGCGCCATGCGCGCGGGGCGCAGTGCGCTCGCCGATTCCCTCTCGCAGACGCGCATCGCGCCGGCCCTGCACGATGCCGATGTCGCGATTGCACCGGCGGAGCTGGTGCTGCGAACACGCACCAGCCAGCGCGTGCTCGACGCCGAGTCGGCACTCGGTGACGCGGAGCAGATCTCATTGGCTGCACTCGTCATCGCCCTCGTGCTCGCCGCCGGCATCTCGTGGTGGCTCACGCGGTCCATCAGCCGCCCGGTCACCGAACTGGAAGAGGGAATGCGGGCGGTGGCGGACGGCGACCTCGCCCATCACCTCCATTACCGCACCGACCGGCGGGATGAGTTCGGACGGTTGGCGGTGAGCTTCGAGGAGATGAGCCGACAGTTGGCCGAGCTGGACAAGCTGAAGGCAGAGTTCGCATCCATCGCGTCACATGAGCTCAAGACGCCGATCAACGTGATCCTCGGATACCTGCAGCTCATGGGAGAGGGGATCTACGGGCCGCTCACCGAGAAGCAGCTGCAGATCATGCAGACGCTCGAGGCGCAGGCGAAGTCGCTTGCCCGCCTGGCCGCCCAGTTGCTCGATGCGAATCGCTTCGAGGCGGGCGGTGGTCGGATCGAGCCGCGCCCGATCCGCCTGAACGCCATGCTCGACGAGCTGGAACGATCCTTCCATGTGCTCGCCGTTCAGCGCGGGATCGATTTCCGCGTCGTGCGCCGTCCTGGGCTCCCCGAAGAGGTGTCGTGGGATCTGGAGCGGATGAACGAGGTGACGGGAAACCTGCTCTCGAACGCGTTCAAGTTCACGCCATCCGGCGGCCGCGTGGAGCTCGATGCGGCTCCGGCCGAAAGCGATTGTGTTCGGCTCGTGGTGTGCGACACCGGCGCAGGCATTCCGCCCGACCAGCTGCCGCACGTGTTCCAGAAGTTCTATCAGGCGGACAACCAGGATTCGGCGTCGGCGATGGGCACCGGGCTGGGATTGGCGATCGCGAAGGGAATCGTCGAGGCACACCAGGGTCAGATCAGATGCGACAGCACCGAGGGCGAGGGAACGACATTCACGCTGGTATTGCCGGTGGTCGCGTCCAACAGGCGACGACCGGCACACCCATCACCGGCGCACCCGACACGGGCACAAGGCGCATCGGCCTGACGCGGGCGACCGCGCGCCTGGCCGCCGCGCTCCTGACCGCGCTGACGCTGACTGGTTGTGGCGTACTGGCTCGCGCGTCCAGCACGCCGCCACAGCCACCCGCGCCGGACGCCTGGGCGCGCGCCAGCGCGGTCGCGGCCACGCAGGTGGGCGCAGGTCGATATTCGTCCGCCGATCGCATGCTCGCCGACTTCGCGGACCAGTACCCTGGAACGCCGCAGGCCCTCGCCGCCACGCTGCGTCGCGCCGTCTACATGGCCGACCCGGCAAACATTGGCGCCAGCGCGCACTCCGCCACGGTCCTCCTCGACTCGACACTGGCGATGCCGCTCGATTCGGCGGGGCGCGCCGATGCACGCGCCATTCGCCGCATCACGATGGCCCTCGAACGCGCCGCCGCGCTCGCCTCGAGCGGTGGCAGCTCGAGTGCCAGCAGTGCGGACGCCGGTGCACGCCCCGACGAGCCGAAGTCCAGCAGCGACGAAGTGCAACGCCTTCGCAACGAGCTGGCGAAGGCGAACGCCGAACTGGAACGAATCAAGAAGCGGGTCGCGCAGCCGAAGCCCTGAACCGGCTCAGCCCGCGCACTCACCCGACCCGAAAAAGCTCCAGCGACCGTGCATAGCGCTCGCCGAGCACGCGCCTCAGCGGCGCGTGCTCGGGGCGCTCGAGCTCCGGGTCGGTGGCGAGGAGGATGTCGGCGGCCTCGCGCGCCTGTTCGTTCAGCAGCTCGTCACGCAGCGGATCGGCGACGCGGAAGGCCGGCACGCCGCTCTGCCGCTCTCCGAACAGGTCGCCCATGCCGCGCTGCTGCAGGTCGGCGCGCGCGATCTCGAAGCCGTCCTCGCTCCCGACGAAGACATCGAGGCGCTGCTTCGTCTCCGGGCTCACGTCCCCCAGCAGAATGCAGAACGACGCGTCCGCGCCGCGGCCGACGCGACCGCGGAGCTGGTGCAGCTGCGAAAGGCCGAACCGCTCCGGGTGCTCGATCAGCATCACCGTCGCGTTCCCGACGTCGATGCCGACCTCGATCACGGTCGTTGCGACGAGGATGTCGATCCCGCCATCGCGGAAGTCACGCATGATGGCGTCCTTCTCGTCGGCGGCCATGCGCCCGTGCAGCAGCGCGACGCGTCGTTCCGCGAACGGACCGGACGAGAGCAACTCGAACATCGTCGTCGCCGCCTTGAGATCGGTCTTCTCCGATTCCTCGATCACGGGATAGACGATATATGCCTGCCGCCCTTTCTCCACCTCGCGATCCACGAACTGAAGCACACGTTCGCGCGCCGACTCCGGACGGAGCGCGGTGGTGATGGGCTGCCGGCCTGGCGGGCGCTCGTCGAGGATGCTGAGATCCAGGTCGCCATACAGCGTCAGCGCGAGCGAGCGCGGGATCGGTGTCGCCGTCATGAGAAGGATGTCCGGCGATTCGCCCTTGGCGCCGAGCGCCTTGCGCTGCTCCACGCCGAAGCGGTGCTGTTCGTCCACCACCGCGAGGCCGAGCCGCGCGAACGCGGTGGCCTCCTGCACCAGCGCGTGCGTGCCCACGACGAGTGCCGGTCCCGGCTCGGCGAGCCGGGAGGCGACTTCACGCCGCGTGCGCGCCGTGAGGCTGCCTGTGACGAGAACGGGCTCGATGGCGAGCGGCTCGAGCATCTTCGACATCGAGCGCATATGCTGCTCGGCCAGGAGCTCGGTGGGCGCCATGATGGCGGCCTGGTAATCGTTCTCCATCGCCAGCAGCGCGGCGAATAGCGCGACGATGGTCTTGCCGCTCCCCACGTCGCCCTGCAGCAGGCGGTGCATGCGGTGGTCGCTGCACATGTCGGCGAAGATCTCGCGCAGCACGCGCGCCTGCGCGCCGGTGAGCGAGAAGGGAAGCGTCTCGCGCAACTTCGTCGTGAGGTCGCGCTTGTTCTCGAACCGGATTCCCGAGCGGACCTCACGCGCCAGCGCCTTGGCGCGCTGCTGCAGGATCTGCACAAACAGCAGCTCCTCGAACGCGAGGCGTGCGCGCCCTTCCATCGCCTCGCCGATGGACGACGGCCGATGCACCATCCGCAGCGCGTCGCCGATGCTCGGGACAGCCGCCACGCGCAGCAGCTCGCGCGGCAGGTACTCGGTGACGAGGGGCAGCAGCTCATCGAGATGCGACTCGATGATGCCGCGAATGACCTTGAACGACAGTCCTTCCGTGGCCGGGTAGATCGCGAGCACGCGTCCGGCCGCCGTGCCGTTCGCGTCATCGCCGAGGTTGACATACTCGCGCGGCTGGAGCTGGCGGCCATGGAAGAAGCGCACCGCACCCGAGACGAGCAGCACGTCGTCCTTCCTGATCGTGCGATCGAGGAAGGGCTGGCCGGGCCACGAGACTTCGATCATCCCCGTGTCGTCGCGCAGCACCGCCTGAAAGATCCGCAGCCCTTTCCGCGTCGGCAGCACGCCCTTCGAGACGACACGGCCGATCACGGTCCCCTGCATGCCGGGCTCGAGGCTGGAGATGTGGGACACGGTGCTCGCGTCCTCGTACCGATGAGGAATGTGATAGAGCAGGTCCCCCGCGGTGACGACTCCCAGCCGGCGAAGCGCCTCGGCCCGCGCCGGCCCTACTCCCTTCAGGTAGGTGACCGGCGTGTCGAGCCGCAGGCGCTGCTGCTGCGGAGCGTCGCGTCTCACTCCGCTCCGAGCAGCTCCGCCGCGAACTCGTCGGCGTCGAACGGGAGCAGGTCGTCGCTCTGTTCACCGACGCCAAGGAACTTCACCGGCACGTCGATCGCCTCATGCACCGCGACCACCACCCCCCCCTTCGCCGTCCCATCGAGCTTGGTGACGACCAGTCCGGAGACCGGCACGGCGGCGGAGAAAGTCTTCGCCTGCTGTACCGCGTTCTGGCCGATGGTGCCGTCGAGCACGAGCAAAGTTTCGTGCGGCGCATCGGGCAACCGCTTGGTGATGACGCGGGCGACCTTCTTGAGCTCCGTCATCAGGCCTTCGCTCGTATGGAGACGGCCGGCCGTATCCACGATCAGCACGTCGGTACGGCGGGCGACCGCGGCGTCGATCGCGTCGAAGGCGACGGCGGCGGGATCCGCCCCCGCCCGTCCACCCACGAACTCCGCACCCGTCCGCTCGGCCCACACCCGAAGCTGGTCCACCGCACCAGCACGGAAGGTGTCGCCTGCGGCAACCATCACGCGCTTCCCTTCGCTGCGCAGGCGTGCCGCCAGCTTGCCGATGAACGTGGTCTTGCCGGCGCCGTTGACTCCGACGACGAGAATCACCGTCGGCGGCGACGCGGAGACGTTGAGCGAAACCTCGCTCCTGCCGGAGCGCAGCGACTCGGCGATCTCGTCGCGAAGGGCGGCGTGGAACTCCTCCTGGCTCTTCACCTTGCCGAGCCTGGCCAGCCGCTCCACCTCGGCCACGAGGCGCAACGTGGTGGGCACGCCGAAGTCTGCCTCCAGCAGGAGCTCTTCCAGCTGTTCGAGTGACCCCGGCGAGACGCCACCGCGGACGAGGACGCCCACGTCGGTGAGCGCAACATCCTTGATTCGCTGCCACAGCGAGCGCCTGGGAAGGTCACCGGATTTTTTCAGAATGCGCATGACGGAAAGCTAACCAGCGGTCGTGATCACCTCATCGCAGACCGGCGCGCCGACGCAGCAACCACTCCGCGCAGAGCAGCAGCACGGCGACGAGAAACAACCATCTGACATCGCGCGCGGTGGGCGCCTCCCCGGCGACGGCTGCGCCGCCCACGGCACCGCTCCGCGCCGTGGGCCGACGAGGAAGCAACTCGCGCGAGGGATTCACGGCGAGAACCGTCGCACCGCCCTCCATCGTTACGTCATAGAGGCCAGGGGCGAGCGCCGGCGACTCGGCAATGCTAGTCGAGTCGGGAAAGTGCAGCATGACCGAATACACGCGCCCCGTGGCAGACCGACGCGTAATGGTGAGGCGCACCACGCTGTCGGCCGACGCGCCCTTGTGCCAGCGGACGGGCTCACCCGCCCGGACGAGCGGGCCGGCGGGCATGGCGGCACGGCGATCGACGCGGCCCTCCACCAACCAGTCGTAGAGTGACCCGAAGAACGCATCGTACGCCTCGGCACGGACACCACCGCGAAAGCGCCAGCGCCAGAACCCCTGCGCTCCCAGCAGGGCGATGTGACGAGGTGCGTCCCATCCGACGAGCGCCACACGCGTGCTCTGCGGCGAACTGCCACGCCTGGTGACGAGTCCCTGCCAGTCGGCGCGCGGAAGTGCGGGCGTCACGTCGAGCGGGGGCAGGCTGTCGAACGGAAGCGTCGCGAGTGCACTCGCCAGCGGCGAGGCTGGTGCCGTGGCGGCGTACCACTCGCCCTGGTCGGTCGCTGGCGGCGCGAACAGGAGAAGGGAACCTCTCGTGGCCGAACGCGGCGGCCCGAACAGCGCGGTGTCGCCATGGATGACCGCGAGGGGCGCATCGCGCAGCGCGGCCGCAACGTCGGCCTCGGAGACGCTGGCCAACGCGCCGTCGGTGCGCCATGTCCGCGGCGCCACGCGGTAGTAGGCTCGCGTCGGCAGCGAGCTCACGCCGCGCAGCGCGGCCACCGCCTCCCGCGCGTCAAAGTCGGGCGCGGTGGACGCGAACACTGCGGCGGCGGCCCGGCTGACGTCCACTCCCACGGCGAGCGTGTCATTGCGCGGCTCCACGTCGCCAGGCGCCCGCACGATGGCGCGCAGCACTGCCGAACGTGGGGCGCCCGCCGCGACGCCGCGCAACTCGACCGACGACTCGGCAAATGGGGCGAGCGCGGGGATATCACTGGTCGCGACAAGACCGTCGTCGAGTCGCAGGGCGAGCCGACCGGGCGGTGCGCCCGCGCCGCCGGCGATCAGCGTGATCCGCGCCGAGAGACTGTCGCCAACGAGCAGGGTGCGCGGTGCCTCGAGCGCCGAGATGGCGACGTCGGCACCAGACGTACAGCGCATCGCGATCACACGCGATCCGCGAGGCAGCTCGGCCACGAGCTCACCGTCGTCCAGCTCGCCGTCGGTGATGACGACGGCGGGCTGCCCTGTCGCGGACGCATTGTTGACCACCGGTCGGAGGCTGGAGAGCCGATCACCCGGCTCCGCTCGGCTCACGTCGATGCGGAGCGAGTCGCCGAATCGCGTCCAGTGACCGCTGCCGAGACGAGCGGCGGAATCGAGCGCGTCGCGCCACGCCATGCACGCTGGCGCTGCGCGCAGCCAACTCATGGAGGCATCGAGCGCCACGACAGGCTGCGGGAGATGCGCACGACCGACCGGTGCATCGAGCATCAGCGCGACGACGAGCGATGCCGCGAGCGCACGCAGCAGGGCGAGCGGCGCAGCACGCGCTGTGAAAGCGAGCCGGCCGTACTGGAGGAGGGCGACGGCGAGCCCGAGAACGATGGCGAGGAAGATCACGCGGGAAATCTGGCGTGCTGACGAGTGATGCGCTGCCGGTCAATCACGCCCGAAAAAGCGAACCGGCCCGGAAACGTTCCCGGGCCGGTTCTCATGCCGACGTGCAGCGGACTAGTCGAACAGGATCACCGCAGGGCGAGACGCACCACGCCGCTCTGCTGGTTGAGCGAGCCCAGGAGCAGGGTCCGGCGCGCATCGAACGCCGCGCGCTCGCTGGCTGCGATGGGCACGCCGGAGATGTTCTTCAGGGCCACGCGCGAATCGCGCTGCTGGCCATTGACGATCACTTCGAAGTGCAGGTGCGGACCGGTGCTCAGCCCCGTCGTCCCGACGTAGCCGATGGTCTGCGAGATGTCGACATGTGCTCCCGGGCGGATGCCCTTGGCGAACGCGCGCAGGTGTCCGTACCGCGTGTGATAGCCATTCGGGTGGCGCAACTCGATCAGGTTGCCGTAGCCACCTGCCCAGCCCGCGCGCACGACGATGGCATCACCGACGGCGCGCACCGGCGTGCCGGCGTTCGCGGCGTAGTCGGTGCCCTTGTGCGAGCGCCACTGCTTCAGGATCGGATGGTACCGGGAACCGAAGGAGTCGGAGATGCGCCGGAACTCGAGCGGCACGCGGAGGAACTGCGCGCGGAGCGAGCGGCCGGACGCGTCATAGTACTGCGGGCTCGCGGCCTTGCTGTCGAACAGCACGGCGGAGACGTCGCTGCCGGAGAGCATGAAATCCGCGGCGAGCACCTTGCCCACGCGCGTCACGCCGCCCGGGCCGACCTGACGCTCGACGAGGGCGCGGAACTGGTCCCCGTCCTGGAGGTCGCGGCTCATGTCCACGCGGTACTCGAAGATGTCGGCCAGGGCCCAGGCCAGTTCGTCCTTGGCGTGCGCTGGGAAGTACTTCACCGCGGCCGAGTCCATCGCCTGGTACAGATTGGCGTGGATGGTGCCCGCCACGGCAACGGTGTCCGTGGTCCACGGCAGTCGCTCCTCCGTGCCGGTCCACCCGTTCGCCGTCTTCGTCATCCGCAGCAGGCGATCGATGCCGAGGTGGAAGACGAGCTCCTTCGGCTCGCTGCCGGCGGTGTCGGCGGTGAACTCCACCGGCATCCCTGCCTTGAGGTAACGGGCGTCGATCGCGTTCGCCGAAGCGGCGCGCACGATGTCGCTCGCTGCCCGGTCGCTGAGGCCGACCCGCTTGAAGAGCCCGATGAGGGTCTCTCCGCGGTTGAGCTTCTCGATGCGTGGTTCAGGCGCCGCCGGCGTGGAGTCAACGAGGGCGGCGGTGGCGGCGGGAAGGGCTTCGCCCTGCTGGAGGACGCCGGCGGCCGGGTTGTCCGGGAGCTCGGGCGTGTAGCGCAGGGCGACGAGAACGAGGAGCGCCACCGTGAGGTAGAGGGTGGCGCGCGCGCGGAGGGGCTTCCTGGTCAATCCATCTGTCTCCGGATGAAGGTCGGGATCTCCATGTCGCTGAGATCCTGCGACCCGCCTCCCGGCTGGCCCGGGGGGGCCGGCGTGCGGGGGGCTCGGGGAATGTCGTTGGCGGGACGGGCGGGCAGTGAGCCGCCCACACGAGCAGGACGACTACCCGGAAAAGGAATCACGGGTGAGCTCTTCGGCGCCGTGACCGGGCTCACCTGGTTGGTCGGCGTGACGAGGCCTGGCTGCACGTCCTTGTCGAAGCCGGTGGCGATGACGGTGACTCGGATCTCGCCCTGCATCGCCGGCTCGTGGACGGCGCCGAAGATGATCTCCGCCTCGTCGCCGACGGCGTCATGAATGATCTCGTTGATCTGGTGGACCTCACCGAGGGTGAGGTCCGCGCCGCCGGTGATGTTGACGAGCACACCCGACGCGCCCGAGATGCTGATGTTGTCGAGAAGCGGGCTGGAGATGGCCTGCTGGGCGGCTTCCATGGCGCGGTTCTCCCCGCGGCCGATGCCGGTGCCCATGAGCGCCGAGCCGCCCGACTGCATCACGGTGCGGACGTCGGCGAAGTCCACGTTGACGAGCCCCGTCACGCTGATGAGCGACGAGATGCCCTGGGTGGCGTGGAGAAGGACTTCATCCGCCTTCTTCAGCGCGTCCTGGAACGGGATCCCCTTGCCGACGACGGCGAGCAGCCGCTCGTTCGGCACGACGATCATCGTGTCCACGTGCTTGCGCATCTCGGCGATGCCCTGCTCCGCCTGGCGCATGCGCTTGCGGCCCTCGAACAGGAAGGGGCGCGTGACGATGCCGACCGTGAGGGCGCCTTGCTCCTTGGCGAGGGCGCAGATCTCCGGGGCCGCGCCCGTGCCGGTGCCGCCGCCCATGCCGCAGGTGATGAAGACCAGGTCGGCGCCTGTGACGGCCTTCGACATCTCCTCGCGGCTCTCCTCGATCGCCTGCTTGCCCACCTCGGGACGCGCGCCGGCGCCCAGCCCGCGCGTCAGCTTCTTCCCGATCTGGATCTTGAGGTCGGACTTGGAGGAGAGGAGCGCCTGCGCGTCGGTGTTGACGGAGATGAACTCGACGCCTTCCAGGTGTTCGTCGATCATGCGGTTGACGGCATTGCCGCCACCACCGCCGACGCCCACCACCTTCATGCGAGCGTTTTGCGCCGCGCTCTCCTCGAATTCGAAGATCATTGCGTCCGACACTCCCCTACGACGAGGTGTGCG
>Ga0157372_10003180_pt1 | contig 17711 bp, 18 predicted proteins | sample C55metaG_FD_115307 | JGI IMG/M metagenome (GOLD analysis project Ga0157372, IMG submission 115307) | Corn rhizosphere microbial communities from Kellogg Biological Station, Michigan, USA - C5-5 metaG | ecosystem: Host-associated > Plants > Roots > Rhizosphere > Soil | place: USA: Michigan... | reverse complement strand
GGGTGTCTACTTCCACTTCGATCCGGATCATGTGCGCCGTTCCGGCCCGCGCGCGACGCACGGCTTCGGCGATCGAGCCGGCCACGGCGATGTGGTTGTCCTTGATCAGCACGGCGTCATCGAGCCCGAAGCGATGATTGAAGCCGCCGCCGCAGCGCACCGCGTATTTCTCGAGCAGCCGCAGGCCAGGGGTGGTCTTGCGGGTATCGACGATCCGAGCCTTTGTGCCCTTCAGCGCGTCGACCAGCGCGCGTGTTGCAGTCGCGATGCCGGAGAGGTGCCCCGAGAAATTCAGCGCGACCCGCTCTGCCGTGAGGATTGCGCGCGCGGGACCTTCGATTGTCGCGAGCAGGGTGTTTTCCGCGGCTGCTGAGCCATCCGGCAGCTCACAGCGAAACTCTGTGCCGGCATGGACCAGCCGAAAGGCACATTCCGCGGCAATGAGGCCCGCAACGGTACCGGGCTTGCGGGCGACCAGCCTGGCCGAAGCCGTCTTGTCCGGCGGAACAATCAGTTCGCTGGTGAGATCGCCGGCGCCGATATCTTCCTCCAGCGCTCGGCGCACGATGTGCTCGACCAGCAGTGTGTCCGGCGGGCGTGTGAAGGGGAGTGCAAGGGAATTCATGAAACGAACCCATCACACGCTGTCCCCCCTCCCCTCGCGGGAAGGGGCGAATTGCTGGAGCGGAGCGCAAGCAAGTCGGGGGAGGGGGCGTTTGGATCGTGGATTACCCCTCCCCCAATTCTCACGCGCTTCGCGCGCTCGAATTGCCCCCTCCCGCAAGGGGAGGGTGAATGCAACGCGCAAATCATTGTCGGGCAACTCTGCTGTGAACTGTTTCTAAGCTCGCAGCAATCCGCTCTGCGTCCGCGAGCGTGAGGACGTTGCGGATGAAAACTTTGTCCGCTTGCGGATAATCGGTGCGGAAGTGGGCGCCGCGGCTTTCGCGCCGTGCCAACGCGGCCGCGGCAACGAGCTTTGCCGCAGCTGTCATGTTGAGCAGCGATGGCTCGCCATTGGCAGCCCTTTCCACTGCGCTAATGGTTGCAAGCGCGGTGCGGATGCCGCCCTCGTTGCGTTCGAGACTGAGATTGAGCGCCATCGTATGGCGCAAAATCGTCGGAGGAGGCGCAGATGCGAAATGCCGCGGCGGAGGCAGTGTGCTTCCATGCAAGCGCGGCGCCACGGAGCCACGAATGTCATCCGCAACGCGTGCGCCGAACACCAGCGCTTCCAGCAGCGAGTTGGAGGCAAGCCGGTTGGCGCCATGCAGTCCGGTGGAGGCGCATTCGCCGACCGCCCAGAATCCTTCCAGCGAGGAGCGGCCGTTCACGTCCGTGGCGATGCCCCCCATGTGGTAATGCGCTGCCGGCGCAACCGGGACGGGCTGCGCAGCTGGGTCAATTCCGGCAGACACGCAGGCGGCGTAGACCGTTGGAAAGCGCTGCGGGAATCGCGCGCCGATCGCCTCGCGGCAGTCGAGAAATACGCGATGTCCCTCTCGGATCTCGCGATGGATGGCGCGCGCCACCACGTCGCGCGGCGCCAACTCCGCATCCGGATGCACCGCCGGCATAAAGCGGCGGCCGGTCTCGTCGATCAGCACCGCGCCTTCGCCGCGCAGCGCTTCTGTCGCGAGCGGCGCCGGATCGCGACCAACAGCGATGGCGGTGGGATGGAATTGCACGAACTCCGCGTCGGCAATCGCCGCGCCGGCGCGTGCGGCCATCCCCAGGCCCTCGCCGCGCGATTCCAGCGGATTGGTGGTGACGGCGTAGAGGGCGCCAATTCCGCCTGTCGCAAAGATCACCGCAGCGCTGCGGAAGAGGACAAGTCGGCTATCGGCGCCTTTACCATGGCGCGCGAACACGCCGGCCACCCGGCCCTCCTCCCGCGCCAGTTCGATGGCATGGAAGCCTTCGCACAAAGTGATGGAGGGCGTGCCAACCGCACGCTCCGCCAGCACACGCGAGATTTCGGCGCCGGCGCGATCGCCCGTCACGTGCACGATGCGCGCGGCGGAGTGTGCGGCTTCGCGCCCCAGCGCCAGCGAACCGTCCAGCTTGCGGTCGAACGGCGCACCGAACCCAATCAAGTCCGCGATGCGCGCAGATGCATCGCGCGTCACCATCTCGACAATGGCAGGATCGCAGGCGCCTGCGCCGGCCGCGATGGTGTCGCGCGCATGCGCCTGCCAGCTGTCGCCTTCGTCCAGGGCCGCCGCGATGCCGCCCTGCGCCCAGGCGCTGGAGCCGGAATGGCCCGGCCGCGCGCCAGCGATCACCGTTGCGGGATACGGCGCGAGCTTCAGCGCGGTGAAAAGGCCCGCAAGGCCCGCCCCCAGGATGAGTGCGCCCGGGCACTCGATGATGTTGTCGGTGCGCATTTATGCGGCGGCGCGCTGTGGGCTCGTTTTCACCGCCAGCATGCGCTCGACGGCGGTACGGGCGCGCTCGGCAATCCCCGGCTCGACCGTCACCTCGTGTGTCATCGTCTCAAGCGAATGCAGAATGCCCGGCAATGTGATGCGCTTCATGTGCGGGCAGAGGTTGCAGGGCCGCACGAAATCCACCTCGGGGAATTCCACCGCCACGTTGTCGCTCATGGAGCATTCTGTGACCATCACGACGCGTGCGGGCCTGCGTTTGCCGACATAGGAAATCATCGCGGAGGTTGAGCCCGCGAAATCTGCTTCCGCCACCACCTCCGGCGGGCATTCGGGATGGGCCAGCACCATCACGCCGGGATTGGCCTCACGATAGCCGCGGATGTCGGCGGCGGAGAACCGCTCATGCACTTCGCAGCGGCCCTTCCAGGCGATGATCTTCACCGGCGTCTGCTTTGCCACGTTCTGCGCCAGGTATTCGTCCGGGATCATGAGGACAGTGTCGACGCCGCGCTCGCGCGCGATGTCTTCCACCACCGCCACAGCATTGGAGGATGTGCAGCAGACGTCGCTTTCCGCCTTCACGTCGGCGCTCGTGTTGACATAGGTGACCACGGGCAGTGCCGGATATTTTTGTCTGAGCAGCCGCACGTCCGCGCCGGTGATGGAAGCGGCCAGCGAACAGCCGGCGCGCAGATCCGGGATCAGCACCGTCTTCGCCGGCGAGAGAATCTTCGATGTCTCCGCCATGAAGTGCACACCGGCCTGCACAATGACCTTCGCATCGGTTTTCGCGGCCTCGCGCGCCAGTTGCAGCGAGTCTCCGGCGAAATCGGCGACGCAGTGGAAGATCTCCGGCGTCATGTAATTATGGCCGAGGATCACCGCGTTCTTCTGCCGCTTCAGCCGATTGATGGCTTCGATGTACGGCGCATGCACCGCCCATTCGATTTCGGGCACCACGTGCGACACACGCTCGTAAAGGCCGCGCGTGGCGCGCGCGATCTCCGGCGTGAAGGGCAGGACGCTTGCGGATGTATTCGCCAGTTCCATTTTGAGCCCCATTAGTGCTCAATTAGAGCATTAATATAAGTCGGAACAACCGGCCTGCAAGGCCGGGCCCGCATTAAATGCTTGAAACGAGCATAAATGTCAAACGGTCAGATGCCCGTTCGCCGGGCGCCGAGCCGCACGCCCGGCGCATGCCGTTCGCCCAGCACCTCCTTGCGGAAGCGGAACAGCTCCGCCGGGCGCCCGCGGCTGCTGCGCGCAAATTTTCCGGTGCGCTCGACCAGCCCCTGTTCGGCCACCAGCCGGCGGAAATTCTGCTTGTGCAGCCGATTGCCGGAAATGCCTTCGATGGTTCGCTGCAGTTCCAGCAGGGTAAAGCTCGGCGGCATCAGCTCGAACACCAAGGGGCGATATTTCATCTTGCCCCGCAGCCGCGCGATGGCCGTCGCCAATATGCGGCGATGATCGAATTGCATGCCGGCGCCCAGGGGTGGGCGAGGCAGAACCGCATCGTCCTGCATGCGGCCGTCATGCAAGGCTTCGTCGACGAGGCCGGCTTCGTAGAGAAGCTCATAGCGCTCGAGCACGCGTTCCTCATCCCAGCGCACGCCGCCAAGCGCAAAGCAGAGGCGCACCCGCGCCTCCCGCCGCTGGCGTTCCGATCGATCAGCTGAGCTCGCGACGAACCGGTGGAGCGCCGGGCCGATCAACCCCTCGATCAACGCAGGCTTGCCGCCGCGCCAATCCTCCCAGGGAAAGTAGTCGTACCATTTCCCCCAGGCGGAATCGCGCGCCTGCAGCGGATCCTTCGCGCGGGTGAGGGCAAGGTAGCCCACCGAGACAACACGTGGCCCTTCGCCGGCCCGCATTGTGTGCCGGCCGCGATCGCCGAAGGTGTAGAGCTGCTCGGCATAATCGAACGCAAGATAAGTCTGATCGCGCACCCATGTGCGCAAGCCGCTCTCCAGCGTGCGATGATGCAGCGGATCGAAAGGACCAAAGGGGAGGGCGTCGGGTGCATGTTTGTGCCGCACAACGAGAACCTGTGGCTGCTCATTGGCAATGGAAACGATCGCAGCAGAAAGGCCGATTTCGACCACATGGGTTTGGGACACGTCGTTGCCGGCCGAAGCGCCGAACATCGGTTGAGAGGCCACGGCCGCACGCATGTCAGGAATCTTCCACATTCAACGGCAGCTCGACGCAGCAGCCTTCCGCCACGATAGTGCCGCGGCCGATGGCTTCGGCGGCAGACACCATTCGGCCATCGCGGCTGAGTTGTTCGTCCGCCAGCCGCACCAGCAGCGGGTTGGGGTAGGCATGCGGAGCGCGTGCGCGAATAGACCGTGCAATGCGCTCCTCCGAGCCCGGGCCCAGGCGCTCGCACAGGAGAATGTACGCGGCGGCCATCGAGCGGCTGATTCCGGCCCAGCAGTGCACCAGCATCGGCGCTTCCCCCGTCCAGCCGCCGCCGAACTCCAGAAGGGCGCGAACGTGGCCGGCCCCAGGAGCGGAGTCGCTGGTCCAGCTGTCTGCAACGTCGTGCATGCCAAGGCGCAGGTGGCGATCCGGGGGAAATCCGTGCGGTGTATCGATCATGTGCTCGGGAGAAAGCAGGGTCACCACGTGGGAAGGTCGGTATCGCGCGATCGCGCTTTCCAGCGAAGACAGCGGGGTGACCACGATCATTGGCATGGGCATTCTCCTGCAGGGTGGCTAGCGGAAAATGCGGGCCGATTGAAGCCGGAACTTCAGGCGTTCAGCTGCTGGAAGCGGGCCAGGAATTGCGCCTGTGCATCCGCGGGCGACAGCGTGACCAGCCTCGGCGGTTTCAGCCCCTTCGGAGGGTGTCCGAAAAAACGCCTGGCTTCCCGCGTCTCGAAACCGGCAAGCTGCGTGGCCTCGTAGTAGGCGGAGAGGGTGTCCGCCTGCTTGAGGCGGGCGCTCACCTCGGCAGGCAGACGGGGCGGTAAACCGAAGCGAATGTGAATGGCGGCGAGCAGCCGATTCTCGAAATCCTTGTAGTCGATGCCGACGGCCGCTTTAAACGGGCTGATCAGGTCTCCGATCACGTATTCCGGAGCGTCATGAAGAAGGGCGGCCAGCCGCATCTGCCGCGAAACGCGCGGCGCGAGATCGGCGATGAGGCGTTCCACGAGCACGCAATGTTGAGCCACGGAAAATGCATGCGCGCCGATCGTCTGTCCGTTCCAGCGTGCTACGCGCGCCAGCCCATGGGCAATGTCTTCAATTTCGATGTCGAGCGGTGAGGGATCGAGCAGATCGACCCGACGCCCGCTGAGCATCCGCTGCCACGCACGCGATCGCTCCTTCCGCGATGGTGGCAAGGCTAGCCCAGCTTCTTAAGCACGATGCTGCCGGCCGTGTAGCCGGCACCGAACGAACACAGATGTCCCAGATCTCCGGGCTCGAGATCGTCGCTGAATTCATGGAACGCGATAATCGAACCGGCCGAACTGGTGTTGGCGTATTCCGCTAGCACATTCGGCGCTTCGCGAGGCTCAGGCTCGCGCCCCAGGACTTTCCGGGCGATAAGATCGTTCATGTTGATGTTGGCCTGGTGCAACCACAGCCGCTTGAGCGACGAGGGCGCGATCCCGAGTTCTGCAAGATGGCTGAGCATGAAGTCGGCCACCATCGGCACCACTTCCTTGAACACCTTGCGGCCCTTTTGCGTGATCAGCTTGTCGGCGGCTCCCATGGTCTCGGGTGTGAAGCGGTTTAGCGGTCCGAAATTATTGCGGATGTTGTTGGAATAGATCGACTTGATTTTCGTGCCGACGATCTCCCACGCATTGTCGCCGTCGGCGGCTTTCGCGCGCTCGACAACACAGGCGGTCGCCGCATCACCGAAGATGAAGTGCGTTTCCCGGTCCCGCAGGTTCAGATGACTCGTGCAAATTTCCGGGTTCACACAGAGGATCGCGCGCGCATGGCCCCGCGCCACCATGTCGGCGGCCGCCTGGATGCCGAAGGTGGCGGATGAACATCCCGCCAGCATGTCGAAGCCGAAGCCCTCGATGCCGAGTGCCTGCTGAATTTCGATCGCGATCTGCGGATAGGGGCGCTGCATGATGGACGCGGCAACAATGACCCCGTCGACGTCGGCAGGGGCGCGATGGGCGGCGCGCAATGCCTGCTGCGTGGCGGCAAGCGAAATCTCCGCGGAAAGGGAGAGCTCCTCGTTCGGACGTTCGGCCATTCGCGGCGACATGACCTCCGGATCCAGCATGCCTGCGCGAGCGACGACGTGGCGCTTGCGGATGCCGGAGGCTTTCACGATGAACTCATCGCTGGATCGCAGCAGCGGCTGCATGGCGCCGCCCTTGATCGCCTCGTGATGCGCAAGGTTGTAGCGGCGCACATACTCGTTGTACGCCTCCACCAGCTCGGCGTTGCTGATCGAGTCAGGGGGCGTGTAAAGCCCCGTGCCGCTGATGGCGATGTTCGGCAACGGAAACAGTCCTCGGTTCGGCCCAGCTTTGCGCGAAACGGCTAAGCTGGCGGACATGGGGTTTAAAGGCAAGCTGGAGGGATAAGCTCTCCCAGGCAAGCGCGCCACATTTGGGGCAGGTTTCCCGGGGCGGGGAGCCCGGCGAATGGCCATCGTGCGCTCCGGTCAATCTGGTGATGGATCAGACCGATCGTGGAGCTGGCCCCTCCTAGAGCCAGCGGACCTTTGGCGTAGCCGGGTCACCGGGGCCGCGCTGGTCGTTCGGGCGGCCGGCGTCACTTGTCTATTATGGAGGCAGTAATGCCGAGCGCATGCGGGCGCGGACGGCGAGGTTGATTGTCCTTGTACTGAATATTAGCGGCCGGAAGGCAGTCCGGCTTCAGCGGGGATCGTCGAAAATTTTTGAGACCGCAGTTCGGGTCCGATTCGCTGCGCTACGCGCTGCTCACCACGATGTTGACGGGGGCGGCGTCTGCCTTTTGCTTCTGGCACGCCAGCTTGCGCCTATCGCGCGATCTGAGACAAAATCGTCCGGAAAGCTCCGCAGACTGACGTTGCGCGTCGGTCAGGCGTGTCCGGTAATGAGCCAGAGTATGATAATGATCGGTATCGGCACGCCGATGAGATAAAGCAGGCACGAGCGCATCCAACATCCCTTTCCCGAATGCTCTGGGCCATAATGTGAAAAGAGAGCTTAGGGTTCCAGACTGTTGTCCCGCCGCAGCTCGTAAAGGGCGATGGCAGCAGCGTTCGAGACGTTCAGGCTGTCCATTGCCGTGGCCATGGGAATCGTGGCGCTGACATCGCAGCGCTCGCGCACCAGGCGCCGCAGCCCCGATCCCTCGGAACCGAGGACGACTGCGATGTCTCCGGTAGAAATTGCCTCCTTCAGGGTTTGCTCCCCGTCACCAGCCAAGGCGATTCGCCAGAAGCCGGCTTTGCCGAGCTCGTCCAGTGAGCGCGCAATGTTGACGACCTGCACATAGGGTACAGTGTCCAGCGCGCCTGACGCGGCCTTGGCAAGCGCCCCCGACTCGGGCGGCGCGTGGCGGTCCTGAACGATGACGGCCATCGCCCCAAACGCCGCCGCCGAGCGCAGAATCGCGCCCACATTATGGGGGTCGGTGATCTGGTCCAGGACGACGATGACCCTCCGCAGCTCTGACCGAATCGCGGTAAGGTCGCGCAGATCATGAGGGGGGAGAGGTGCGCAAAGCAGTGCGACGCCTTGATGAACGGCGCCGGGCGGAAGGTTACCGACGACCGCTTCCGACGAAACAATTTCATGCCGGACACGTGCCAGAAGGGGACGGCCGATCGCCTCGGCCGCCCGCTCCGTGAGGATCGCCCTATGAGCCGAACGCCGGGGATTGGCCAGCGCTGCGCGCACGGGGTGGATGCCATACACCCAAAGGCCACTGGAAGATTGAGGCGCCGCAGACCATCTCTTCATTTTGCAACAGTCCGGGTCAAAAGCGCGGCGTCTCGGTATGGGCTGGAACGAAGGATGCTTGGAGCGAGTTTCCCCCCTGTTACGAGGATGATCAGACCATGACAGTCCACTCCCGAGCCATTGAACGCTTCGCCCAGGACGACGTGGCCCGCGCGCATGCGAGCGTTAACCTTTCTCCGGCGGTTGCGTATGAAAAATTCCGGCATGACATCGCTCGCTGGTGGCCCCGGGAATATACCTATTCCGGATACGCCATGGAGGATTTGTACCTCGAAGGGCGCAAGGGCGGTGTGTTCTGGGAGCGTGGCCCCGAAGGGTTTCGGTGCGATCTCGCCAGGGTCATGCGCTGGATGCCTCCCGAGAAGATGATTCTGCGCTGGCACATTTCCCCCAGTCACCGTCCCGAACCGGATCCGGAGCGCGCCAGCGAAGTGGAAATCCGTTTCCTCTCCGACGGCGGCAACGGAACGCGCATCGAAGTGGAGCATCGGAATTTTGACCGGCATGGGACGGGAAGCGCTGAATATGCAGCGCGCATGGGTTCGGACACCGGTTGGCCCTTTATCCTCAAGCGGTTTGCCGAGCATTGCGGCTGCGGCGAAGCGGCGGCGCCGCGCATTCTCCGAGCCGTGGAATAGACAGAAATCCCGGATTTTGACCAACCATCGGGCGCGTCCGAGCGACGCGTCCGATGGTTGACACATCAAGCCGAATTGCCGATATCCGCCCGCCTCAAATCTTCCGGTATGGGGGAGTGTCCCGAGTGGCAAAGGGGGCGGACTGTAAATCCGCTGCGTTACGCTTCGTTGGTTCGAGTCCAACCTCCCCCACCAGCGCCTGCATCACGGCGCGAAAAAAATCAGAAGACAAGGCGGCGGTCAGAGTGTGCTATTCTGATTTCGGAGTTCTGACTTCCGAATTCTGATGCGGGTGTAGCTCAATGGTAGAGCAACAGCCTTCCAAGCTGATGACGAGGGTTCGATTCCCTTCACCCGCTCCAGTCCTGCCCTGCTGCCACGGCTTCTGGAACTGAACGGATGATTGCAGAAGTCGGCCAGCTTGCGCTTATCCTCGCGTTCCTGGTCTCAAGCGTTCAGGTGGTCGCGGGATTTGTGGGCGCGCGCCGTCGCGATCCGAGCCTGATGGCGCTCGCCCGCGCGGCAGCGTGGATGCAGCTGCTGTTCGTTGCGACAGCGTTTCTCGCGCTGGCAGCATCGTTCGTGATGAATGACGTCTCCGTTGCGCTGGTGGCGCAGCACAGCAACAGCGCGCAGCCGCTGATCTACAAATTCGGCGCCACCTGGGGCAATCACGAAGGCAGCATGCTGCTATGGGTGCTGATCCTCGCGGTGCAGGGCGCTTCCGTCGCGCATTTCGGCGGCTCCTTGCGCGAGACGCTGCAGGCGCGCGTGCTTGCCGTGCAGGCCGTGATCGGGCTGGCGTTTTTGGGATTTTCCCTGTTCACCTCCAATCCCTTCCTGCGGCTCTCTCCCGCGCCGGCCGACGGCAGCGAGCTCAATCCACTGCTGCAGGATCCCGGCTTGGTGTTCCATCCGCCGATCCTCTATCTCGGCTATGTCGGATTTTCCGCGGCGTTTGCGTTTGCCCTCGCGGCATTGATCGAGGGCCGGGTCGATGCCGCGTGGGCACGCTGGGTACGCCCCTGGGTTCTCGCGTCGTGGATTTGCCTGACCCTGGGAATCGCAGCCGGCAGTGCCTGGGCCTATTACACTCTGGGATGGGGCGGCTGGTGGTTCTGGGATCCGGTCGAGAATGCTTCCCTGATGCCATGGCTGATGGGCACCGCGCTTTTGCATTCCGCCTTGGTGCTGGAGAAGCGCGGCGCGCTCGTCAGCTGGACCATCCTGTTGGCAATCATCACCTTCTCCTTCAGCCTGATCGGCACCTTCCTGGTACGCTCCGGCGTGCTGACCAGCGTCCACGCCTTCGCGCTGGATGCCAAACGTGGCGTTTACATTCTTGGCATCATCGGCGGATTGACCGGTTCGGCGCTGGCCCTGTTCGCCTGGCGGGCGCCGATGATGCGCACTGGCGCACTGTTCGCACCGCTTTCCCGCGAAGGCGGGATTACGCTGAACAATGTGTTTCTTCTGGCTGCAACTGCGGCCGTCTTTCTCGGCACGTTCTATCCGGTATTCGTCGATATGGCGAAGGGCGCGCCGGTTTCGGTGGGGCCGCCATATTACCGGATCACATTCGTCCCGCTCTTCGTGCCGCTGCTGCTTCTGGTGAGCTTTGGCCCCATGCTGAACTGGAAGCGAAACAGCTGGCGAGAAGTGCTCGGCCGGCTGCTATGGCCGATTATCATTGCGGGTTTCGTGCTGCTGCTGGCGACGGTGGTCCTTGGTATGGCATGGGTGCTCACGGCGGCTGCCTTTGCCCTTGGGGTGTTTCTCATCGCCGGAGCGGCCGCCGTGCTGGTGCGGCGCTGGAAGCTGACAAGCGGCGGGAACTGGCGACGGTTTGTGCGCACAACGCCGCTGGCCAGTTACGGTTTTGTACTTGCACACGCTGGGCTCGGCGTGACCACCCTGGGCATCACTGCCGTTAGCGCCTTTCAGGCGGAGCGGGTCCTGAACATGGTCCCAGGAGAGAGCGTGGCGCTCGCCGGTAAACGGGTGACGCTGGAAAGCGTGTTGCCGGTTGAAGGCCCCAACTATCAGGCGACCGAAGCCAACTTTCGTGTTGTGGGCCGGTGGGGTGAGCGGGTGCTTGTGTCGCAGCGCCGGTTTTATCCGGTGAGCCAGACGCAAACCACGCAGGCGGGGATCGGCGTGGGCCTGCTCGGGAATACATACGTTTCTGTCGGCGACCAGAACCCCGACGGAAGCATCGTCGTGCGCATGTGGAATCATCCGCTGGTGGACTGGATATGGGTGGGCGCCTTTATGATGGCCTTTGGCGGCATGCTGTCGCTTGCGGACAGGCGCCTGCGGGTGGGCTTTGCGGCGCCCGCTATTCGGCCGGCACTTGAGGTTGCCGCGCAATGAAGCGGCTCGTGTTCCTCGTTCCCGTGGCGCTGTTCGCGGTAGTGGTGCTGACGTTCGCGATTGGCCTTGGCCGGGATCCTTCCAGGATTCCGTCGGTACTCGTTGGCAAGCCGTTGCCTGTGTTCTCCCTGCCGGGCGTGCGCTCGCGCGACGCGGGATTGTCCTCGAAAGAATTTCGCGGCGAGCCGCGGCTGTTGAATGTGTTCGCGTCCTGGTGCGTATCCTGTCGAGTCGAGCATCCCGTGCTGCTGCAATTGAAACAGGAAGGCGTGCCGATCGATGGGCTGGACTGGAAGGACGATGCAATCCAGGGCGCGCATTATCTGGCGCAGAACGGTGATCCCTACATGCGCGCCGGCAATGACCGGAGCGGCCGCACCGGCATCGACCTTGGCGTGACCGGGGTGCCGGAAACATTCGTTGTCGATGGCCGCGGCATCGTGCGCTACAAGCATGTCGGCCCGATCGAGCCGGACGACTGGACCGGCACCATCAAGCCGCTGATGGACAGTCTGAGAACGCATTCGTGAAGGCATCTGCAGCTGCATTTGCTGGCATGCTGCTCGCGGCGAGCAGCGCTCATGCGGTGTTGCCCAACGAGCAGCTCGCCGATCCCAAGCTCGAAGCGCGCGCCCGCGCCATTAGCGCCGAGCTGCGGTGCGTCGTGTGCCAGAACCAAACCATCGACGATTCCGACGCGGAGCTTGCGCATGATTTGCGCGTGTTGCTGCGCGAGCGGTTGCTCAGGGGCGATACCGATGAGCAGGCCAAAGCCTACATCGTGAAGCGCTACGGCAGTTACGTGCTGCTCAAGCCGCAATTCCGCACCGAGACCCTGCTGCTATGGCTGGGCCCGTTTGTCGTGCTGATGCTCGGCGGTTCGGGGGCGACGGTCTATATTCTGCGGCGCAGGCCCACCGAGAATGTCCCCCTGTCGCCGGAGGAGGAGCGGCGCACTTCCGCCATGCTGGAATCGGAAGAGCCGCTTGACCTGCAGTTGGGGAGCAAGAGGCGTCCACAGGAGTTACGTTGAGCAAGGAGAGACCCATGCCGCTAGCCCCCGAAGATACCCAAACCGCGGCCGAAGAGTCCGGGACCGGAAACGCGGAAGGCGAGTCTGCCTCGCGATTCGGAGCGGTTTGGAATTCCAAATATCTGAAGCCCGTGGCGGCCCTGCTCGTTGCACTCGGGGCGGGGTTTCTCGTTCAGCGGTTGCGGGGCCGAAAGGCGAACTCCAAAAAATAAGCTCAGGCTGCGCCGGTTGCTGCATTCGCGCCAGGTCCATGCGAAGGAGCGTCGCCCGCAGCGCGGGCGGGACCCGCTGATCGACTTTGCTCTGGGAAGTACAATAGCCGGGGTGATAATGCTTGGGCAGCTCCGCGAATCCGCCGCAGCGTCCTCAAGAGGCTCTCCAGATGCAGGTGTCTCCCGAAATGCGGGCCGCGTGGACACAACTTTGGACCACCGGCGATCTCGACAGTTTGCCGCAACAGCGAGCGGCAGGTCTTCTGGCTCCGCTGGAGTCCACCTGGAGAAGGTTTTTCTCGTCTTTTGAAGATGGCGCGAGATTGCTTGACCTTGCGACAGGCGGGGGAGAAGTCCTTCGCGCTGCTCTTGCTGTGGGAAGAAATTTCCACCTGACTGGCGTAGACATAGCGGATCTTTCGGCTGTGAGCGCCAGCTTCCAAACATCCAAAATCGAACTCATCGGAAGCACTGACTTGGCCGGCCTACCGCTGCCGGATTGCGGGTTCGACGGCGTGACCTCCCAATTCGGGATGGAATACGCGGACATCGAGGCAGCCACGCGAGAGGCGGTCAGGGTACTGGCCAACAATGGGCGCGGGCATTTGGTGTTGCATCATCGCCACAGCGTGATCACGCAAGGGATCATCAACAATCTCGCGGCAGAGCATTCTGTTTTTTCGGACGATGATACTTTCCAGGTCGGCAGACAGTTTTTCGAACTCAAGGCCTGCTCGGCTTCCACAGAGGCCATCAAGGGTGCGGAGGCAGCGTTTCGGCGTTCGGTTGCCGTGTTGCGGTCGCGCATCCGCAATGAGCCTGCGTTTGGAATGGCCCGCAACGTTGTCGGGTTTCTCACCCGTCTTGCAGAAGTCCCCGATTCTCTTCCGCCGGCGGAAGCGTTGCACCGCCTCGATTTCGTGAAACGGGACACAGAGGCCAGAAGACTTCGAAAGCAGGCGCAGCTCGACTCCGCGCTCGACAAAGAGGGCGTAAGAAGGCTTTCCACAGCTCTGACGAACGCGGGAGCGGTTGTCGATCCGGCCCGAGAGTTGAAGTACCGGGAAGGGCAATTGATGGCGTGGGAACTATCGTTTTGTAAGCGCGCCGGCCGAGCGCAGTAATGCCTCAGTTCGTGACGCTGGTGAATACCTGCCGCACGGCCGGCGCCATCGTCTCGGCTTCTTTCAGCCAACGCAGTCCCTTTGCGATTTGCCTGGCGTGATCGCGGCGGGCATCCCTCAAGACTGCGCCGCGCAGGCGCGCGTCGTAAGGGTGTTCGGGTGCTTTGGCGTAACGGCCCATATCGGGGCCAGAGAGAATGGCACTGATCTGAGCCGATGCCGTCTCGATGCCAATATGGGTGAAGGCAGCGCCGAGCCACCGCGCGGGGTCTTCGAGAAATTCGTCAAAATTGAGCCAGAGCACCTGGTCCATGGCCCCCTCTGCCGCAACGGCGAGTGCCGTCAATTCGCAGGCCCAGCTCATCGCGACCATTTCGCCTTCGCTGAGGTCCGGCAGCCGCCAATGCGCGCCGCCGCTCCGGGCGTGAAGCCGAGCAAGACGGCTTTCTGCCAGCAGACGGGCCTCCTTGGGCGAATTGGAGGCCCCCAGAATGGTCGCGAGGTAGGTTTCAGCCGGAACGAAGATGAAGATCGCGCGTGGCCGGTCCGGCCGGGCCAGGATTTGCCGGGCCAGCTCCGACACAAAGCTTGTCGTCTTCACCAACGCGCGCTGTTCCGGCCGGAAGGTGCGTGACAGGAGCTTCAGAACGGTCCCAAGCCGGGCGTCGAACTCCGCATCGCTCCACCCCTGCCAAGGATTCTGCGTGTCGAACCGCATATGCGCGAAGGTGCGCAAAATGGCGGGTTCCCTGAGGGCGAAGACCTCGGGGCGGCTTCCCAGCAGCCGGGACAGCAGGGTCGAGCCCACGTGGCCGATGTGGAAAATGTAATTCGCCGTTACCGGGAGTGCGGCGACTGCTGCCTCGACAATCGACCCGTGCAGCGCGCGTTGAGGGGTTTTCGGGGTGAGTACGCGGGCGTCCAGGAAACTGGCCCGCTGGTATTCCGCCTCGCTAAGGCGGATAAACGTGAGTTGGTCCGTGGCGGGATCGAGCGCCAGTGGGAACAGCTCAGGCGAGCGGGCAACGCTTGCGGCCAGCGGGTCCATAAAGGGCTCTTTCGATCGGGTGTACTATGGATGCCGGCCCGCCACCTGGACAAGCCAGCCGGCCCTTCTGGATTCTTGCAGAAATATGCCTATTTCCCCGGTGCCGGCGCTTGATCGGGCGCAGTACGGCTGCTAAATGCTCGCCTCTTGGCGAAAATTCGAGTCGCGCTGGCGGGTGGGGGCTCCCGGCGCGATGCTGTTTTGCCGCTAGGAGTGTAGCTCAGCTGGTAGAGCGGCGGTCTCCAAAACCGTAGGTCGCGGGTTCGATCCCTGCCACTCCTGCCAATTTGAGAAGAACAAACCTTGAGCGAAGCCACCAAAAAAACGGCCGATACCCGAAAGGACTTATCTGCGCCCGCCAGACGTAGCGGCGTGATTCCGTTCTTCTCGGAAGTTAGGCGGGAGATGTCCAAGGTCACCTGGCCGAGCTGGAAGGAGACCTACCTCACCACGATCATGGTCTTCATCATGGTGGGTATCACGATGGTGTTCTTTTTCGCGGTCGACTGGATTTTGGCGATGGGCGAACGCTGGCTGATCGGGGCGGCAGGCTGATTGGATCTGGAATGAGCGAGGCAGGCACACAACCGAAAGCCGATACGCGTTGGTACATCGTCCACACCTACTCGAACTTCGAGCGGAAGGTGGCGGAGGAGATTAAGCGGCAGGCCAAGCTCCAGGATCTGGATGAGTTCGTCGCAGACGTGGTGGTCCCGACGGAAGAGGTCGTGGAAATCCGGCGTGGCCAGAAGAAGAGCTCCGAGCGCAAGTTCTTGCCGGGCTATGTGCTGCTGAACGCGAAGCTGACGGACGAGGTCTATCACCTGGTGAAAAACGTGGCCAAGGTCACGGGTTTCCTCGGGCAGGGCAACAAGCCCATGCCGCTTCGCCAGGGTGAAGTGGATCGCATCCTCAACCAGGCCCATGAGAGCGCGGAGCATCCGAAGTCGTCGATCACGTTCGAAATCGGCGAGCAGGTGCGAGTTGCCGACGGGCCGTTCACGTCCTTCACGGGCGTGATTGAAGAAGTGGATGAAGATCGTTCGCGGGTGAAGGTCGCCGTGTCGATCTTCGGCCGGGCAACGCCGGTGGAACTCGAGTACGGCCAGGTGGAAAAGTTTTGAATTTCACCGCGGGAGAGCCAGCCAGGCTCGCATGCACCGCAAACCGCTAAGGAGGCGGACCAGAAGTGGCGAAGAAGATTGTCGGTTACATCAAATTGCAGGTGCCCGCCGGCGCGGCAAATCCGTCGCCGCCGATCGGCCCTGCGTTGGGCCAGCGCGGTCTCAACATCATGGAGTTCTGCAAGGCCTTCAACGCCAAGACGCAGCAGATGGAAAAGGGCATGCCGATCCCGGTGAACATCACCGTGTTTTCGGACAAGTCCTTTTCGTTCGAGATGAAGACGCCGCCGGCTTCGTACTTCCTTAAGAAGGCAGCGAAGCTCGAAAGCGGCTCGAAGGCGCCGGGGCGGACCTTCGCCGGCACGGTCACCAAAGCGCAGGTGCGCGAGATCGCTCAGGCCAAGATGAAGGATCTGAACGCCAACGATGTCGATATGGCGATGCGCCTGATCGAGGGCTCCGCGCGCTCGATGGGCATCCAGGTGCGGGAGTAGGGGCGATGGCGAAGATTTCGAAGCGCTTCAAGAAGGCCATCGACGGCGTGAACACCGAGAAGGCCTACGATATCGGCGAAGCGGTGAAGCTGGTGAAGAGCCGCGCGACCGCGAAATTCGATGAAACCGTCGAGCTTGCGATCAATCTCGGCGTCGACCCGCGTCACGCGGACCAGATGGTGCGCGGCGTGGTTTCGCTGCCCAATGGCACCGGCCGCGCGCTCCGCGTCGCGGTGTTTGCCAAGGGTGCAAAGGCGGATGAGGCGAAGAAGGCAGGTGCCGATATCGTCGGCGCCGAAGACCTGGCAGAGCAGGTGCAGAAGGGCGAAATCAACTTCGACCGCTGCATCGCGACGCCGGACATGATGGGCGTGGTTGGCCGCCTCGGTAAGGTATTGGGCCCCCGCGGCCTGATGCCGAACCCGAAGGTCGGCACCGTGACGATGGATGTCACCCAGGCGATCAAGGACGCCAAAGGCGGCGCCGTGGAATATCGCGTCGAAAAGGCAGGGATCGTGCAGGCGGGCGTCGGCAAGGCGAGCTTCAGCGAAGACGCCATTGTCCAGAACGTGAAGGCGTTCGTGGATAGCGTGGTCAAGGCGAAGCCGACCGGCGCGAAGGGCACGTATCTGAAGAAAATCTCCATCAGTTCGACGATGGGACCGGGCGTGAAGGTCGCCCTCCCCAGTGTCGGCGCTGCGATGGCGTAGAGAGCGAATTTCCGGCTGACGATGGCCGGAATGACCTGTCCGAGACCGCTGGTGTCCCACGGGACTTAATCTCCAGCGCAGACGGGGTTCGGGTTTGAACCCTGGGGCAGGAAAGGGCGGCGGCCAGCAACCGCTGTCTGTCACAGGGGGTGAAGCGGATCGTCCCGCTTCGCCGTGAAGGAGAAGCAAGTGGAGAAAGCCAAAAAGGCCGAAGTCGTCGAGGACCTGAAAGGGGTCTTCAGCGGCGCAGGCTCCGTGGTTGTCGCCCACTATACCGGCATGACGGTCGCCCAGATGAGCACCCTTCGCGCGCGTATGCGGGCGGAAGGCGCTTCATTCCGGGTGGCAAAAAACCGTCTTGCCATGCGTGCGCTGGAAGGAACGCCGGCTGCGGGCATCGCGCATCTCTTCAAGGGGCCAACGGGCATTGCCGTGAGCAACGACCCGGTTGCCGCTTCGAGGATCGCGGTCGCCTACGCCAAGGAGAACGACAAGCTCGTCATCCTGGGCGGCGTGGTCGGCAACACGGCTCTGGATGTGAACGGCGTCAAGGCGTTGGCCGAGTTGCCGTCGCTTGATGAGCTTCGGGCCAAGATCGTGGGCTGTTACAGGCGCCCGCGACGAAGATT
>Ga0157372_10003179_pt1 | contig 17712 bp, 20 predicted proteins | sample C55metaG_FD_115307 | JGI IMG/M metagenome (GOLD analysis project Ga0157372, IMG submission 115307) | Corn rhizosphere microbial communities from Kellogg Biological Station, Michigan, USA - C5-5 metaG | ecosystem: Host-associated > Plants > Roots > Rhizosphere > Soil | place: USA: Michigan... | reverse complement strand
GGGGCTCGCGGCGTTGCGCGGCGCGCTGCGCGAGATCGGGCGCTGGGACTCGACGGTGATCGCCACGTACTCCGAGTTCGGCCGGCGCCCGCGCGAGAACCTGAGCGGGGGCACCGACCACGGCACCGCCTCGCCGCACTTCGTGCTGGGCGGCGCCGTGCACGGCGGCCTTTATGGCGCGGCCCCCGCGCTCGATGCGCTCGACGGCAACGGCAACCTGCCGTTCGCCGTGGACTTTCGCGCCTACTACGCGGCGTTCCTGCGCCACTGCTGGGGCATCGCGCCCCGGGCCGTGTTCGGCGGCGACTTCGAAAGCCTCCTCTTGTTTGAGAAATCAGTTTAAGAAGATTTCGTAAGCTGCTGATCTTCAGGCCGTAATGCGCCCCATCGTTCCGGGGGGCGCTATAATGGGGGCATGAACCTCCTGGCGGTCGAGACGTCGACGGAGCTCTGCTCGGTGGCGCTCCTGCGCGATGACGCCCTCTTCGTCGAGGAGGTCCTCGCCGGGAACCGCCACTCCGAGCTCCTCGTGCCGATGATCCGCAAGGTGCTCGAGCGGGCACGGCTGGAGCCTGCGCGCATGGACGCCTTCGCCTTCGGGCAGGGGCCAGGCTCCTTCACCGGCATCCGCATCGCGTGCGGCATCGTGCAGGGGCTCGCCTTCGCATCCGGGCGTCCGGTGGTCCCGGTGCCCTCGCTGCTGGCACTCGCCGAGCAATCCAACGAGACGCGCGTGGTGGCCGCGCTGGACGCGCGCATGGATGAGGCCTATCTCGCGGCCTACGCGCGCAGCGGCGACGACTGGAACGAGGTGATCGCCCCGCGGCTGGTGGACGCGGCTTCGGCGCCGGAGCTGCCGGCGCGCGGCTGGACCGCGACGGGCAACGGGTTCGTGCGCCTGCCGTGGCTGCGCGAGGCCTACCGCGAGCGCGTCGAGATGCGCCTCGATGGCGATCTTCCGCGCGCCGGCGCTGTCGCACGCCTCGCCGCGCGCCGCTTCGTGCGCGGGGGTGCCATCGCCGCCGAGCGGGCCGCGCCCCTATACTTGCGCGACAAGGTGGCGCAGACGACCGAGGAAAGAAGGGCCAGACGTTGAGCGCGGTTCCCCATCCGCAGATCCACTACCGGCGCATGCGCGCGACGGACCTCGCCGAGGTGGCTCATCTCGAGAAGGAGCTCTATGCCTTCCCGTGGAGCCTGGGCAACTTCCGCGACTCGGTGAACGCGGGCTACGACTGCTGGGTCGTCACCCACGGCGAGACCGTCGCCGGCTACGCGATCCTCATGATCGCCCTCGACGAGGCGCACCTGCTCAACATCGCCGTGGCGCCCGAATGGCAGAACCAGGGCGTGGGGCGCGGGTTCCTCGGTCACATGGTGGGCATCGCGCGCCAGGCGGGCTGCCAGATCATCTACCTCGAGGTGCGCCCGTCGAACCTCGCCGCGCGCCACCTCTACCGCAAGGCGGGGTTCCAGCAGATCGCCATCCGTCCCGACTATTACCCGGCGGTGCAGGGACGCGAGGACGCGCTCTTCCTCGGCCTCACCCTGTGAGGGACGAGCGCATCCTGCGCGAGCTCGAGCTCGCCGAAGTCGTGCGGCTCTATCGCGCGGGCGCGCTACCTGCCGTGGCGGCGGACGCGGAGCCGGCCGCACGCATCGAGGCGGCCGCGGCGCCAGCGCTCGACGTCTCCGCGCTCGACTGGGACGGCCTGCGTGAGGCGGTGCGCGACTGCCGCCTGTGCGGGCTGTGCGCCCGGCGCAGGCAGGCCGTGCTCGGCGTGGGAGGCGCGCGCGCGCAGTGGCTCTTCGTGGGCGAGGGTCCCGGCGCCGACGAGGATGCGCAGGGCGAGCCCTTCGTGGGCCAGGCCGGGAAGCTTCTCGACGGCATGCTCGCGGCGATCGGGCTCGAGCGCGGCGAGGCGGTCTACATCGCGAACGTCGTGAAGTGCCGCCCGCCGGGCAATCGCACGCCCACGCTCGAGGAGGCGAAGGCCTGTGCGCCGTTCCTCGACCGGCAGATCGAGCTCATCCAGCCGAAGCTCATCGTCGCGCTGGGCAAGACCGCGGCCTCGCGCCTGCTGGGCACGGATGCGAGCCTCGCGAGCCTGCGCCGCAAGGTGCATCGCTACCAAGGCATCCCCGTGGTGGTCACGTACCATCCGGCTTACCTGCTGCGCGAGCTGCCGGAGAAGGCCAAGGCGTGGGAGGACCTGCTCTTCGCGCGGCGCACGCTGCGCGAGTCTTGAAAAGCGCTTCCCCCGCCCCCAACCTTCGCGCTGGCCCGATCGCGGGCCCACAAGGAGAAGAAACGACATGCGTACCGTGCGTTGGATCGTCGCGATGCTGGCCGCGCTGGCACTCTCGGGCTGCGGGTACAACGAGATCCAGTCGAAGGACGAGCAGGTGAAGGCCGCGTGGTCGGAGGTGCTCAACCAGTACCAGCGCCGCGCCGACCTCATTCCCAATCTCGTCGCCACCGTGCAGGGCTATGCGCAGCAGGAGAAGGACGTGCTGCTCGGAGTCACCCAGGCGCGCGCGCGGGCCACCTCGATCAACCTCACGCCGGACGCGGTGAACGACCCGCAGGCGATGCAGAAATTCGCGCAGGCGCAGGGCGAGCTTTCGAGCGCGCTCGGGCGGCTCCTCGTGGTGGCGGAGAATTACCCGCAGCTCAAGAGCGACCAGAATTTTCGCGACCTCCAGGCGCAGCTCGAGGGCACCGAGAACCGCATCGCCACCGCGCGCAACCGGTTCATCAAGGCGACCCAGGACTACAACGTCTACATCCGCCAGTTCCCGCAGAACCTGACGGCGAAGATGTTCGGCTACAAGGAGAAGGCGAGCTTCACGGTGGAGAACGAGAAGGCGATCTCGGCGCCTCCCAAGGTCGACTTCACGCCCAAGTCCGCGGTGCCGGCGGCGCCGACGCCGAGCGCGGCGCCCGCGGGCGCTGCGGCGAAATAGGCCGCTCATGAAGCTCGAAAGCGGCCGGCTCCTCGCGGCCGTCGCCTTCCTGCTGCTCGCGTTGTGCACGCTGGGCGCGCGGGGGCAGGAGATGGCGGTGCCCAAGCTCACCGGCCACGTGATCGACCAGACTTCCACGCTCTCCGCGGACCAGGCGCGCACGCTCGAGGCGAAGCTCGCCGACTTCGAGCGCCAGCGCGGCTCACAGGTCGTGGTGCTGCTCGTGCCCACCCTCGGCAACGAGACCATCGAGGATTTCGCGGGGCGCGTGACGGACCAGTGGCAGCTGGGGCGCAAGGGTGTGGATGACGGTGTCCTCTTCGTGGTCGCCAAGCAGGACCGGAAGCTGCGCATCCACACGGGACGCGGCGTCCAGGGCACGCTCACCGATGCGTTGTCGAAGCGCATCGTCTCCGACATCGTGGCGCCGCGCTTTCGCAGCGGCGACTTCGCCGGCGGCATCGACGCGGGCGTCGACGCGATCGAGAAGGCGATCGAGGGCGAGGACCTCCCGCTGCCGGCGCAGAAGCCGGCGCCGCGCAAGGTGGGCAGCGTCTCGTCCTATGGCGACTTCGTCTGGGTGGCCTTCTTCCTGGTGCCGGTCCTGGCGATGATCCTGCGCGGCATGTTCGGCCGCTTCTTCGGCGCCACCTTCACCTCGGGCATCACCGGCGTCGCGGCCTGGTTCCTCTTCGGCAGCCTCGTGACCGGCGTGATCGCGGCGCTCGTCGCGTTCTTCTACGGCCTCGTGAGCGGCACCGGCATCGGCGCGTTCGGCGTGCCGCGCCGCGGGGGCTGGATGCCGGCCGGAGGCGGCTGGGGCGGGGGGGGATTCGGTGGCGGCGGCGGCTTCGGGGGCGGCGGAGGCGGCATGAGCGGCGGGGGCGGCGGCTTCGATGGCGGCGGCGCCTCGGGGAGCTGGTGATGGACCTGCGACGCTTCTGGCGCCACGTGATCATGACCCCGGCGGCGGCCCGGCGCGCCTTCCCCGCGGCCACGCTGGACGCGATCCAGCGCGAGATCGCGGCGCACGAGAAGCGCCACGGCGGGCAGGTGTGCTTCATCGTCGAGGCGGAGCTGCACGCACGCGCCCTGTGGCGCGACGTGACGGCACGCGACCGCGCCCGCGAGGTCTTCGCCCTCCACGGCGTCTGGAATACCGAGGACAACAACGGCGTGCTCCTCTACCTGCTGCTCGCCGAGCGCCGAGTGGAGATCGTCGCCGACCGCGGGATCGAGCGGCGGGTCGCCCAGGCCGACTGGCACCGGGTCATCGCCGCCATGGATCCGCTCCTGCGCGCCGGGCGCTACGAGGAGGCGGCGCTCGCCGGCGTGCGCGGCGTATCCGACCTGCTGGCGACCCATTTTCCGCAGTGCGTCAATGGCACCAACGAGCTTCCGGATCGCCCCCTCGTGCTCTAGCGCGGGGTGTAGGATAGGAGCACGAAAACGGGAGGCGCACGGGAGGCAGCATGGAGCAGACCGTCCAGAAGGCGCTCAATCTGCTGGAGGCGTTGGTCAAGTCGGGACAGCCGCGGCGGCTCACGGAGCTGGCGCGCCAGCTCGAGCTCACCAAGCCGAACGTCTACCGGCTGCTCTCCACGCTCTCGGCGCTGGGTTACGTGAAGAAGGACACCGCGACGAGCATGTATTCGCCCACCATGAAGCTGTGGGAGATGGGGTCGATGCTCGTGCGCGATGCGGACCTCGTCACCGTGGCGGCACCCCGCCTGCGCCGGCTCTCCGCCGACACCCACGAGTCGGTCCAGCTCGCCGTCTTCGACTCCGGCTTCTGCGTCTACGTCGACAAGGTCGACAGCCCGCAGCCGCTCAAGGCCATCACCTCGATCGGCTCGCGCCTGCCGGCGACGGTCACCTCCACCGGCAAGGCGCTGCTCGCGTGGGCGCCCGTGGAAGCGCTCGACCAGGCGATGGGGCACGTGAAGCGCTTCACGCCGCTCACGCTCACGCGGCGCAAGGACCTCGAGCGCGATCTCGAGGAGACGCGCCTGCGCGGCTACTCGATCAACCGCGGCGAATACCGCGCGGGCGTCACGGGTGTCGCCGCGCCGGTGCGCGACCGCACCGGCAACGTCGTGGCGGCGGTCGGCGTGTGGGGCGCGGAGAAGAACATCCTGGGCGTGCGGCGCGACGAGCTCGCGCACATGGCCATCATCGCGGCGCGCGACATCTCGCGCGATCTCGGCTTCGTGGACGGGGCACCGGGGCGCGTGCGCCAGCCCGCGACCGCCGAAGCCTAGCGGCGTTCGTCCCGCTTCGCGCCTTCGTCGAGCAGTACCGCGATCTCGCGCTGCCGCTCCGGCGGCACCTCGCCCGCGGGGCGCGCGGCGACGCGGCGTGAGCGCGCGATCGACACCAGCACGCCGGCACCGAGCGCCAGCAGCACGAAGGGCCCGATCCAGAGCAGCAGGGTCGTGCCCTTGAGCGGCGGCTTGTAGAGCACGAAGTCGCCGTAGCGCTCGACCATGTAGGCGCGGATCTCGTCGTCGGTCCTGCCCTGGCGCACCATGGCGCGGATCTGGTTGCGCAGGTCCTCGGCGAGCGGCGCGTGCGAGTCGGCGATGGTCTGGTTCTGGCACACGAGGCAGCGCAGCTCCTCGCCCAGGTCCTTCAACCGCGCCTCGACCACCGGATCGGGCTTCGCGACCTCCTCGGCCTGGCCGAAGGCGGCGAGCGCCGCGGCGCAGGCGAGCGCGGCGAGGATGCGCTTCATGCGTCGAGCTTGCGGATGAGGGGCAGGATCTTCTGCTCGAGCGCCTCGGGCGTGATGGGCCCGATCTGCTTGTAGCGGATGACGCCCTGCTTGTCGATCACGAAGGTCTCCGGCACGCCGTAGACGCCGTAGTCGATGCCCACCTTGCCATCGACGTCGAACGCGGAGAGCGCATACGGGTTGCCCATGCGGCCGAGCCACTCGAGGCCCTTGGCGCGCTCGTCCTTGTAGTCGAGGCCGACGATGGGCACCGCGTTCTTCTTGGACATGTCGACCAGGAGCGGATGCTCGACGCGGCACGAGACGCACCACGACGCCCACACGTTCAGCAGCCACACCTTGCCCTTCATGTCCTCGGGCGAGAACTGCTGGTCCGGCTCGTGCAGGCGCGCGATGCGGAAGGCCGGCGCGGGCTTGCCGATGAAGGGCGAGGGCACCTCGCGCGGGTCGCGCGTGAGGCCGATGGCGAGGAAGGCCGCGAGCGCCACGAAGAGCGCCAGGGGCACCCCGTACTTCACGAGCTTCATGTTCATGCGCGCGCTCCCTGCGCGGCGAGCTTCGCCTGCGCGGCGGCGCGCCGGCTGCGATAGCGCCGGTCGGAGAGTGCCACGAAGCCGCCGATCGCCATCACGAAGCAGCCGCCCCAGATCCAGTCGACGAAGGGCTTGTGGTAGACGCGCACGCCCCACGCGCCGTTCTCGACCGGCTCGCCGAGGGAGACATAGAGGTCGCGCGAGATGCCGCTGTCGATCGCCGCCTCCGTCATCACCATGCCGCTCGCCCGGTACTGGCGCTTCTCGGGCTCGAGCACCATGAGCACATTTCGGGAGCCCGCGCGCCGCACCTCGAACTCGCCGCGCACGGCGCTGTAGTTGGGGCCGGGCACGTCATGGGTCCCGCGGAAGGTGAAGTCGTAGCCCGCGATCCGCACGCGGTCGCCCGGTGTCATGCGCAGGTCGCGCTCGGTCTCGTAGCCCTTCACCAGCGTGACGCCCAGGATGAAGATCGCGACACCCAGGTGCGCGAGCGTCATGCCGTACCACGCGAGCGATTGGGCCCGCAGCCGCGCGCCCCAGGTCGCCTGCGGTGCGGTGCGCAGGCGCTGCGCGACCATGACGAGCGTGGCGGCGATGACCCAGAACGCGAGCGCGAGGCCCGAGGCGATGAGCGCCGACCAGTGCCCGAGCATGAGGGGCAGCAGGAGTGCCGCGGCGAGCGAGATGCCGAGCGCCCAGCGCAGCCGCACCCACAGGTCCGGCACGCGCGCACGCTTCCAGCTCGCGACGGGCCCGACGGCCATGAGGAAGATCGCGGGCGCCATGAGCGGGTAGAACACCGCGTCGAAATAGGGCGGCCCGACGGAGATCTTGCCGAGGTTCAACGCATCGAGGAAGAGCGGATAGAGCGTGCCGAGGAGCACCGAGCCGAGCGCCACCGCGAGCAGCACGTTGTTGGCGAGCAGCAACGACTCGCGCGACACAGGCGTGAAGTCCGAGCCCATCCCGACCTTGGGTGCGCGCCAGGCGAAGAGCGCCAGCGATCCGCCGATGACGATGACCAGGAAGAGCAGGATGAAGATCCCGCGCCGCGGATCCGTCGCGAAGGCGTGCACCGACGTGAGCACGCCGGAGCGCACGAGGAACGTGCCGACGAGCGAGAGCGAGAAGGCGACGATCGCGAGCAGGACCGTCCAGCTGCGGAAGGCACCGCGCTTCTCGGTCACGGCGAGCGAGTGGATGAGCGCGGTGCCCGCGAGCCACGGCATGAAGGACGCGTTCTCCACGGGGTCCCAGAACCACCAGCCTCCCCAGCCGAGCTCGTAGTAGGCCCAGCCGGAGCCCAGCGCGATGCCGATCGTGAGGAAGCACCACGCCGCCGTCGTCCACGGGCGCGACCAGCGCGCCCACGCCGCGTCGAGCCTTCCTTCCATGAGTGCCGCGAGCGCGAAGGCGAAGGCGACCGAGAAGCCGACGTATCCCATGTAGAGCATCGGCGGGTGGATCACCATGCCGGGATCCTGCAGCAGGGGATTCAGGTCGCGCCCTTCCTCCGCCGCCGGGAGCAGCCGCTCGAACGGGTTCGACGTGAGCAGCATGAAGAGCAGGAAGCCCGCGCTCACCAGTCCCATGACGCCCAGCACGCGCGCCACGACCCGCTCGGGCAGGTGGCGGCTGAAGGCGGCGACCGCGAAGGTCCACACCGCGAGCATGAGCGTCCAGAGCAGGATCGAGCCTTCGTGCGAGCCCCACGTCGCCGCGAAGCGGTATTGCACCGGGAGCTGCGAGTTGGAGTTCTGCGCGACGTTCGCGACCGAGAAGTCGTTGTGCACGAACGACCACGCGAGCGCGGCGAAGGCGCCGGCCACGAAGAGGAAGTGCCCCACGGCGATGGGCCGCGCGGTGCCCATGAGAGCATGGCGATTGCGCGCGGCGCCGGTGAACGAAAGCGCCGCCTGGGCCACGGCGAGGGCCAGCGCGACGACGAGGGCGAAATGCCCGAGCTCGGGGATCACGGCGTGCGTCCTTGTCCGGCGAAGGCCGATTTGTCGATGGGGTGCCCGGCGCGCTTGAGCGCCTCGGCGGCTTCCGGCGGCATGTAGTTCTCGTCGTGCTTCGCCAGCACCTCGCTCGCGCGGAAAGTGCCGTCGGGCCCGATGCGCCCCTGGCATACCACGCCCTTGCCCTCGCGGAACAGGTCGGGAAGGATGCCGCTGTAGACGACGGGGATCGTCCTCTGCATGTCGGTCACGCGGAAGCGCACCGTGAGCGCGTCCTTTTCGCGCACGACGCTGCCGTTCTCGACCAGGCCGCCGATGCGGAACGCGCGGTCCTTCGGCGCCTCGTGGGTCGCGACCTGCGTGGGCGTGAAGAAGAAAACGAGGTTCGACTGGAAGGCGTTCAGCACGAGCGCCGCGGCGATGCCGAGCGCGGCCAAGCCGCCGACGATCCAGATGGCACGCCTAGTCCTGGGCTTCAAGGTCTCTCTCCTCCTCGACGCGCCTCATCGCGCGCGAGCGTCCGATGCGAAGGGCCACCACCTCCGCCACGAGGGCGGCGAGGGTGATGCCGTACGACCACCACAGGTAGAACTCCGGGCTCCTCATGCGGCGAGCCCCCGCACCCAGTGCGTGCGGCTCTCGCGCTCGAGGATGATCGAGCGTACGCGCACGAGGCTCGCGGCGATCGAGTACATCCAGAACGACAATGCCACGAGCAGCATCGACCAGAGCATCAGCACGTGCATGGTCGTGCCCCTGAAGCTCACGCTCGAGCCCTGGTGGAGCGTGTTCCACCACTTCACCGAGAAATAGATGATCGGCAGGTTCACCAGCCCGATCAAGGCGAGCAGCGCCGAGGCGCGGTCGCCGCGGCGCGGCTCCTCGAACGCGTTGGCGAGCGCCATGAAGCCGAAGTAGAGGAAGAGCAGCACGAGCTCCGAGGTCATGCGCGCATCCCACGCCCAGTAGGTGCCCCACGTGGGCCGGCCCCAGAAGGCGCCGGTCCAGAGCGCCACGAAGGTGAACATGGCGCCCGTGGGCGCGAGCGAGCGCGCCATCATCGCCGCGAGCCGCGTGTTGAGCACGAGCGACACCGCGCCGTAGCACGCCATCACGAAGTAGATCCACATCGACATCCAGGCCGCGGGAACGTGGATGAAGATGATGCGGTAGACCTCTCCCTGCTGCGCATCCGTCGGCGCGAGCACGAGCCCGACGTACAGGCCCGCGACGCCGAGCAGCAGCGCGAGCACGAAGAAGGGCGCGCTCATGCGGCCGGCGAGGCGGTAGAAGGTCGAGGGCGAGGCGAAATAGGTCCAGCTCATCGTCATTCGAGGGCGATGCGGATGGCGAGCGCCACCGCGGGTGGCACGCCGACGAGCGCCAGCAGCAGGCCCGCGGCGAGGATGGACAGGTGCGGCGTCGCGGCGAGCCCCGCCGCCTGCGCCTCGGCGGCGCCCGCGCCGAACACCAGGATCGGCACGAAGAGGGGCAGCGCGATGAGGGCGAGCAGCATGCCCCCGCCGCGCGCCCCGAGTGTCAGCGCCGCGCAGGCAGCGCCGAGCAGGGACAGCACGGGCGTGCCGAGGGCGAGCGCCGCGACGAGGATCACGAGCGTGTCGGGCGCGAGGCCGTACTGCAGGCCCAGCAGCGGCGACAGCACCGTGAGCGGCAGGCCCGAGGCGACCCAATGCGCCGCGATCTTGCCGCACGCCCAGGCGCTCACCGGGTGAGGCGAGAGCGCCATCTGCTCGAGCGAGCCGTCGGCATGGTCGGTCGCGAAGAGCGACGGCAGCGAGAGGAACGCGGCGAGGAGGGCGCACACCCAGATCACGCCGCCGCCCACGCGCGCGAGCAGCTGCGGCTCGGCGCCGATGCCGAGGGGAAAGAGCGACGCGACGAGCACGAAGAACGCGATCACGAGCATCGTCTCGCCGGGATGGCGCAACGCGAGCTTGAGGTCGCGCGCGAACGCCCACGCGAAGCCGCCCGTGAAGGATGCGCGCACGGCGGGCGCGGTGAGGGGGGCGGCCGCGGCGTTCACGCGCCGAGCCTCACTTCGCGCGCCGCGGGCGGCGCGAGCGCATGGTGGGTCGAGATCACCGCGAGCCCGCCCTGCGCCAGGTGCCGCGCGAGCAAGCGCTCGAAGAGCGCCTGGCCTTCGTCGTCGAGCGCGGTGAGCGGCTCGTCGAGCATCCAGAGCGGCGCGGGGTCGAGGCTCAGGCGCGCGAGGCCGATGCGGCGGCGCTGTCCGGCGGAAAGCTTGCGCGCGGGTAGCTTGCGGCGTGCGGCGAGGCCCACGGTCGCGAGCGCTTCGCGCAGCGCACCCGCACCGGGCGCGACGCCGCGCAGTGCCAGCGCCGACTGCAGGTTTTCCTCGGCGGAGAGGTCGTCCTTGATGCCGGGCAGGTGGCCGGCATAGAGCAATTGGGAGCGGAACGTCTCGCGCTCGCGCGACGTGGCGATCCCGTTCCAGAGCGTGTCGCCCGCATCGGCGTGCGCGAGCCCCGCCATGCAGCGCAGGAGCGTGGTCTTGCCGCTGCCGTTCGGCCCGCGCAGCGCCACCCATTCGCCGGCAGCCGCTTCGAACGACACGCCGCGGAAGAGCCGCGCGGCGCCGCGCGAGCAGCCGAGGTCGCGCGCCTCGATGCGGTTCATGGCACCACCTTGTCCAGCACGATCTTCACGTCGCGGGCACCCGGGCGCACCACGCTGCTGGTGCCCACGATGTCCCCCGCCTGCGGCATGGCGTTGCCCGAGCGGGAGACGCGCGCCTCGATGCGCACGGCGCTCGCCCCCGAGAGCTTCATCGTGGGCGACATCGCCTGGCTGTCGTCGAGCGCGAACTTCATCGGCAGCTCGTTGGCGCTGCCGCGGATGATCGCGAGCGGCATGCGCGGGCCGTTCTCGGCGCGCGCATAGACGAAGAGCGTGTCGCCGGCGTGGATGCGCGAGGTCATCTCGGGAGAGACGACGACGGATCCCGTGACCGATCCGCCGCCAGTCGCCGCGCTGGTGGACGCGGGTGTGGCCGCAGGCGCGGCGGCGATCGTGACGCCGGAGGCACGCGCCTTGGCCTCGACATCGGACATGATCGCCTGCACCTGCTGCAGGTCCTCGGAGTTGGGCGGGAGCTGCGCCTCGAGCGCGTGCCAGTAGCCCAGCGACGCGGCGTAATCGCCCGCCTCGAGTGCCGCGCTCGCCGCGAGCGCGAGGGCCTTCGGGTGGCTCGGGTCGATCGCCAGCGCCTGCTTCGCGAGCTCGTACGGCTTGCCGGCGAGCACGTGGCCCTGCGCCATCGCGAGCGAGTCGGCATAGTCCGCGAGCACCGACGGATCGCCCGGCGCGATCGTCGCAAGGTGGGCGTATGCGTCGGCCGCCTCCTGGAAGCGGCCCAGGGTCGCGAGGGAGCGCGCGAGCAGGGACCACCCCTGCACGTCGTTCGGGCGCTCCTTCACCTTGCGCGCGAGCGTCTCGACCATGGCGACGATCTGCTTCTCGTCCATGCCGCCGTTGGCGGCGAGCCTGGGGTCCGCGGCCGCGGGCGTGCCCCGCGCAAGATAAAGGCCGAAGGCGAGGGCGGGCACCGCGACGGCGACGATCGCGGCCGCGATCCACGGCCTGCGCGGCGTGGCCTGCGGCTCCGCCACCGGAACCAGATCGCTGTCCGCGCGCCGCATGAGCTCCGCGAGCGCCTCGTCGCGCGCCTCGGCGGGCAGCGTGCCGTTCGCGACGTCGGCCTCGATCTCGCGGCGCTGCGAGCGCAGCACGTCGAGGTTGGCCTCGACCGTGGACGGGCCCGACACGGGCCTGTGGCGCAGCAGCGGGACCAGCACGAACGCGAGCGCCACCGCCGTCATGAGGACGGCCAGCAGCCAGAAAACGACCATGTCGATTGAACGCGATGCGTGCGGAAGGAGACTCGCAAATTATACTGGACACCTCAGCTCGATCCGCTTGACCTGTCGCAAACGGGCTACCGCCCGAGACCCCGCCCGTCCTCCGCCGAAAGAACCGCTCCCGATGCCGCGTCTCCTGCTCCTCGCCCTGCTGCTCGCATGCGCCAGCGCCCGTGCCCAATTGCTCATCAACGACGACGCCGGCCGCAGCGTGGTGGTGCGCCACAAGTTCACCCGGATCGTGACCCTGGCCCCGTTCCTCACGGAGGCGGTCTATGCGGCCGGCGCGGGCGACCTGCTGGTCGGAGTGGACGCGCTCAGCGATTACCCGCGCGAGGCGATGAACCTTCCACGCGTGCCGACGGGCGCGGGCTTCTCCCTCGACGCCATCGCGGCGCTCAAGCCGGACTTCGTGCTCGCATACAAGGGCGGCATCCGCATGGAGGATGTCGACGCCATGACCGGCTTCGGCGCCACGGTCTACGTCGCGCAGGCGCGCCATCTCGAGGACGTGCCGCGGTTGCTGCAGGCGATCGGCGCGGTCACCGGCCGCGACACGCGCAAGTCGATCGTGGATTTCGAGGGCAAGGTGAACGCGATCAAGCGCGCGAACGCGACCAAGCCGAAGCTCGCCGTCTTCCTCGAGATCTGGAACCGGCCGCTCACCACCGTGGGCGGCGACAGTCTCCTCACCGAGGCGATCGGCCTCTGCCGCGGCCAGAACGTCTTCGACGAGCTCGGCGGCATCGCGCCGCAGGTCAGCTTCGACGAGGTGAACGCGGCGAACCCGTACGTGATCCTGGGCGTGAATTCCGCCTCCAACGCCGAGGAGTTCCACGCGAACTGGATGACCCACCGCAACATCCTCGCGGTCCAGACCGGCCGGCTGATGTACTTCGAGTCCGAGACCCTGCAGCGCCCGAGCGTGCGAACCGTGGACTCCATCTCGCGCCTTTGCTACGAGATGGACCAGCTGCGCCTGCACGACGCGCTCATCGCGCCTTCCGAGGCGTATGCGATGACGAAGGGGCCCGTGAGCGCCTCGAGCGAAGCCGACGAGCTGCTGCGCCGGCCGATGACCTCGGTGGAGCGCGATGTGGCCGCGGTGCTGGCGGGCTCGACGTATGCGTTGGCTTCGCCGCCTTCGGCCGCGTCCGCGAGCGGCGCGGGCTCCTCCCCCGCCCCGGCGCGGCAAGCGCCGCGCGCGCCGCAGTCCGAAGCGCCGGCGGCCGGGGCGCAGGAGCCGCCGCGGCCCGCACCCCAGGCCGTGGCGGCCAACGAGCGCGAACTGCCGCCGGCGCTGCGATCGGCCCCGGCCGCGCGTGGCGCCGGCAAGCCGGCACTGGAGGGCGTCCCCCCGGCCTTGCGCGTCGCATCCTCCATGGGCACGGCGCCCGCACGCGCGACGGCGGCGGCCGCCCTGCCGGGGTCATACACGCAGGTTTCGCGCTATGGAGACCTTTACTTCGTCTCCGGCCAGATCGCGCTCGATCCCGACAGCGGACGCTTCGAGGGCGACGCGCAGGTCGGCGAGCAGACGCGGGCCGCGCTCGAGAACGTGCGACGCGTGCTGGAGGGCGAACGCCTCACGCTCGCCAACGTGGTGGCCACGACCGTGTACCTGCGCGACATCAGCGACCTCGAGGCGATGGACCGGGCCTACGAGGCCGCCTTCCGCACGCGCCTGCCGGCCCGCAGCGTGGTCGAGGCGAGGAACCTGCCGCGCGGCGCGCGGGTGCAGATCTCCGTCGTTGCCGGGCGTTGAGGGGGCAGTTGACAGCGGCTTGCATGAGGCTTACGTTGTTCACGGGAATTGCAAGCCTGTTTCGGATACTGAATCCCTCTGGGTGAGAGGCCTGGCAGTAAATCTCCCAGTTTCCCCCGGCCGCGGTGCGTCCCGGGGGTTTTTATTTGCGCCGCCGCGATGGAATTTCGCGCGGTCTTTTGCGTTCTCTCAGCATCCCGACAGACCGTCCACATAAGATCCGCGCCATGGGAAAGAGCATCGGAAAGGCTTTCGGCGTCCTCGAGGCCCTCGCCCGCGCACCCGAGCCGCAGCGCGTGAGCGACCTCGCCGTCGCGATGGGCCTGTCCGAGCCCACCACGTGCCGGCTCCTCGCGTCCCTGGTCGAGCTGGGTTATGTCGCGCGCGATGGCGCAACCAGCCGCTACAGCCCGACGCTCAAGCTCTGGGAAATCTCCCAGCACGTGATCGGGCGCAGCGACGACCTGCAGGTGACCGCACGGCCCGTGCTCGAGGCCCTGAGCAGCGCGACCGGCGAGGCGTGCGCGCTCGGAGTCTTCGACGACGGTTACGCGGTCTACATCGCCAAGGCCGACGGCACCCACGCCATTCGCGCCGTCGCGACCGTCGGTGCGCGCATTCCCGCCACGGCGACCGGCTTCGGCAAGGCGATCCTCGCGTGGCGCCCGGACCTGCTGCCGCAGGCCCTGGGGCGCGTGCACCGGTTCACGCGCCAGACGCTCATGACGCGGCGCGAGATCGAGCGCGACCTGGAGGCCGCACGGGCGCGCGGCTATGCCACGACGCAGGGCGAGTTGCACGAGGACGTGTGCGCCATCGGCGCGCCGGTATTCGACCGCAGCGGGATCGTGGTCGCGGGCCTCGCGTTGTGGGGCGGGCGCGAGGCGATCCTCGGCCGGCGCGAGGGCGCGCTCGCGCGCGAGACGCTCGCGGCGGCCCGGCGCATCTCGGCTCGGCTGGGGTTCGTCACGAGCACGGACGCGGCGGTCGAGGGACGCCGTGGCGGCGGCCGTGGACGCGCGCGCGGCGTCACGGCCTAGGCGAGGTCGCGCCCGAGCGCCTTCTTCTTCCAGAGCTCCCAGGGCCGCGCGAGGGTTCCGCGGTTGGCCGCCGTGGCGCCGCGCCCTTCGGCTTCGCTCAGGAACTCGATCGGCCCTTCGAGCTGCGTCGCCGCCGACTGCAGCCGCGCATTCATCTCCGTGTAGATCGCGCGGAAGACCGCCTCGGGAATCGTGTCGCCCACCACGGTCATGCCGTGCCCGCGCATGAGCACGCAGGTGCAGCCCCCGAGCTCGGACGCGAGCTCCCGCCCGAGCCTCGGCTCGCGGATCAGCAGGTCGTTGTCGGGCGTCGTCTTGCGGATGTCGTAGACGGGGACGCCGCTCCAGAGGAACGACGCCATGTGGTAGACCGGCCGCAGGCGCCCGCGCGTGATGCCGAACGGGATCACCGACGGCGAATGGCTGTGCACGACGGCCATGACGTCGGGCCTGCGGCGATAGATCTCGCCGTGGATGAAACGCTCGAGATAAGGCTTGCGCGAGTCGCCCACGGGCTCGCTGTCCTCGCCGTGCTCCATCACGTCGTCCGCGGTGACGAGCGAGGGCGCGAGCGAGCGCGAGAGCAGGAAACGGCGCGGATCGGCGGGGCTGCGCGCGCTCACGTGGCCATAGGCGTCGAGCACGCCCTGGTCGGCGAGGATGCGGTTGGCCGCGACGAGGTCTTCCAGCAATTCGGCGGGTGCGTTCGGCATCGGGCGATTATGCACGACGCCTCCAGGCCTTCCCTTTACGTCCCGCTGTCTTCGCCTGTACATTGGCCCCGGCGGAACCGGGGAGGGCCTTAAGGCATGGCATCGGTTCGAACGCGCGAGCACCGGAAGCGGGCGGCGCGTGCGGGGCTGGTCTACGTGACCGACGCGTTCGCGGGCATCCGCCGCAAGCGCGCCGGCCGGGGATGGGCTTATTACGCGCCCAACGGTGCGCGCATCCGCGACGCGCAGAAGCGCCGCCGGCTGAACGCCCTCGCGATCCCTCCCGCGTGGACGGACGTCTGGATCTGTCCCGATCCCGACGGCCACATCCAGGCCACCGCCCGCGACGCGCGCGGGCGCAAGCAGTATCGCTACCACGTGGCCTACCGCGAGGCGTGCGACCAGTCCAAGTTCCGCCGCATGCTCGAGTTCAGCGAGGTGCTGCCGCGCCTGCGCGAGGTGGTCGAGCGCGACCTGCGCGCGCCCGACCTGAGCCGCCGCCAGATCCTCGCCACCGTGATCCGCCTGCTCGACCGCACCCTCATCCGCGTCGGCAACGACGAATACGCGCGCGAGAACCGCTCGTTCGGCCTCACCACGCTGCGCCAGCGCCACGTCGCGATCGACGGCACGCTCCTGCGCTTCAGCTTCCGGGGAAAAAGCGGCATCGAGCACGACATCGCGGTCGACGACGCGCGCATCGCCCGCATCGTCCAGCGTTGCCAGGACCTGCCCGGCACGGTGCTCTTCCAGTACCTCGACGGCGCCGGCAAGCGCCAGGTCGTCTCGTCCGACGACGTGAACGTGCGGCTGCGCGAGATCGCGGGCCGCGACGTGAGCGCCAAGGACTTCCGCACGTGGGGCGGCACGATGCACGCGGCGATCGCGTTGCGCTCCATGGGGCCGGTGCCGACGAAGCGCGAGGCGGATCGCAACATCGTGCGCGCCCTGGACGAAGTGTCCCACCGCCTCGGCAATACGCGCACCGTGTGCCGGAAGTATTACGTCCACCCGGCGCTCCTCGAGGCGTACTACGAAGGGCGCACGATTCCCGTGACGGACGTCCCCGGCGGGCGCCGCATGCGCGCCCCGCGCGGGGCGGCGCTGCGTCGCGACGAGCTCGCGGTGCTGCAGTTCCTGCAGGATGCGCTCGATCGCGAGCGACGCACGGGAGATGCGTCGCGCGCGTTATAGTGCGGCTGTCGAACCCAGGAACGGTCCCGTTGCGAAGCCGCTTCATCGCCGGCGCGCTCATCGCGCTGGTTCTCGCCGCCGCCGCGGTCGTCACCATGCCGCGGTGGATCCCGCCGCCGCTGATCGAGAAGCTCGCCGACAAGCGCTTCGGCCGCAAGCCCCCGCCGTGGCGCGAGCCCGCGCCGCGCGATGCGCTCGAGGCGCGCCGCCAGGACCTGCGTTATCTCGCCGCGCTGCCGGACGTGGACGTGACCTTCAGCGCCGCGGCGCGGCAACGCTTCGACGCGGTGCTCTCCGGGCTCGCCGCCCACGCCGACACGCTCGATCCGATCGCCTTCGACCTGGGCCTCGCGCACGCCGTGGCGCAGTCGGGCAATGCGCATACCGCCGTCGACGCGAACCTCTGGCGCGAGATTCTCGAGCGCGTTCCCGTGTCGTTCGCGTGGTTTCCGGACGGGCTGCACATCGTGCGCACGGCGGCCGGGCACGAGGAGCTTCTCGGAGCCCGCGTGGTCTGCCTCGACGGCGAGGATCCCGCCGCATGGTTGCCGCGCATCGCGCTCTACGTGCCCGGGCTCGCGCAGCACGTGAAAGCCGTGAGCCCGCTCTTTCTCGAAGCGCCGCAGGCGCTGCACGTGATGAATCCGGCCGTGCCCGCGGATCGCATGACGCTCGGCGTGGCGGATGGCGCGGGCCCCGCGCACGAGGTGGTGGTCGCCGCGCTGCCGCCGCACCCGTCTGCGGAGCGGCTGCCGAACGGCGGGGTCGCGCGCAGCGTCGTGCCGCCCGCGAACGAGCGCACGTCGCGCGGGTTGCTGCCGCGCGATCGCCTGCCCGTGAGCCTGCGCGGCGCCGATCACCTCACCTATTACGAGGTGCTCTCACCCGGCGTCCTGTACCTGC
>Ga0157372_10003178_pt1 | contig 17717 bp, 10 predicted proteins | sample C55metaG_FD_115307 | JGI IMG/M metagenome (GOLD analysis project Ga0157372, IMG submission 115307) | Corn rhizosphere microbial communities from Kellogg Biological Station, Michigan, USA - C5-5 metaG | ecosystem: Host-associated > Plants > Roots > Rhizosphere > Soil | place: USA: Michigan... | reverse complement strand
GCCAGCGGCCGTATGTGCGTGGCGGGCCTGAACAACGAGAACGTGCATCAGGTTGCCGAAGCCTTCGCCGCGGTCATGTAATTTCGTTTCCCTGGGGCGCTTCACCTTGCTGCGGTTAATATCGTAGCGTGAAGCGCCGTAATCCCTGTCTCGTCCCGCTTTTTTCCTGCCGCGGCTTAAATGCCCACAGCATTCCACCCTTTTCTTACCTACAGGCCCATAAAAAAATCGGCTGATGCCAGTCAAGCGGTTGCCGCTACTCCCCGGTTACCCAACGTGTTTTGTCTAAAAAACAGGCGTTCGGATCGCCTTTTATTTTTGCTCAAAAAACAGGCGTTGCCAGACTTTTTATTAACGGCATAGCAGATCGCCCTATTTAATATGGCGCAGTGAATAAGTAACAGGCAAACGTTTGCCTCGGCGTGGTGCAATTCAGGTAAACAGTAAAAATATTTAATGGTTATAAGATAATTAACATTGACGAATTTCCCAATATTGTTCAAAGTCCTCGCTGCCATATTCAATCATTTTATTAATGATTTGAGCGCTTTTTGGCTGCATTATCCGAGCTTTCAACCGTTTATTACGTCCCTACAAGCGTGAAGGATAAAGTCTCAATGGTCGTGAATCATCCTTATGAGCTTCTGTTTTCAAACGAATTTATAAAAATAGCTATCGCCGATCATTTCAACGTGAATCTGAAACTGGAAGGTTTTTCAGCAACAGGTTCTATAAAATTTAAACCAGCATTACACATGATTACGCGCCTGGAAGAGCAGGGCAGGCTGCGCAAGGGGATGCGCATTATTGAAAGCTCTTCCGGTAATCTTGGTTTAGCTTTATCGATGATTTGTGCGGCAAAAGGCTACCATTTCACCTGCGTCAGCGATCCCAATATTTCACCTCAATCGGCCCGGATTATTCAGGCTTACGGCGCAAAACTGATTGTAGTAAACCAGCGCGATGACAACGGCGGCTACCTCTCTACCCGCATCAATCTGATTAAATCCATGCTTGAGCGCGACGCGCAGCTGCTGTGGATTAATCAGTATGAAAATGAAGAAAACGTCAGGGCGCACTATCTTTCAACCGGCCCGGAAATCCTGCGCGCCTTCCCAACGCCGGACTATGTTTTTATCGGCGCAGGTACGACGGGCACACTGGGCGGCGTATCGCGCTATCTGCGTGAACATGCCCCACAGGCCACCGTGATTGCCGTAGACAGCGAAGGCTCGGTGACCTTTGGCCAGCCTGCCGGCAAGCGCTTAATCCCCGGCCTGGGTACCAGCAACCCGCCAGCCATTCGCGTGCATTCCCACTTTGACCAGCTGTTAATGATCCCTGAACAGAATGCGATTGCCATGTGCCATCGCCTGGCGCAACGCGGGCTGCTGCTGGGCGGCTCTTCCGGCACGGTGCTGGCCGGTATCGAGCGCTACGCTTCACGCATTCCGGCCGGCGCTTGCGTGGTGGCTATCTCGCCCGATTTTGGCGATCGCTACCTCGATACCATCTATAACCCTGCGTGGGTTAACTCGCATTTTCCTGCTCTGCAGCCGGAGAATTGTCCGGTTGACGCCCTGTAAATCAGAAAAGAGTGACTATGGCTACTACAACTCCCCCTTTTGCCGTGATCGGCGCTGCACAAATCGCTCCCTGGCTGGAAGCCAATCCGCAGGCCGTGGTGGCGGCGGTAAAACAGGCTTACCTGCAACATGCGCAGGGACAAACTATCAGCCCTGACAGTTATTTTCTGCGCTTTCCGCACCATCCTCGCCAGCGAATTATTGCGTTACCCGCTTCGATTGAAAGCGACAACCCGGTAACCGGCATCAAGTGGATCGCCAGCTTCCCGGACAATATCGAGCAGGGGTTGGATCGTGCTTCGGCTGTTTTGATTATTAACGACCGTCAGACAGGCTATCCCGTCGCCTGTCTGGAAGGCAGCCTGATCAGCGCGGCGCGTACGGCCGCTTCGGCAGTGCTGGGAGCAGAGTATCTGCATCCAACCCCGAAAAAAATCAGGCAGCTGGGCGTGGTGGGCTGTGGGCCTATCGCGCATCGCTCGCTGGGCCTGCTGGCGAAAATGGGATGGGAAATCGATGCGCTTTGCGTCTGCGATCTTGACGAATCCCGCAGCCAGCTGTTCCGCGACAAGGCCGAAGGCTGGGTTAAGTCTCACCATACCGCTTCGCTGGAAGCGACGGTGCGCGGCTCCGATATGCTGCTGATCGCTACTTCGGCTACCCAGCCATACATCCTGTCGCCCGACTGGTTCAGCCATGCGCCGACCGTCCTGCATATGTCCCTGCGCGACCTTTCGCCAGAAGTCATTCTGGCCGCGCAAAATGTTGCCGACGATGTCAGCCACTGTCTTAAAGCGCAAACCTCTCCGCACCTTGCCAGCGAGCTGGTAGGGCACCACGATTTTATGATTGGCGGCATTGCCGATGTTATTGCCGGGCGTGTCATCGCCAAAGCGGATCGGACGCGCATCTATTCGCCGTTCGGCATGGGGATCCTGGATTTGGCAGTCGCTCAGCAGCTGCTGGCCACGCTTGATGAGGCAGAGAAAGTATGCATTCTGGATTTCTTCCCTGACGCCTATAGCGGGAGCTGATCGCATGATGAGCCAAACGATCAAACATGAGGGGATGCTGGCTTTCAAGCGTTCGTCGCCCTTTTTAATTTCCGCCACCTTATCCGGCGTGGTTTTTGGCGCGCTGGTTATCGCGGGCGGGCTGACGGTAGTCGACGGCCTGGTGATGTCCGGCTTTATCTACTCAGGAGCTGCGCAGTTTGTCGGCCTGCAACTGATCCTCTCGCATACCGGACTGACGGTCGCGCTGATGACCACGCTGCTGCTCAGCCTGCGCTTTTTCCTCTATGCCGTTTCGCTGGTGGACGAGGTCAAAGCTATCCCGCTCAAATGGCGCATTATGCTGGCCTTTGGCCTGATCGACGCCGTCTTTGTGATGGCTAAAGAGCGCTTCAGCGAGCCGGGTACGCAGGCGGAAAAGAACGTCTACTTTATGAGCTGCGTGCTTATTTTCTACTTTAACTGGCTGATTGGTACGGCGATTGGTCTGGTGCTGGGCGACTCGTTATCGACCTTCGCCTCCGCCTGGGGGCTGGAGTTCATCGCCTATGCCACTTTTGTCGCCATGCTCGCGCCTTACCTGAAAGCGCGCCGTAACCTGGCCGTTTCGCTGGTCGCGCTGGCCGCCTGGCTGCTGTGCAGCCATTTGCCCTATAACCTGGGCATCCTTGTGGCCTGTGTTGTCTCGGTCACCGTCGTTAAGCTGGCGGAATTGCTGTTTAAAAACCCGCCAGCCGTGATTGAGAAGGAAAGCGAATGAGCCATACCATGATTGTTATTCTCGCTATGGGGATGACCGTATTCGCTGTGCGCAGCGTCGCTTTTGTTTTTGCTAACTACATCACGCTGCCGCCGGTAGTGAAAGATGCGTTCGAACTGCTGCCGCCCGCCATTCTGACGGTGATTATCGCCAACGGCGTCATGATCGATCCTCATACCGAAACGCTGAACCTGTCGCTCAATAACAGCGTAATGCTGGCGACGTTGCTCACGCTATGTATAGCCACCCGCGTTAAGAATTTTTTTGCGGTGATTATTATTGGCTACCTGATTTATCTCGCGCTGTACGCCTTAACAGGAGCTTAAACCATGCAAACTTCAGAACAGGCGTTGCAGGCTCTGCTTGGCGAGATATTTCCCGAATCGGCTGGGGAAGGGCTGTTACAGCATAACTTGCGGGATCTCGGCGGCGATTCCATTGTCGCGGCGGGGCTGGCAGCCAGGATCTGGCGGAAGTGGGGCATCAGCCTGCCGGTCGTACAGCTGCTGCGTACCCCAACGTTCGCGGCTTTATTACCGCTACTTCCTGACGTGCCGCAGGAAAGCGTGCGCGAAATCCATAAGGTGAGCACCACGGAGATATGGCGTCAGACCAGTGCGCAGCAGATGATCTATCTGGAACAGGCTCGTCAGCCCGACAGCACGGCCTACAACATACCGCTGGTTGCGGCGATCCCGCAGGCCGTTTCGCCGCAGCAATTCCAGCGGGCGCTTCAGCAAACGGCCGAACGCTTTCCCGCGCTGTTTTGCCAGTTTTACGATGAGGATGGCGCTTTCCTGTTTCGCTATGTCGGCGTCTCTCAAGTGCCGCTAAGCCGTTTTGAAAGCTGGCAGCAGGCCTGCGGCCAGTTTGTACAGCCTTTTAAGCTGGATCGGGATTGCCTGCTGCGCGCGGCCCTGATCCCCTGGGATGGTCAGCAAACGCGACTGATGCTGGATTTTTGCCATATTGCGGCAGATGGCCTGTCGGTCGGCTATTTCCTGGAGCAGCTGCGCGCGGCGTTGCTGCTTGCGCCGCAAAAGGAAGAAGAGGCCTCGGACGTTTTCGCCTGGAGCCGCTGGGTGGAAGGGGAAACCTATGCCGCGCAGCAGCAAGAAGCCGCGCGTTACTGGCAGCGTCATCTGACGCCGGCGGTCGCCAGGCCGCGCTGGCCTTTACAGCAGGCTGCCAGCCCGCAGGGCCTTGACTACGCTATGCAGCAGGTGCAGCTCGATCGGACGCTGTGCAAGGCGATTCGGCTGCGCGCCGATGAAAATGCCGTCACGCCTTTTACGCTGTTTTTGCTGGCGTGGGCGCTTTTGCAGGGTGACGTGACCGGCTGCTGGCAGGGGCGCGTGGGGCTGGTTACGTCGGGCCGTCACGATCCTGCCTGGCAGCACACTTTTGGCATGTTTGTGAATACGCTGATCCTGCCGGTGGCCCTGTCCCCGCAGCAGAGGCTGGATGAAGCGCTCCAGGCGCTGGCCGGGCACGCCCATGCTGCGCTTGCCCACCAGCACTATCCTTTTGCCGCCCAGCGCGAGCTGCTTGGCGAGAGGACGGACGCGCTGGATGCGCTGTTTGCTTTCCAGAATATCGATTATCAGAACATCGACCTGCTGGGCGGGCAGTTTCGCGCCTTCTGGGAGGCGAAACGCATGGCGCAGTTTGGCATGGTGCTGCACATTTTCGATCGCGCCAGTCAGGGCTATGAAATTCAGTGGGAACATGCGCCCACCTGCTTCAGTGCCGCGCTGGTGCAAAGCCTGCTCGGTCGCTATCGCGAGATCCTCCAGGCGCTGGCAACGCTGCCCGGCCATCTTCCGCTTGAGCGCTGCCTGGAGATAAATGAAGAGAGCGACCCTGTTCAGGGCGCCGTTGCAACCGTGGATTTTAACTTTTCCTGAGAGATATAAACCCTATGAGCATGGCTTTTAAACAGTCGGGAGTTAACCTCTCCCTGGCGAAGCATTACCAAAATTTATTCTCTTCACGCTGCCACGCGGCTGTTTTTCCGCCGGTACAAGGCTATGGAAAAGACAGCGGCGAGAGTGAAATCGCGCTGACCGCAGATCTGCAACAGGCCCTGAACAAAATCAGCCAGGGCGATGCGATAAATACCTGCGCCCTGCTCATGGTTGCGCTGACGCACCTTGCGCACCGCTATATCCCTGCGGATTATCCGCTCAGCCTGGCCTGCTCGCTGGCCATGCAGGGCAATGCGCAGACCCAGGATTTTTTACTTACGGATGCGGGAAACAACGCCGATCTGACGGCGGTCGAAGCCCTGGTGGCGACGCGGGCGCGTATTGTGGCCAGCCTGCAACTGGGCGAATCGCGCTTTGCCGATATCAAGGCCGTGCTGGATGCGCTGCCGGATAGTCCGGTCTTGCCGGGCGTGCAGCTGCTGGTTCGGGGCGACGCCGCTTCGCCCGCCAGCCGTTATGGCAATGCGCTCCAGATCGGCTATTGCCTGGCCGAGCCGGACAAGCTTACGCTCAGCGCCGAAGCGCGGAACTACCCGGCGCTCTGGCGCACCTCACTGCTCAGCAACTTTGTGGCCGTGCTGGAGGCGATAGTGGCGCAGCCGAAGGGAGCGCTGGGCGAGCTTCCTGAGCTAAGCCTTCAAGAGCGGCAGCGGGTGATGGCTTTCTCGCAGGGCGAAACGGTTCCCTATACGGCCAGCATGAGGCTGGAACAGGCGCTGGAACGTCAGGCGCTTGAAACACCCGCGGCGCCTGCGCTTATTGCTGGCGAGGTGCGCTGGAGCTGGCAGCAGCTCAACGAGCAGGCCAACGTCATTGCGCATAACCTGCACCGGCGTGGCGTACAGCCGGGCGACGCGATTGCCGTTATGCTTCCTCGCGGGCCGCAAATGATCGCGGCTATCTATGGCGTTTTAAAGGCCGGGGCAGCCTATGTGCCGGTAGACCCGAGCTATCCACGTAACCGGCGCGACTATATCATTAGCGACAGCCAGGCGAAGCAGGTGCTGGTCGCCAGCGAAGAGGACGGCCTGGATATCCGGCAGTTCCGGCGAGAAGCGGGCGACGAGCAAAACCTGTGCGCCAGCAGCGATCCGCGAGCGCTGGCCTATATGATCTATACCTCAGGTTCTACCGGGAATCCCAAAGGCGTAATGATTGAGCACCATGCGGTCTTTAACCGCGTGGAGTGGATGCAGAACCGCTTCCCGCTGGCGTCGGGCGACGTTATCTTGCAGAAAACGCCGGTTTCTTTCGATGTCTCCGTATGGGAGCTTTTTTGGTGGGCGCTTGCTGGTGCAACCGTTTCCCTGCTGCCGCCAGGCGGCGAAAAAGAGCCTGAGACGCTACTTGCCACCATCGAAAGGGACGGCGTATCGCATATGCACTTTGTCCCGTCCATGCTGGATGCTTTCCTGAATGCCATTGAGGCTGGTGCCGCCGCACAGCGCGCCGCCTCGCTTAAAATGGTCTTTACCAGTGGCGAAGCCTTAACGCTGCATCAATCCTCGCGCTTCTTCGCGCTGGTGGCGCCGCAGACGGGCGCGCGTTTGGTTAATCTGTATGGCCCGACGGAAGCAACTGTCGATGTCACCTGGTACGAGTGCCGGGCGGACGAGACGCGCAGTTCCGTCCCGATTGGCCGCCCCATTCAAAACACGGATATTCTGATCCTGAACCGTGCGCTGCAACCGGTTCCGCTGGGCGTCGCGGGCGAATTATGCATTGGCGGCGTGAACCTGGCGCGCGGCTACCTCAACCGTGCGGAGCTGACCGCAGAAAAATTCTGTACGCTGCCTGCGCCGTTGGATCGTCGCGTATACCGCACCGGCGATCTGGTGCGCTGGCTGCCGGATGGCGAAATCGAATATCTGGGCCGTATCGATCATCAGGTTAAAATCCGCGGTTATCGCATCGAGCTGGGTGAAGTGGAGAACGCCGTGCTGGCGGCGCCTGGCGTGAAAGATGTGCGGGTGGTAGCGCTGGCGCGTGACGACGGCAGCAAATACCTTGCCGCCTACTTGTTACCGCAGGCGGATTATGACGAACAGAAGGTGCGCCAGACTCTGCTGGCTAACCTGCCTGAATTTATGGTGCCGCCCTGGTTTGTCACTCTGGAGAGCTTTCCCCTGACGCCGAACGGCAAGCTGGACAGGGCGCTGTTGCCTAACCCGCTGAAAAGAGCGGCAAGCCAGGCAGTGGTGCTGCCGCAGTCAGAAGAGGAAAAAACGCTGGCGGCTATCTGGTGCGCGGTGCTGAATATCGACAGCGTAGGCATTCACGATAATTTCTTTAGCCTTGGCGGCGATTCGATCACCTCGCTGGGCGTAATCAGCCGCGCGCGTAAGGCGGGGCTGGCGATCAGTTTCCAGGCGATGTTCAGCTATCCGACCATCGCCAGTCTTCTGCCACATGCGGAAAAAGTCGCTGAGGGGCAGGAGCAGCAGTGGCAGCCCTTCAGCCTGCTTGGTGCCGACGATGCCGCGCGGCTCCCTGAGGGCTTGCAGGATGCCTATCCGATGTCGCTGTTACAGGCCGGGCTGATTTTCCAGAGCGAGCTGCAAAAAGGCGCTTCCTGGTATCATGACATTCAGGTCTATTCATTGCCCGGTCAGTTCAATGAAGCGGCGTTTAACCAGGCGCTGAGCCGGATGGTGCGCGAGCATCCCGTTTTACGCACCAGCTATCAGCTGCAAGGCTTCAGCGAGTTTGTCCAGTTCGTACACGAAGAGATGCCGCTGCCGCTTACCGTTCACGACTGGCGAGCGCTGGACAAGGCTGCCGAGGCCGCGCGGCTGGAACAGTTCATGGAAGAAGAGAGTCATTATCAGTTCGACTGGACGCAGCCGGGCTTAATTCGGGTGCATATCGTTGTCCGCGAGCAGGATCGCTTCGATTATATTCTCAGCTTCCATGATTCTGCACTGGACGGCTGGAGTATCAACCTGTTCCATACCAAATTGTTGAGCTATTACCATCAGTATGCGCAGGGCGAAGCATCGGAAATCGTTTTTGAAGACAACTTCCTGCGTAAATATGTGGCGATGGAACAGCAGGCACGCCGCAGCACCGCGTCACGAGAGTGGTGGCAACAGCATTTGGCCGGTTATGAACCTATGCCTTTGCCTCGCCTGCGCGCCCGCCAGGGCGAAGTGCCCTTAATCAGCTATCACGATATCAACATCTCAACGGATCTTTCCGATCGGCTTCGCGCGCTGGCTTCATCGCTGAACGTTCCCGTGAAAAACGTGCTGATGGCGGCGCACTTACGCGTGCTGGGCCTGATCTGCAATACCCGTACGGTAATCACCGGCTATGAACACAGCGGCCGCCCGGAAGAGGAAGGCGTTGAGCAGGCTATCGGGCTGTTCCTGAACTCGCTGCCGTTACGGCTAACGCTTGAGGCGCAGGAGAGCTGGTCGGCGTTAATCCAACGCATTCATCATACGGAAGGGGAATTCCTGCCGCATCGGCGTTTCCCGATGGCCGATATGAAGGCGTTTTTACATACCACTGAAACCCTATTTGAGGCGGTATTTAATTTTACGCATTTTCATATGTTGAAAGCGCTGGAAGCGCTGCCCGGTATGCAGGGTCTTGAGGTGCGCGTGCGCGCTGAAACCGAGTTCCCGCTGCGCGCCGAGTTTTCGCAAAATGCTTATAACGATCGGGTCCAGCTCAGCCTGCATTACCACAGCAATATCTTTGACGAAGCGCATATCGCCCGCATCGGCCACTATTATCACGCCGCGCTTAGCGCCATGACGGCGGCGGCGGCAGAGCCTTACCTTGAGGCCGACTTGCTGCCGACGAGCGAGCACCAGCAGCTCCAGGCCCACGGCAAAGGGCCGGTAACGGCCATCGGCCCGCGGACCGCGCCGGAGTATATTATCGCTCACGCCGCGCAGACACCCGATAAGGTCGTGTTGCAGGATGCGGATTCCGCCCTGACCGCCGGCGAATTCGCTACACGATCGGAAGCGTTAGCCGCCGCGCTCAGCGATGTTATCGCGCCGCAGCAGGTGGTGGCCGTGGCATTGCCGCGCGGCGTAGCCTGGGTAACCGCGATGGCGGCGATTATGCGGGCGGGTTGCGTGTATATGCCGTTAGATTTGGATAACCCGGATGCGCGCTTGCAGGAATTGTTGACCGAAGGGGAGGTAAAAGCGGTAGTTGGCGACACGGCCAGTCTGGCGCGACTCGCCCCGCTGGGGCGGCAACCGCTGGCCTGGATTGACATCACGGCGCTGCCAGCCTCGGTCTCTCGTCCGCCGCTGCCGCAGATGACCGATTTAGCCTACGTGCTGTTTACCTCCGGGTCGACGGGCAAGCCGAAAGGCGCACTGCTTGAGCATCTTGGTATGCTTAACCATATGATGGCGAAGCGGGATGATTTACAGATGACAGCCGACGACGTGCTGGCTCAGACCGCGCCAGTCACCTTTGATATTTCCGTCTGGCAGGCATTGACCGGGCTGGTGGTCAACGCCCGCACCGTGGTTTATAGCAAGGCGCAGCAGCTCGATCCGGCAACCTTCTGTCGGAAGCTGGTGAAAGATGGCGTCACGCTGCTGGAAATCGTGCCGTCCTACTTCTCCATTCTGCTGGATTATCTTGAGCAGGCGCCGCAGGCGCTGGGCGTGCTGCGTATGCTGATCCAGACCGGCGAAGCGCTGAAACATGAACAGGTTGCGCGCTGGTTCGCGCTCTATCCTGATATTACGATAGTCAACGCTTACGGCCCGACGGAAGCTTCGGACGATATTACCCATCATCTGTTTAACGCGCCGCCGACCGACGCGATCGTGCCTATCGGCAAGCCAGTGCAGAATATGTGGATCCATATTCTGGATGCGCAGGATAATCCGGTGCCGCTGGGCACGATCGGCGAAATTTGCGTAACGGGCGTCGGCGTAGGCCGGGGCTATATCAACACGGCAGAGAAGACGCGGCTGGCTTTCGACTTCGATCACCCTTTGGGCGGCTGGTCTACGGGACGACTTTACCGCACGGGTGACGTCGGTAAATGGCGCGCCGACGGCACGCTGGCCTATGAAGGCCGCAAGGATGAACAGGTAAAAATCCGCGGGATGCGCATTGAAATTGGCGAGATAGAAAACACGCTGATGACCGCGCCAGGCGTCCATAACGCCGCGGTGGTGCTGGATGCAGCAGAAAGCGGCGATCGGCTGGTCGGGTTTGTTCAGGGCAGCGACGATATTGACGCCATCGCTGCGCATATCAGCACGCTGCTGCCCGATTTCATGCTGCCGCAGACGCTGATCCACAGCCATCAGATCCCACTCAATGCGGCCGGAAAGGTGGACAAAAACCAGCTGCGCCTGCTGGCCGCCTGCGCCAGTCCAGTTAGCAGCGAGACGCTAACGCCGCCGGCCAACGAGCAGGAGCGTTCGCTGGCCGTCCTGTGGGCGCAGATCCTGTCGCTGCCGCTGGAAAACATCGGTCGCGACAGCGATTTCTTCTTGTTGGGCGGCAACTCGCTGCTGGCTATGTCCTGCGCCATCCGCTCCGGCGGGCGTTTCACGCTGGGCGACATTTTTGCCTGCCGGACGCTGCGCAAGCTGGCCGCGCTGACGCAGCCAGCCGAACAACCCGTTTTACAGCGACTGACGCAGGCCGAAACCGGGCCGGTTATTCTTTGCTTCAGCTATGCCGGCGGCAATGCCGTCAATTTCCAGGCGCTGGCCGACGAGCTGACGAAAAATCAGCCCGTACGCGTGTACGCGGTTGAGCCGCCGGGCAACGATCTTTCCAGCCAGCAGGCTCCCGTGCCGCTGCCTGAACTGGTAGATCGCTGTATTGCCGAGCTGAAAGAGCAGAATATCGATCGCCTGACGCTGTGGGGCCACTGTTCTGGCGCAGGAGGGGCAACCCTGTTAAGCCAGCTGGCTTCGCAACAGGGGATCGAGGTTGAAGGGCTGATCCTGTCAGGCAAGCTTCTGCGCAGCAGTGAAGTGTTGCACCGGCAGATGGCAGAAACCCGCAGCATGTCAGACCGGCGGGTAATTGACTGGCTGCGCGAGGCTACAGGACTGACGCTGAGCGAAACGTTGTCGGACGGGATGCTGGCGCGGATGGCGGCGGCTTATCGCAATGACGCCATCGAGGGCAATATGGCGCTTAACCGCCTGTGGGATCCGTCAGCGCCCGCTACGGAAATCCCGACGCTGTGCCTGCTGGCAGAGGACGATCCGTTAACCCAGGACTGGCGTACGCTGGCAGAAAACTGGCAGTGCCTCTGCTCCGGGTTAACGATTGCGACATTACCGGAGGGCGGACACTATTTTATCAAGTCAGCCCCGCAGGCAGTGGCGCAGTTGATTATGGAAAAATGGCGCGTGCCGGGCCAGTTGACGAGCGCGCTCGCGCTCTGATCTCCCGTCAGGATGGCCCGCCACGAGCGGGCCATTAACGCTTGTCGACGCTGACGCCTCTCTGTTCGCTTGATCACCGATCCCAGCTAATGCGCCGCGTGGCGCATTTTTTTCTCCCCGCAGGTTTACCTTTTCCCATCATGCTGCACACTTAACGGAACGTATTCAGTTAAGGAGCATAACGATGTGGTATCAGCAGACAATCACCCTGGATCCCAAATCCCGCGGCTTTCATCTGGTAACGGACGAGATCGTCCAGGAGCTGCGGCGGCTTGGCGATGTGCAGGTCGGCCTGCTGCATCTGCTGCTTCAGCATACTTCCGCCTCGCTGACGCTGAATGAAAATTGCGATCCCACGGTGAGAAGCGACATGGAAAACCATTTTTTGCGGCAGGTGCCGGAAAAGGCGAACTATGAGCATGATTACGAAGGCGCGGACGATATGCCTGCGCATATTAAATCTTCGTCGCTGGGCGTGTCGCTGACGCTGCCGGTGAGCCGTGGCAAGCTGCTGCTGGGCACCTGGCAAGGCATCTGGCTGGGCGAGCATCGCAATCACGGCGGCAGCCGCCGCATTATCGCCACGCTACAGGGGGAATGACATGAACGTATCGGATTTACTTTCTTACTGCATGGACAAGCCGGGCGCGGAGCAGGTCGTGCATAACGACTGGAAAGCGACCCAGATAAAAGTGGATGACGTGCTGTTTGCGATGGTACATGAAGTGGACGACCGTCCTGCGGTAACTCTGAAGTCGACGCCCGCGCTGGCGGATTTACTGCGGGAAAAGCACAGCGATGTGGTGCCCGCCGCGCATCTGAATAAAACGCACTGGAGCACCGTGCTGCTGGATGGCTCGCTGAAGGATTCGCAGATTTACTATCTGATCGACGCCTCGCTTCAGCAGGCGCTGGCTACGCGAACGGCGTAGTGAAAGAAGACGCGGCTCAGGCACCCTGATACCCATCGGGCTTCAGGATGCCTGAAGAACGTTTATCCGCGCAGCGTGGCGATATCAATCACAAAACGGTACTTCACGTCGCTTTTCAGCATACGTTCGTAGGCTTCGTTGATTTCGTCCATTTTGATCATCTCGATATCCGAGGTGATGTTGTGCTTGCCGCAGAACTCCAGCATTTCCTGCGTTTCTTTGATGCCGCCAATCAGCGAACCGGCGATGCTGCGGCGTTTGAAAATCAGGTTAAACACCTGCGGTGATGGATGATCGTGTTCCGGCGCGCCAACCAGCGTCATGTTGCCGTCGCGACGCAGCAGCGTGATAAACGGGTTCAAATCGTGCGGAGCCGCCACGGTATTCAGGATAAAATCAAAGCTGTTGGCGTGCTGTGCCATCTGCTCAGGATCTTTAGAAATCACCACTTCATCCGCGCCCAGGCGTTTGCCATCTTCTACCTTAGAAGGCGAGGTGGTGAACAGCACGACGTGCGCGCCCATCGCGTGTGCGATTTTCACGCCCATATGGCCCAGACCGCCCAGGCCGACGATACCGACTTTTTTGCCCGGGCCTGCGCCCCAGTGGCTCAGCGGCGAATAGGTGGTGATGCCGGCGCACAGCAGCGGCGCGGCGCCTGCGGGATCCAGATTCTCCGGCACGCGCAGCACGAAGTCTTCATTGACGACGATCTGCGTTGAGTAGCCGCCGTAGGTGATGTCGCCGGTTTCGCGATCTTCACCGTTATAGGTGCCGGTAAAGCCGTTTTCGCAATACTGCTCCAGGTCTTCTTTACAGCTGTCGCAGGTGCGGCAGGAATCAACCAGACAGCCGACGCCGACTAAATCGCCGATTTTATACTTGTGCGTATGGCCGCCGACGGCGGTCACGCGACCTACGATTTCATGTCCCGGTACGACGGGAAAAATAGTGTTTTTCCACTCGTTGCGGGCCTGGTGTAAATCGGAATGGCAGACGCCGCAGTAAAGAATTTCAATCTGTACGTCGTGCTCACGCAGTTCGCGCGGCTGGAATTCAAAAGGCGCAAGCTTCGCATCGGCGCTTTTAGCGGCATAAGCATGGGTAATATTCATGGACTCTCCTGATAATGGAATGGCGTGTGCCTCACGGCTCATTAAGGATAGTGGCCTGTTCCGCGCAGGGGTATGCCGGAACCTGTTTAAATCTTGCCTGATCCTGCAAGTTTTAGGGGAAAATGACAAAAAACAGGCGCTAATAAGAAAGTTTTATTGCAGACGCGGAAGAAAATGGCGGAAGCGATAACGGCAGTGCAGAGGGAAAAAAGGCGCGAGCCGTTAACGACTCGCGCCTTCGTGGCAAACTATTTCTTTGCCAGTAGCGGTTTAAGGAAGCGTGCGGTATGCGACTCTTTGCACTCCGCCACCGTTTCCGGCGTGCCGGAGACCAGGATCTCGCCGCCGCCGCTGCCACCTTCCGGGCCGAGATCGACAATCCAGTCAGCCGTTTTGATCACGTCGAGGTTGTGCTCAATCACCACGATGGTATTGCCCTGATCGCGCAGCTGGTGCAGCACGGCCAGCAGCTGCTGGATATCGGCAAAGTGCAGGCCGGTGGTCGGCTCATCCAGGATGTAGAGCGTCTGACCGGTGCCGCGCTTCGACAGCTCGCGGGCCAGCTTGACGCGCTGCGCCTCGCCGCCGGAAAGCGTGGTGGCCGACTGCCCCAGACGGATATAGGAAAGGCCCACGTCCATCAGCGTTTGTAGCTTACGCGCCAGCGCAGGCACCGCATCGAAGAACTCGCGCGCCTCTTCGATAGTCATCTCCAGCACCTGGTGAATGCTTTTGCCTTTGTATTTAATCTCCAGCGTCTCACGGTTATAGCGCTTGCCCTTACACTGGTCGCACGGCACGTAGATATCCGGCAGGAAGTGCATTTCCACCTTAATCACGCCGTCGCCCTGACAGGCTTCGCAGCGTCCGCCGCGTACGTTAAAGCTGAAGCGGCCCGGCGTATAGCCGCGCGTGCGCGACTCTGGCACGCCCGCAAACAGTTCGCGCACCGGCGTAAAGATGCCGGTATAGGTGGCCGGGTTGGAGCGCGGCGTACGCCCGATCGGGCTTTGGTCGATATCGATAACCTTATCGAAATGCTCCATGCCGGTAATTTCGCGGTAGGGTGCCGCCTCGGCGATGGTGGCGCCGTTCAGCTGGCGCTGCGCGATAGGGAACAGCGTATCGTTGATCAGCGTCGACTTGCCGGAACCGGACACGCCGGTAATGCAGCTGAACAGGCCAACCGGCAGCGTCAGCGTGACGTCCTTCAGGTTGTTGCCTTTTGCGCCGCTCAGCTTCAGCACTTTGCTGGCATCGGCTTTGACGCGCTCTTCCGGCACCTGAATACCGCGCTCGCCGCTCAGGTACTGTCCGGTCAGCGACTCCTTCACCGCCATGATGTCGTCAACGGTGCCTTCCGCCACCACCTGGCCGCCGTGCACGCCCGCGCCCGGCCCGATATCGATCACGTGATCGGCAGCGCGGATCGCATCTTCATCATGCTCTACCACGATCACGGTGTTGCCCAGATCGCGCAGGTGTACCAGCGTCTCCAGCAGGCGCTCGTTATCGCGCTGGTGCAGGCCGATAGAAGGCTCATCCAGCACGTACATCACGCCCACCAGCCCGGCGCCGATCTGGCTCGCCAGACGGATACGCTGTGCTTCGCCGCCCGACAGCGTTTCAGCAGAGCGGGACATCGACAGGTAATTCAGGCCGACGTTAACCAAAAACTTCAGGCGATCGCCGATCTCTTTCAGTACTTTCTCGGCGATTTTGGCGCGCTGGCCGCTCAGCTTCATGTTCTGGAAGAACGCCATTGCATGGCCGATGCTCATATCCGAAATAGTCGGCAGCGTGGTGTTCTCAACGTAGACGTGGCGCGCCTCACGGCGCAGACGCGTGCCTTCACAGGTCGCACAGGCGCGGTTGCTGATAAACTTCGCTAGGTCCTCGCGCACTGCGGCGGACTCCGTCTCTTTGTAACGGCGCTCCATATTATGCAGCACGCCTTCGAACGGATGACGACGCACGGAGGTATCGCCGCGATCGTTGATGTATTTAAACTCGATGCTCTCTTTGCCGGAGCCGTACAGGATGATTTTGCGAGCCTTGTCGCTCAGCGAATCAAACGGCGCTTCGATGTCGAAATCCAGGTGCTCGGCCAGCGAGCGCAGCATCTGGAAGTAGTAAAAGTTACGGCGATCCCAGCCACGGATAGCGCCGCCGGCCAGCGACAGCTCCGGGTTTTGCACCACGCGATCCGGATCGAAATATTGCTGTACGCCCAGACCGTCGCAGGTCGGGCAGGCGCCGGCCGGATTGTTGAACGAGAACAGGCGTGGTTCCAGCTCCGTCATGCTGTAGCCGCAGATTGGACAGGCGAAATTGGCGGAGAAGATCAGCTCTTCCGCCTGCGCGTCGTCCATATCGGCGATCACGGCGGTGCCGCCGGAAAGCTCCAGCGCCGTCTCAAAAGATTCCGCCAGGCGCTGTTTCAGATCTTCCCGCACCTTGAAGCGATCCACCACTACTTCGATGGTGTGTTTCTTTTGCAGCTCCAGCTTCGGCGGATCGGAGAGATCGCAGACCTCGCCGTCGATGCGCGCGCGGATATAGCCCTGTGAAGCCAGGTTTTCCAGCGTTTTGGTGTGCTCGCCCTTGCGTTCTTTAACGATAGGCGCGAGCAGCATCAGGCGGCGGCCTTCCGGCTCCGACAGCACGTTATCCACCATCTGGCTGACCGTCTGCGCCGCCAGCGTGACGTCGTGGTCCGGGCAGCGCGGTTCGCCCACGCGAGCAAACAGCAGGCGCAGGTAGTCGTGGATTTCCGTGATGGTGCCGACGGTAGAGCGTGGGTTATGCGAGGTTGATTTCTGTTCGATCGAGATGGCTGGCGACAGCCCTTCTATATGATCGACATCCGGCTTTTCCATCAGCGAGAGGAACTGACGCGCATAGGCGGAAAGGGATTCCACGTAGCGGCGCTGCCCCTCGGCATACAGCGTATCAAACGCCAGCGAGGACTTACCCGAACCCGACAGGCCGGTGACAACGATCAGTTTGTCGCGCGGGATGATCAGGTTGATATTCTTCAGATTATGGGTGCGGGCACCCCGTACTTCGATCTTATCCATTCACAATTCCCGGATTAACACGGACGTCACCATGCCTGTCCGGCACGGCCAGAATTAAGCCTGTTAGTATGGCACAAAAAAAGCTGAATGGATATACAGTACTTTGCTGTATAATACGCCACGGGATCCTGGCATTGCCAGGCGGCGCCAGGGCATTTTGCGATCCTGCCCGCCCCGCCTGCCGAAAGGCTGCGCCTGAAAGCGACCCTTTGCGATCCGCCTCTGAAACCCGGATCCGAAGGTATAATCTATGGGTAGGGCGTGTTAGAATTTCATCCTTAAGCTAAGAACATTTATCGGAGAGACGAACATGGCCAGCAGAGGCGTAAATAAAGTAATCCTGGTGGGAAATCTGGGTCAGGATCCGGAAGTCCGCTATATGCCGAATGGCGGCGCCGTTGCCAACATTACGCTGGCCACGTCCGAAAGCTGGCGTGACAAGCAGACCGGCGAAACCAAAGAGAAAACGGAATGGCACCGCGTCGTGCTGTTCGGCAAGCTGGCGGAAGTGGCGGGCGAATACCTGCGCAAAGGCTCTCAGGTTTATATCGAAGGGGCGCTGCAAACCCGTAAATGGACCGACCAGGCGGGCGTGGAGAAGTACACCACCGAGGTTGTGGTTAACGTTGGCGGCACCATGCAGATGCTGGGCGGCCGTCAGGGCGGCGGCGCACCGGCTGGCGGCGGCCAGGGTCAGAACAACAACAACGGCTGGGGCCAGCCGCAGCAGCCTGCGGGCGGCAACCAGTTCAGCGGCGGCCAGCAGCAGCAGTCTCGTCCACAGCCGCAGCAGAACAGCGCGCCGGCGGGCAACGAGCCGCCAATGGATTTCGATGACGATATCCCGTTCT
>Ga0157372_10003175_pt1 | contig 17723 bp, 14 predicted proteins | sample C55metaG_FD_115307 | JGI IMG/M metagenome (GOLD analysis project Ga0157372, IMG submission 115307) | Corn rhizosphere microbial communities from Kellogg Biological Station, Michigan, USA - C5-5 metaG | ecosystem: Host-associated > Plants > Roots > Rhizosphere > Soil | place: USA: Michigan... | reverse complement strand
GTTTGCATTGCACCTTAATGCACCTAAAGCAAGGCTCGCCGGTGTCCAATCTAATCCGGTCATGCTGCACTATGACCTCGCAGTTGCAACGAACGACGACACGAGAAGCATCGGGGGCGGCTTTGACGGCAAGGGGAACGCAATCCCAGCGGAGATGCTGCCGTCAACAATCGACTATCGCGGCGTGCAATTCAAACTTGGACCTTCTAATACAGGCTCGCCGAACGCAGTGGTTGCAAAAGGGCAGACGATCCAGTTACCGGCAGGCAAATACAACCGCCTCTACTTGTTGGCCGCCTCGGCCGATGGAGATCAGAACGCTCCATTCCAGATAGGCGATAGAAAAGTCATGCTGAAAGTTCAGGACTGGAGCGGATTCATTGGACAGTGGGATACACGTCAGTGGAAGCAAGAACCAGAGCGCGATTGGGCAATATCAGCAAATCACGCTCCCTGGCCACCCGCTGACCTGACCCAGCGTGAGCAACGGCCTGTCACGCCCCGTTTTCCAGAGGACTATGTTGGACTCCAGCCCGGATATGTGAAGACTGCGAACCTGGCCTGGTACGCCTCGCATCATCACACCGCAGAAGGCCTCAACCAGCCTTACCAGTATTCTTATCTGTTCGCCTACCGAATCGAACTGTCGCCCGGAGATCGAACAGTCACCCTGCCTGACAATGACAAGATCCGCATCCTTGCAATCTCTACTGCCGATGAGGGTCCGGAGTTGCATCCAGCGCAACCTCTCTACGACACACTCCAGAGAGACGAGCCTGCCGGAACTTCTGCGAGAGCAGGTAGATGAATATGCAAGCGTTTCAAGGCAAGGAATGAACGGATGGCTTCCTTAAGAAAACTTAGTGGTGCGCCACAAACGAAAGACTCCAGCGGCAAGCAACGCCAATGATGCAATTCCAAGGATCCCAATCCAAACTGGATTCAGATTCATGGGCGGCACCGTAGCACTTGCCGCAAACCAAACGAAGAAAGCGACGGCAACAATCATGATGAGATAATCCCACCAGCAGCGCACAGATTTTCTGTCGTCTGCTTCAACTCCCGCCATTGAGCGGATAGTCTGGAGATAATCCAGATCGTATCGATCGCATTCCCGAAGAATAGCTTCATCCTGCGATGTTCGCTCCTTGCCCGAAGCCGCACCCGATCCAATCAATGTGACTCCGGCGATCATCCCAAGCGATCCTCCGATGACCAGTGTGTACTGCGACCAGCTAGCGCCACGAAGTTCGCCAAAGACCAAAGCAGCCCAGGCAAGTCCCCACAGCTGATTGGTATTTGCCAGTGAGATGCCTCGCCCGATCCCTAAGTACTTTGCAGTGAACTGCTGAAACAAGTCACCTACAACCCAAACAAAGCCTCCCAAAAACAGCCAGAAGAGTAATCCTCTGACCTGTTGGAGCTCATGCATGATGCTCGAATATCCACCTCCAAGCGCGATGGCGGCAGCAGCTACCGTTGCCAGTTCACCAACCGTGAAGACCGTGACAAAAGAAAGAGGATTCATACCGCTCAGGTAAGCCTTGCGGTAGGGGACGTACATCGTTCCCCATAACAGACAGGCACCAAATGCCGCTATCACTCCGCGCACCGCATGGCTGCCCCCCAGGCTGGTGCTGTGCATGGCGCTGAAGCCAAGCATCGTAGCGGCGAGGGTGATCAGGATCGCGCCCATCACAACTCGCATGATGATTGAACGGCGCGCGCCCTTCAACTCGCCGAACAGGACTCTGCCCCAAATAAGACCTACGAGGCCGTTTGCATTCCACAGTGGAAAGGCGACCGCCAGCCCGACATCGCGAATAGCAAAAACAGTCAACGTATTGGCAATCGCCCAGAGTGCTCCGGCGAGAACAGCCCAGACGATAAGGTGGCGTCTGCAGTTGAGATCTTGAAATACGTACGTAGTGCCTTTGAGCAAAGTGGGAAAGGTCCAGCGCGCGACGAAGACTCCCGTTACCATGCATAACGAAATCGCATAGGGCGAAAGTCCTACAGTAACCAGTTTGACCGGCGCCTCAGCGGCCCCCAGCCACGCACCTGCCGCCAAGCCACATAGAACACCAAGCCAATGAAGGGAGCTGGTGTTCGCTCCGCGCAAGTCTCGCTCCAAGAAAACACCTTCCATATCTCATCACCGGATGCAACTCAAGAATCGCTCGAACTTTCACTTCTGCATGTTCGCGTGAATTCAACTAAGACAAAGGCGCATTCAGCGCAAGGCGACCAGAAGCGCAATCCCAAAGATGAGTGCTGCAACGGGCACCCAAAGATGGGCGTCGGTGAGGACCGCTCTTGAACGCGATTGATTCATCCTGAGACCTCTTCGATCCTTACTGGTCGACGCTCATCATACGACTTGCGGGCCGCTAGCGCCATAACTGTTGTTATTCGGCCGTCGCTCCCCGGCACAGCTGTCGCGTGCCCGTCCAGAATGGCAGCAGCAAATGAATCCAATTCAGCGACAAAGCTTTGTTCGTAGCGGTCCATGAAGAAGTTGAGAGGAAGGTCGCGAAAAACATTCTTTGCTGTGCTGATACAGGCCTGATTCGGGTATCGGTTCTCTGTCTCGATCTTGCCGAGACTGCCGAGAATTTCTACTCGCTGATCGTAGCCGTATGCAGCTTTACGGCTGTTATCAATAGTCGCAATCGCTCCACCGCGAAAGCGCAAAACGACAACCGCAGTGTCCAGATCTCCAGCTTTGCCGATTTCGGGATCGATCATCACTCCAGCAGCAGTATAGATTTCCTCTACCTCATCACCCATTAGAAAGCGGGCCATATCAAAATCGTGGATTGTCATATCCATGAAGATGCCGCCTGAGGTGCGCACGTACGCAGCCGACGGCGGCTCCGGATCTCGACTTATGATGTGCATCAGACTGGGAACACCGATCTCACCCGACGCTACAGCATCGTGAACTCGCCTGAAGTTCGAATCGAATCGCCGATTGAATCCTATCTGCAAACAGACCCCTGAGGCATCGACGACTTTAAGTGCTCGATCAATGCTTTCCAGGCACAATGAAATCGGCTTCTCACAAAAGATATGTTTGCCCGCTTGAGCAGCTTTCACCATGAGGTCGGCGTGCGTACCTGTGGGCGAACAGATGACAATTGCGTCAATTGCAGGGTCAGCCATCATCTGTTCTGCCGATTCAGCAATGATGGCGATGTTGCATCGTTCAGCTAAAGAGCGCGCGGCCTTGCAGTCCGTGTCCGCGATTGCACGCACACTCGTATGGGGCAGTCTAAAAGAAAGGGTTTCGGCATGGACCCTGCCGATTCTCCCGGCTCCTATGATTCCAAATTGAAGCTTCCTTGCGCTCATGGTGCCTCGTCTGCAGTCCTGCTGTGCTTAAGCAAACTTTGTCTCAATTGAATGGAGGTACTCGCGGTTACGAAGTGCGCTCTCTTTAGGCGTGCCCATGCCAGGCAATACGTCCTGCTCAACGAGAACATATCCCTGGTACTCCTGCTTCTTTAGCCATTTGAGAAGTGCGGGGAAATCCACGCAGCCCTTGCCAAGTTCACAGAAAACGCCATGGTGGAGCGATTCAAAATAGTCCCATTGCCCCCTGCGCGATTGCTCGGCAACATGCGGCTCCAGATCCTTCAGGTGCACATACCAGATGCGTTGGGCAAATCGGTTGAGTGCGGCAGTAAGGTCGCAATCATTGCGGCCAGTTCCGAAGTAATAATGGCCGGTGTCAAAGACCAACCCCAGCAAGTCTGGGCTAGTTAAATCGAGTAGAGTCGAAATCTCATCGGGTGTCTCCACGTAGCCACCACAGTGATGGTGGAAGACCGTCCGCAGACCTGTTTCGTTAAAGACGGCGCGTGCGACAGCTTCGGCGCCTTGAGCAAATACTTTCCACTGATCCCTGCTCAATCCCTCTCCGGGGAGAACACGACCAGCTAACTTCGTCCTCTTGGGATCGGTTCCGTTGTCGTCTGCAAGCACGAGATATGGTTTGGGATCAGAAGCGACCTCTGCCAGCAGGCGTGCTGTTTTAACGGCTAGTGCGATGCCGGCAGCTTGCGTATTTGGATCCTTCAGAGCGATAGGCACAAAGGCGCCGAGCATGACAAGGCCATTGCGGCGCGCCAGTTCTGCCCGCAATTCTGTGGGATCAGTTGGCATATATCCCCAGTCGCCGAGTTCGGTTCCGGAGTAGCCCGTTTCCACCAGTTCATCGAGCATGCGATCAAATGGAATTTGCTTGCCGGCGTCCTGATGTTCGAGTGTTCCCCACGAGCAAGGTGCATTGCCAACCAGAAGTCTCTTCATGCTTTCCCTCAAAACTTCCAAATCCTGTGCCTAGGCCAGTGTTCCCACTGTTTGCTTGGGACTCAAAGGTGATGGCGCTCAAGCTTGCGCGCCTTTTCGTAATGAGCACGTGCCTGGCGTACGCCATCCATTGCGGAAACTTCGGCCACCGCTACATCCCACCACGAATCGTAGCCGGGTACACCGACAGAAGGATCTGTCCTGATTACCACGACAGTAGTGGTAGGACTCTTCTTGGCCTGTTCCAAAGCAATCTTGAATTCACCAATGTTTGTAGCCGAAATCGTGTGCGCTCCCAGGCTCCGCGCATTCGCCGCGTAGTCGACAGGTAACGGATCGCCATCCAGCAGTCCCGATCCTTCAGAACGGAATTGGTATTGTGTTCCAAATCCTTTTTGGCCGAGTGAGCGGCTTAGACTTCCTATGCTGGCAAATCCGCCGTTCTCAACCAGCACAATGATGAGCTTGATGCGCTCCTGAATCGAGGTCACAATCTCACTTGGCATCATTAGATATGTGCCATCTCCGAGGAACACGAAAATCTCGCGGCTCGGATCAGCTTGCTTCGTCCCCATGGCGGCGGGAATCTCGTACCCCATGCAGGAATAGCCGTACTCCATGTGGTAGCTATTTGGGGTCCGTGTGCGCCACAGCTTCTGCAAGTCGCCCGGGTGACTCCCTGCAGCCGATAGAATCACATCGCGTTCTCCAGCCGCCTCCCAGATTGCGCCAATCACTTCGCTCTGTGCCGGGTGGATCGGATTATCGAGATGGAAGAGACGATCGACTTCAGCTTCCCAAGCTGACTTCAAATCGGCCGTTTCAGCCAAATACGCCTGCGGGACCTTGTAGCCGGAAAGCGCGGCACCAAGCTCTTCTAAAGTGACGCGGGCATCGGCGACTACCGGAATTGCGCCAACTTTATATGCATCGAACTCTGCCGGGTTGATGTTCACGAATCGTACCTGCGGGTTCTGAAAAGCCGTCATCGACGCTGTGGTGAAATCTGTGTAACGTGTGCCGATGCCGATGACGAGGTCCGCTTTTGCGGCGAGACGATTTGCGGCCAGGGTCCCCGTCGCTCCTACAGCGCCCATCGCCTGCGGATGGTCCCAACGGAGCGAACCCTTGCCCGCTTGTGTCTCACCCACAGGTATACCGGTGCGCGCAGCGAATTCTGCGAGCGCCTTCGCCGCTTCGCTCATCAGAATGCCGCCTCCGGCTACGATGAAAGGGCGTTGGGCCGCGCGGATCGCAGCGGTCGCTCGTTCCAGCGAAACCTCATCTGGCTTGCCTCGACGGATGAGCCACATGCGCTTCTTGAAAAGCTCCTCGGGATAATCGAATGCCTCAGTCTGCACATCCTGCGGCAGAGCCAGAGTCACCGTACCGCAGTCCGTGGGAGAAGTAAGCACTCGCATCGCTTCTGGCAACGTGGTGATCAATTGCTCCGGCCGATAGATGCGATCCCAATAGCGCGACACCGGCTTGAAGCAGTCATTTACTCCAATGTCCTGCGTTGCGGGTGATTCCAATTGCTGCAGGACAGGCGCGACGTTGCGGCGCGCAAAAATATCGCCGGGCAACAAAAGAACTGGCAGGCGATTGATCGTCGCAAGCGCAGCTCCAGTAATCATATTGGTAGCGCCCGGGCCAATTGAGGACGTGCAGGCGTACGTCCGCAACCGATTATTTGCTTTTGCGAACCCAGCAGCCATATGCACACCTGACTGCTCATTGCGCATAAGGATGTATGGCAGATCAGGATTCTCCTGCAAAGCCTGCCCGATTCCAGCTACGTTCCCGTGACCAAAAATCCCAACCACTCCCGCGAAGAACGCATACTCGGCGCCGTCACGCTCGACATACTGCTGTTTCAGGAAGCGAATCAATGCCTGCGCCATCGTAAAGCGGCACGTCCTCATCTTTTCTCCTCTGATCAATTACCGCATGAATCGTGTTCGCAAATAAAATTTACACGCTGACTACAGGCACACGCGGATCCTTCTCGGACCAATTGCCTCGCACCCAGGCGTAATTCGGATCGTCGCTGGCAGCAAGTGAACGGGCTGAGCCGGCGAGTGCATTCAAATAATAGACGTTGTATCCGTGCGCCGCTGCAACCGGATGATAGCCCTCCGGCACCAGTACTAGCTCGCGGTCGCGCACTGTAATGGTTTCGTCAATCCGGCGATCGGCGGTGTACACCTTCTGGATCGCGAAACCTTCCGGGCGCTCGATACGGTAGTAGTAAATTTCTTCGAGATCTACTTCTCCCGGTGGATTGTGCACATCGTGCTTGTGTGGCGGAAAGCTGGACCAGTTCCCGGCAGGCGTGAAAACCTCTACCACAATCAACCTGTGTGCCGGGAAATCAGGCGGAATCATGCTGTTGATCTGACGAGTAGCGTTCCCACCACCTCGAATTTCGACACCAACTTCCGTCGGTCCCACAAGCTTGGGAGCATGCTCTTCTTCAGCTCGGCTGAAGCACAATGCAAGGTCGCAACCCGCTTCAGTGGTAATGCTAAATTCCGTATTAATTGGCAGGTAGAGTGTGTATGGCATTCCATCGAAGACGTGCTTGCGCCCACCGACTGACTTCCATGTACCCCGCGTACTATCTACGCTACAGATCCCGCCGAGCACAACAAGTGCAAGTTCGTTACCACCAGTCGCGTCCGAGCAAGTTTCGCCGGCGCCAAGCTCACGATTCTCGAAGGAGAGATACTGGAAGCCGAAATCTTCCCTTCGGTTCTTGAAGGACTCAGGTCGGACTAGGAGATGGCTCATGAATACTCCATTGCTGGGGGCACGCAACTTCTCATTCAATCTGCGTGCACACGTGTGCAATGAGCAAATCTTGAACCGTCGAGGGTTGGAATGTCAACTGAAAGAGTGAATGCGGGAAGCCTCTTTCTTGAACACCGGCCTGGACATTCATCAAAGAATGCAGATGCGACAGCCTCCATCCGCAAATCCCCTTCCCGGTTAAGTAGATTCTCCCCGATTCCTTGACGGTTCCATGACGGCAGGAGTACATTATCACCCGTTGCACACGTGTGCATGTGAGGGCGCTTTGGCTACACTCAAAAACGCGATTCAGTTCAAAAGCCCGCTTTTTCAGATGACTCAAACCACGCCCACAAGCCTGTGGAACGACTCCGCTTGCATTGAAGAGCTGAAATATTCCATCGAGCACGGAGCCGTGGGAGCTACGTGCAACCCCTCCATTGCTGTTTCTGTGATCAAGCAGGAAATTGCCTTCTGGAAACCGCGCATTCAACAACTTGCGGTTGAGCACCCTAAAGCCACCGAAGACGAAATTGCCTGGCTAGTGGTCGAGGAAATGTCCGCCAATGCGGCACGGCTTCTAAAGCCCATCTTTGACGAGCATAAGGGTCGCAACGGACGGCTTTCAATTCAGACTGACCCTCACAACTTTCGCAATGCTGGCGCCATGCTTGAACAAGCTACCCGCTTCAGCAAACTCGCGCCGAACATGATTGTTAAGATCGCCGCAACCAAAGCGGGAATCGAGGCAATGGAGGAAGCAACTTACCGGGGCATCAGCATCAACGCCACCGTCAGCTTTACCGTTCCGCAGGCGATTGCCGTTGCCGAGGCAGTCGAACGTGGACTGAAGCGCCGCGAAGCCGAAAACCTAGACATTTCTACAATGGGTCCAGTCTGCACAATCATGGTCGGGCGATTGGATGACTGGCTGAAGGTGCTGCACGACAAGCACAATCTCTCCGTCGATCCTGGGTACTTTGAGTGGGCAGGAGTCGCAGTTTTTAAAAAGGCCTACCGGATATTCCGTGAGCGGGGATATCGTCTGCGCCTCTTGTCTGCCGCGTTTCGCAACCACATGCATTGGAGTGAGTTCATAGGCGGGGACGTTGTAATTTCGCCGCCCTGCGCATGGCAACGTCGCTACAACGCGAGCCAAATCGAAGTGGTTGAGCGCATCAACTCTGCAGTAGACCCCAGAATTGTGGACACATTGCTCAGACAGTTCCCAGACTTCGAGCGAGCGTATTCAGAAGATGGATTGACATTGGAAGAGTTCGACACATTTGGTTCCACGCGCAGAACGCTGCGGCAATTCATAAGTTCTTGCGCGGAGATGAGTTCCATTGTGCGCGATATCATCCTGCCCAATCCTGACACTGAGTAGGCCTCGGAGCCTCTCCTTCAGTTGCATAACAGTAGGAGATTGGAGTTCGATCAGCGCCGATTGGAGCCCGCCGCCGGTTTCGCAGGGGCACCCGATTTTCGTGGCGACGCCGTCGATTTCCGGACGACGAGTTCCGGAGCCACTCTAATTGTGCCCACCATCTTTTTTCCCGACATGAGGCTCAGCAGGCTATCCATCGCAAGCTGACCCATTCGGTACATGGGCTGGCGCACCGTTGTTAGCGGCGGCTGCGTATAGGAAGCAAAGAAGAGATCATCAAAGCCTGTCACTGAAACATCATCAGGCACACGAAGCCCATGCGAGTGGACCGCGTGCAGCGCGCCAAGGGCCGTCATGTCGTTGTAACAGCACACTGCGGTCGGTAACTCGTGGAGCTGCAACAGCCTGCTCATTGCCAAGGTCGCCGCTTCTGCTTTCCCGTCTCCATGGCACACAAGCTCCTCTCTAAATGGAATTTGCGCCGCCTTTAGTGCAGCTCGGTAACCTGCGAATCGTTCGGTATCTGACTGGAAACCGGATTGGTCGCCAATGTAGGCAATCCGCTGGTGCCCCAGGGCAATCAGGTGCTTTGCGACAGCGCGGCTACCCTCGACGTTTCCGATCATTACTGCATGTGCAAACGCCCCAGGAAACTGGTTATTGACCAAGACAATCGGTACGCCCATTTCGGCAAGCAGCGGAAGATAGAGTGCGCCTACACGCGACGAGGTCACAATGATTCCGTCCAGGCGGCGCTCGGCAAAAGCCTGAACTATCTTTCGTTCTCGGTCGGGATCTGCATTCGAGTCGGCGAGAAAAACGCTATATCCATGGTCTCCCGCTGTCTGTTCAATCCCTGAAAACACTGCCCCTGCAAAGGGGTCGGCAACTGTGGTAACAACGACTCCTATGGTCTGCGTCCGCCTGGTCAGAAGACCTCTCGCCACGGCACTCGGGCGGTAGCCGGCCTCTTTGGCAATTCTGCGGATTCTCTCGCCGGTCTTCTTGCTGACGAGGGGGTTGTTCAGTAATGCTCGTGAAACCGTCGGGTGGGATACGTTCGCCAGCCGCGCAATATCTTTGATGGAGGGTCGGAGCATAGTGCTATCAGGCTTGTTCGACTCCATATCGGTCTGCATTCGGCCGCTCTGGTTGTTCGATTTACCAACTCGCCTCTGCTGTATGGCACACCTCCACAACCGAGTCTCAGACAACCGCGGACGGGAAGTCAACCCAATACCCTCAATAAGCTACGCAGTTTCCTCGGTATTTAACCATTCCCGCGAACAACTCGGCGGCGGTTGTTGAGAGGTACTCAATGCAGCCCAATTCGACGTGACGAACAAGAAGTTCAAATTCGACATTTTCTTCTCTTCTTAACACGTTATGCGAGCGAATCTCTTATTGTGTCGCTTAGGACATCAAGACCAACCTGGCGCCGTTGCCGAATATAAAAAGCTTGACAATGGAATCACGATTCGTCTAACTTTCCTCACTACGTAAGCGCTAACGGACTTCACATCGGATTCAGCTATATCCGCGTGCTCGGCTTTACTATTCTTGAGGCTATGAAATGAACGTATCCGTCCTTCCCCCATTTGTGCCTGCGCGCACGTGTTTTATTGTGCGAAACGGAAAAACCGATCACTTGCGCATTGGCCGGGAAAATCAGACCGAAACTGGCCTCATCGTACCGATGCTTAATTGGCTCTCCCTGATTTCGTCGACGTCCTTTAACAGACGTTCGCAACTAACCACCTGTTTCCGTACAGCAGGTTGGCATTCCGAAACCCAAGTTCGAGTCGGGTCCGCCACGTATCGCTCAGGGTTCGATCATCAATTTGATCGCAATCCTAGCTACAACAACCCGGATGGATTCTGAATGGTGCAGGCGGTTGGAACTACCGTCCTTGTCTCACGGCTAATGAGCCGCGAGCGCGATTCAACCAGTTTCCAGTCCAATTCCGAGCCAGAAAGGAGTCGAGGAAAATGACTCGATTGAATTCGTTGAAGGTACTTCTCGGCGCCGCCGTGGTTCTCCTTTTTGGAGTTTTCACGAGCGCGCCTGCCAGTGCGCAGTTTGAAACCGCTTCAGTACTTGGCTATGTGCATGATTCAGGCGGTGCACCCATCGCGAACGCGCAGGTCACGCTGCTCAACATCGATAAAGGCATCAGAGTCGATCGAACGACCGACGACCAGGGCCATTTCGAATTCGTAGACGTGCATGCCGCCAGATACAAAGTAACTGCCTCGGCGAGCGGCTTCAGCCCCAGCGAATCGGAACCGTTTGCAGTCAATGTCAATACCCGCCAGCGCGTCGATCTCACGGTAAAGCCGGGCGCTGTTTCAGAAACGGTCACCGTCTCTGGCGCTGCCACTCAGCTTGAGAGCGAAACCAGCAGCACCGGAACCACGATCGCTCAGACACTGGTACACGATCTGCCCCTGAATGGCCGTGCCTATGCAGATCTGATGTCGCTGGCCCCAGGCGTTCGCAGGAACAATCTTGAGAACCAGTCTGTGACCAGCCGCGATGCCAGCTACAACGTGAACGGCCAGCGTTCTGAGTTCAACAACTTTCTACTCGATGGCCTGGACAATAATGCCTACGCTACTTCGAATCAGGGCTTTTCTAACCAGGCTATTCCACCCTCGCCCGATGCCATCAACCAGTTCCGCGCTGAGACGAACAATTACTCCGCTGAGTTTGGCCGAGCTTCCGGCGCCGTCGTCAACGTTTCCATCAACTCGGGCTCCAACCAGTTTCATGGCAAGGCTTGGGAGTACCACCGCAACACGGTCCTGAACGCCGAAGGCCCGTTTTTGCCTCCGGTTAACGTTCTCACTGGCAAATCGCAGAAGCCGGTTCTGATCCGGAACCAATTTGGCGGTGCTTTTGGCGGCCCCATCCTGCGCAACAGGATGTTCTTCTTTGCAGACTTCGAGGCTAACCGTCAGGTGCAAGGACAATACACAACGGCCACTATCCCCAATGCCAATCAACGACAGGGCATTTTCACCACTACGGCTGGTGCTCCCGTGCCGTTGCGCAACCCGATCACCGGAACCGTGTACGCCAACGGCATCGTCCCGCAATCCGATTGGACCCCTCTCGCCAAGCTGGTGATTGCAGCTCTGCCGTCTCCCAACGTAGCTAATGCTTTTTCCAACAATTACGCTTCGTTGCCTAAGGCCAGCCTTACAGACAACAAGGGCGACGGACGAATCGATTACTCCTGGAGCAATTCCACCACCCTCTTTGGCCGGTTCTCAAATCATCACGGGGACATTATCGATGCTTCCTCTATTCCCGGCGATGCCGGAGACGGAGGCAACGGCACGATCCACGCATATAACAAGCAACTCGCTGCCGGTATCACCCATACCTTTGGGACGAACGCCGCTATTGACGCTCGTATTGGATTCACATGGAACCAGGGCGGCAAGCTACCTTACCTTTCCGGTCAACAGAGCATCAATTCTGAGGCCGGCATCACTGGCCTGCCCTCCGATCCATTGGTCATTCGCAGGCTCTCAAACGAGAGCGTGAAGAACTTCACTACCTTCGGAGCGCAGACCTCGAACCCGCAGTTCCAGAATCCCTTCGTTGTTAACCCAAAGATCAACTTCTCATGGCAAAAGGGCCGCCATTCCATGAAGTATGGTTGGGAGTACCTTGCCATCAACACCGAAGTGGACGACTTCAATCCCGTCTATGGCGGTGAGACCTTCAGCCAAGGTTTCAGTCAATTTGGCGGCGGCACCAGCGATACGGGGGCGGGGCAAGCAGCGTATCTCACCGACTTCCTGACCGGCGCCCGCGACAGCTACCAGTTGAACAATTTCCGCATTGTCAATTACCACCAGTACATGGATTACTTCTATTTCCAGGATGATTTCAAGCTTTCGCCGACAATTACGTTGAACGCCGGCCTGCGCTATGAACTCGTCACCCCGCAGTTCACCGACGGTGACCACATTGCCAACTTCGATCCGTCTACGAACAAACTTATTCAAGCCCCCGGGGGCTCTCTATATGGCCGCGCTCTGGTCAATATGCCCAAGCTCAACTTTGCGCCTCGTTTCGGCATGGCGTGGCAGCTTGATCCCAAGACAGTCATTCGCTCTGCCTACGGCATCAGCTTTGACCAGTTCAACCGCGAAGGTGGCGAAAACCTGCTGGCCTACAACGGCCCCTATATCATCAACTCCACCGTCAACCAGGTTGCTCCGTTTGCCTTTTCCGGCACGCGACAGACGCTTTGCACAGGCGACAATTACACCGGATGCTTCCGTACCGTTGCGCAGGGCTATCCCACGAATTTTGTGGCGGCTTCCAACTTCAGCACGGTTCTCGCACAAACCCGCTACATCCCTAAGGACATTTCCACTGGTTACGTTCAGTCGTGGCACTTAGACGTGCAGCGTGAGATCGCAAAAAACACGGTGTTCACGCTATCCTACGTTGGCTCGCACGGTGTCCATATCTGGGTCTTGGCCGACTACAATCAATCCGCCGCCAACGCCACAGGTGACACACTGAGTGTGCAAGCTCGCCGCCCCATCCCAACCTTCACCACCATCGAAGAATCAATCCCATCCGGCTTCGTTCGGTACCACGCTCTGCAAACCAAGCTCGAGCATCGGTTCTCCTATGGCCTTTACCTGCTGAACTCCTTCGTTTGGTCGCATGCGATTGACAACGCGTCCGGACACCTCGACACGCCGAATAACGACACGTCCCGCGTCAATCTCGCCAACCTGAAGGGTGAGAACGGCCAATCGGCTTACAACCAACCGATCAATGAAACGCTCAGCCTCGTCTGGGATGTGCCATTTGGCAATGGCCGCTACTTTGCCAAAAGCATGCCGCGGGCGCTTGACACTATTTTGGGTGGCTGGCAGCTTACCGCTATCGAGAGCAACACCAGCGGTCAGCCGGTGAATCTCATTTACAGTCCATCTGCCGCCTTTACATTGAGCCCGCTGCTCAATCAGAGGCCCAATATCAACGGCAACCCAGTCAATCCATCAACCAGCTGGGTTAAGAGCAACACGGCTCTCTCAGGATACCTGAGTACTACCAACGTCACCCTGCCCACTGATGCGGCTCATCCCTATGGCAACGCTGGACGCAATTCGATCCGGTCGATGACCTTCAATCAACTCGATCTCGGGCTGCACAAGAGTTTCCGGCTTTGGAATGAGCACTCCGAGTTCGATCTCCGCGGCGAGGCCTTCAACATCTTTAACCACGTCAACTACCAGGCACCGAACTCGAACCGCAGTTCTGGCAGCTATGGCTCCATCACTTCAGCCTTCCCACCGCGACAGTTGCAAGTGGCTGGCAAATTATCTTTCTAATGGGAACTGCAGAACGCAGATGACTCAAATCACAAGGCGCCACTTTAGTGCAATAACGGCAGCAGCTCTCACCACATCCCTCACGCGCTCGTTATGGGCGCGTGAGGCCTCAATTGACGTGGACGGCCGCTATTTTTATTTTGCTGTCGTTGCGGATCCGCACATCATCGACAGCTTCTATCATGGTCATGAAAGCAACGCGGAAGATACGGAGAGCCTGCAGCACTCATCCTCCAACCTGATCTCCGCACGCACGCTCATCAACAGTCTCAACCCTCCAATCGAGCAAGTCTTTCTAGTGGGCGATTACTTTCACAACTATCCCTCCACCGATTACGACTTCTACTTCAAAAACACGACCCGGGTAGACAATGCCAAAGAAATCACTGATGGATTCAAGGTGCCAGTCCACATCGGGTTTGGAAATCATGACTATGGAGTGCCCGAAGTGTCGCGCGAAATGAGTCATCGCCTCTTTGAGGCAAAGCTTGGCCTCAAGCCTTACTATGCTTTGGATTACAAGGGATACAAATTCGTTCAGCTGAACAATTTCCTCGGCGAAACCTGGGGTGCGAAATCTACAGCCCATGATCGCGGTACGGGCTCGCTTGGACAGGCGCAGCTCAATTGGCTTGAAGCGCAGTTGCAGGAACACAAGCCGACATTCGTCTTCATTCACTACCCGCTCTGGTTGGTTGCTCCCACCGAGTACTCAGATTACGGCCTGCATCCGCTGCTTCGTCGCCATAAAGAAACGATTCGCTTCGTAGTTTCAGGGCACTGGCACAGGTGGGTGGATTTTGCTCACACGTACGGGCCACAACACTACACGATCGCGGCAACCCGCTATGATCCCAACGCCTACATGTTGATTGAGGTGGATCGTGAGCGGGATTCGTGGCGCTTTATGAACGAGAGCCTGGTTGAGTGGTCTACCCACTACAGCAAGCCGTACGCTCGCATTTAGCTAATAAACACCGGAGCTTCTATGCATTTGCGGAAAGTTTCAGTTTTATCATTCACGCTTTTCGGCATGTTGAGCGCACTGTCATTGTGGGCTCAAACCAACGACAATCATTTAAAGATCAATCAGATTCAGGTGATCGGAACGCATAACAGCTATCATGCCGGGTTTGCTCCAAGCGCAGAAAAACTTTGGAAAGAGAAAAATCCCGAAATGTTCACGGGGCTCGACTACCGCCATTTGCCGCTCGATCAGCAGTTCACCGCGGGAGTCCGTGAGATTGAGCTGGATGTTTTTGCGGACAGCAAAGGCGGCCTCTACGCACATCCTGCGGCACGGGCCATGATCGCCCAAGCCAATCTTCCGCCTGATCCGAATTTCGATCCCGACGGAATAATGAACAAGCCGGGATTCAAGGTAATGCACATGCAGGATGTCGATTACCGCAGTACTTGTCAGCCGTTTGTTGCCTGCCTCGAAGTGGTCAGGCGCTGGTCGCACGCGCATCCGAAACATATACCGATTTTCATCATCGTGGAGACCAAAGAAGGCAGGCCAAGCGGTCCAAACCAACTGACGGTGCCGGAGCCATTCACGGCAAGTACCTTTGACGCGTTGGATGCAGAGATTCGATCCGTGTTCCAGCCCTCCGATCTCATCACCCCTGATGATGTTCGCGGCCATTACGACACTCTCAATGCCGCTGTGCTTTCCGGCAACTGGCCCACATTGGATAAAGCTCGCGGAAAAATCATGTTCTTGATGGACCAGCGGAAGGTTAGGCCGATTTACCTGGCGGGCCATCCTTCATTGCGAGGCCGTGTCCTGTTTACGAATTCTGAGCCTGGAGATCCGGATGCTGCATTCGTAGAGCTCAATGATGGGCCGGCGAGTGAAATATCTGACCTCGTCCGCAAAGGTTATTTAGTCCGAACACGCACCGACGCTGACACGAAGGAAGCGCGCACCAATTCGACCACGCGGCGCGATGCCATGATTGCCAGTGGCGCACAGATATTGAGCACCGATTACCCATCGAATGAACCGGCGCGTTGGCCCGGACACTATCAGGTGAAACTTCCCAGCGGCACGGTTGCTCGTTGCAACCCGGTTAACACTTCTGCGGAATGCAGTCTCATCGAATAAACGATTCAGGGGCTAGAAGACCTAATGAGAGGAACACCCGCATGGCAGTTCGCATGAAGGATATTGCCGAGGATCTGGGGGTATCGCTTGTCACGGTTTCGAAAGTGCTCCGTAATAAGACTGACGTGGGGGAGAATACCCGTAAGCGCGTCTTGCAGCGTGTAAGAGAGTTAAATTATCAGCCCAATATGCTGGCGCGTGGGCTTGCTTCAGGCAAGAGCTACTCCATCGGCTTGATTGTCCCTGACCTTGTGCATACGTTCTTCGCTGAGTTAGCCAAGGGAGTCAGTGCTGGTCTGCGGAAAGGGTCGTACCAGTTGATTTTGGCGTCTGCTGAGGAGGAGCCGGAACTGGAACGGCAGGAGATTGTGCACTTGCTCGCTCGCGGTGTTGACGCTCTATTGATTGCATCGTGTCAGAACGGCAAATCGGGTTTCAAACAGCTTTTAGGCTCCAAGACTCCATACATTCTGCTCGATCGGCAACTTCCTAAACTAGACGCCTTCTTTGTGGGTACAGACGATATCGGGGCCGGGCGTGTGGCGACCGACCACCTGATCCACTTGGGTCGGAAGCACATTGCGCATATCGGTGGCGAGCAAGTTAGTACATCTGTGGATCGATTGAACGGTTACAGAGAAGCGCTGACGGCAAACAATCTTCCGTTCCGCAAGGAATTGGTTGTGGTTCGTTCGAGAGTTGAGGAGGCTGGCATTCAGATAGGAGAACACGCCATGAGCGATCTCCTAAAGCTCAGGAGGCCTCCCGACGCAGTCTTCTGCTATAACGACCTCACTGCTGTTGGAGCGATTCGCTGTCTGCTGAACAATAAGATCCGCGTTCCTGAAGATGTGGCCGTGATTGGATGCGGAAATCTGCGATTGTCCATGTATCTGGAAGTACCACTGAGCACAATCGATCAATCGCCGCAGCAACAGGGCGAACAGGCCGCAGCGCTCGCGCTTTCCATGCTCTCCGGTGAACCAAGACGCCGGGCGAAGCACTTGTTGGTCGAGCCGAAGCTTATTGCGCGCGACTCAACCGTCGGCCGCATAGAGTAAAAATCCGCTCTCATCGCCGGCAGCAGAGCTTACCCCGAACTGCATCGATCAGGTTAGCCGAACGACTTCTTCGGCTGGCTGCTGCTGCTGCCGTGAAATGACAATTATTGTGGATTTTTCGACGATTCGGGCAATGCGGATAATTAAACGTTGCGGTTTCGCGTCCCGGGATGTTCATTCAGAGTATGCGCAAATTCGCCGCTGTCGTAGGCAACTTTGGGCGATTTTCGAATGGTCGCCTATTCACCGGACCATCGCCGGAGGGATTCTGGATCGACTCTCGGGAAGGCGCCTAAGAGTTCTTGGATTCTAGCAAGAAGAATTTCGTGAACAGTTCCTTTGAAAGCTTCTCGCCGTCTTCGCTCATCAGAACCGATTTCGCCTGACTCTTTGGGTCCCAATATAGCCTTGAGAGTAGAGACGCTCCATCGTGTCCCAGTCATGTCCCTTCCATGCTCTTCTAACGCCGGCCTCCCTGAAACTAGTCAGCCAAAGAAGCGTAAGAGTCATCTCGTCGACTTTTTCATAATCGTATTCCATTCGTACACCTCCCGCGGATGCGCCATGCTACTACATTTGCGGCGGGCTTCCGCTTTCGAAATCAGGTTCTATTCCGATGTGGTCATTTACAGCACAGCGAATGCGCTGCTTGCTTCCAAGATAGCGCTCCGTGGTCTGAATCGAGACGTGC
>Ga0157372_10003174_pt1 | contig 17725 bp, 13 predicted proteins | sample C55metaG_FD_115307 | JGI IMG/M metagenome (GOLD analysis project Ga0157372, IMG submission 115307) | Corn rhizosphere microbial communities from Kellogg Biological Station, Michigan, USA - C5-5 metaG | ecosystem: Host-associated > Plants > Roots > Rhizosphere > Soil | place: USA: Michigan... | reverse complement strand
GGATGTCCCGGAAGGATAGATACTTTCAATCGTATTTTATAACTGATTTTTGTATAAAGCCCGCATCTTTTCTTACTGCGAAATTCTCACGTTCGCTTCACCAGTAAAGCGCTTTCACGGCATAAATTCTCCTTCGTTTTCCTCTGTCCGATTTATTCCATGTCACTTGACAGGCTCGCTACACTATTGAGATTGGTTGCTTAACAAAAGAATGGTGCCGTTTTCGGGTGTATTTTTAACTAACTAATTGTCAGGTATATAGTTGTATCAATTTGTTTGGTTAACATGACTCATTTTGTTTGAACCGACTCAAATGTGATTTAACTAATTGGTTATTAGTCCCTTTTGTTGCAGGTGAAATTTTGGAAAATCTTCAAAAAATATAAAACAGACCCGGCTAAAAATTGTTGAAAACTTTTAGTGGGGGAAAGTGGTAGAAAGTGGTAAAAGTATTTACTTTTACGTTACAAAATTGCCCAAGTCATACAATGTCGTTTTTAACCGGTGAATTTGAGTGTAAGCTTGATCCTAAATTTAGGATGATGATACCGGCTGGCCTTAAAAAAAAGCTTCCTGAACTGGAAGCTGAAGGCCTGGTGATCAATCGCGGGTTCGAAAAGTACCTTGTCATATACACAAAAAACGAATGGGATAAACGGCTTGAAGAACTGAGTAAACTTAATGAATACGAAGAGGATAATATAGCCTTTATACGATATTTTACCCGTGGCGCCACTGAGCTTATGCCTGATGCCGCCGGGCGGGTATTATTGCCGAAATTCTTGTTGGAGTATGCGGGTATAAAAGGTGATGTGGTGCTGGCTTGTCAGTTAAATAAAATTGAGGTTTGGGATGCCGAAGCTCACCGTAAGCTGATGGATGACGAGCCAAAAAGCTTTAGTGCGCTGGCAAAAAAGGTAATGGGTGGTAAAAATAAGGAGCAGGAATGAGTGAGTACCATGTACCGGTAATGCTGAAGGAATGCATTGATGGGCTGAATATTGATCCGGACGGTACTTATGTTGATGTGACTTTTGGCGGTGGGGGGCATTCGCGCGAGATTTTGAAGCATTTAGGCCCTAAAGGAAGGCTAATTGCTTTTGATCAGGATGCTGATGCACAAAGGAATATAATTGATGATGAGCGTTTTGTTTTTGTAGATCAAAATTTCAGGTATCTCAAAAACTTTTGCCGTTTACACGGGGCTATTCCGGTAAGCGGGATCCTGGCCGATTTGGGTGTGTCATCGCACCAGTTTGATGAGGCCGACAGGGGGTTTTCGATCCGGTTTGATGCCGAGTTGGATATGCGTATGAACCAGTTGGGCGAGCTAACTGCAAAGGATGTGGTAAATAACTATTCGGTTGCCGACCTGCACCGGATTTTTGGCATTTACGGAGAAATTCAAAATGCGAAATCGCTGGCCGAAACCATTGCAACGGCAAGGCTAAATACATCGATAGTGACTATCGCTGATTTGAAAAATGTGATCAGTAACCGCATCCCGAAAGGAAAAGAAAATAAATACCTGGCACAAGTGTTCCAGGCGTTAAGAATAGAGGTTAACCAGGAGCTGGAGGCATTGAAAGATTTTTTGATACAGTCGGCCGAGGTTTTAGGTGTTGGCGGCAGGCTGGTGGTCATGTCATACCACTCGCTGGAAGACAGGCTGGTAAAAAACTTCATCGCTAAAGGCAAGTTTAGCGGTGAGGTGGAGAAAGACCTTTATGGAAATGATAATAAACCGCTTGATGCTGTAAGCCGCGGGGCTATAACAGCATCGGCAGAGGAGATAACCAATAATAATAGGGCACGGAGCGCTAAATTAAGAATAGCTGTAAAAAAATGACCAATCGTTTACGTACAGAAATTCAGGAGGAAGAAGAAGTTGAGGAAGTAATTGAGGAAAGGCCTGCAAGGGAATTGCCTGATAACTTTTTTACGCAGCTTTTTACCAAAGGCTTTCTCACTACCGAGAGGGCTACCAGCGCTTTGCCTTTTGTTTTGTTTTTGGCTTTTTTGGGTATGGTGTACATTGGTAATATGCACTATGCCGAAAAATCAGTACGTGAAATTGACGCGCTTACCAAAGAGGTTAAGGAGCTGGGCTGGGATTATAAATCGACTAAGGCCGATATGGCATATAAAAGTACGCTTACCGAAGTGGCTAAGCGTGCGGATACATTGGGCCTGAGTCAATCGGTTGACCCGCCCGGAAAAATAACAGTGAAGGAGGTTGAAGATGGGAATTAGAACCAACATACTCGCCAGGGTTTATTTAGCCTTTGGGCTTGTTTTGCTTTTGGCTATTGCCGTTGTGGTTCAGCTTTGCCGCCTGCAGTTTGTACAAGGTGATAAATGGAAGGCTATGGCTTCTGATCTTTCGGCACAATATCAAACTGTTGAGGCTGCAAGGGGTAATATATTTTCTGTTGATGGGAGTTTGCTGGCTACCTCGGTACCGGAATATGAGCTGCACATGGATATGCTGGCCGGCGGTATAGCTTCTGATACGGCATTCAATAATAATATCGATCTGCTGGCTGCAAAGCTATCGGGTATGTTTGGTGACAGATCGGCAAGGGAATATTCGCGCATTTTGCGTGAAGCCCGCAGGGATAGCTCACGTTATTTGCTGATCAGACGTAAAGTATCATACCAGGACCTGAAAAAGATTCGCCAGTTCCCGGTATTTAACATGGGTAAATACAAAGGTGGTTTAATCGTTATTCAAAAAAATAAACGGATCCTGCCGTTCCAATCGCTGGCTGCCCGTACTATCGGTTACAAAAACGAAAACGTGAAGAACGCGGTAGGTTTGGAAGGCGCTTATGCATCGTACATTAATGGGGAAAGCGGCAGGCGTTTGATGCAGCGGATCCCCGGCGGGATCTGGATGCCGGTTGACGATGATGATGAAATAGCGCCTAAAGATGGTGCTGATATTATTTCAACCATCAACGTAAACTTCCAGGATGTGGCTCAGGATGCATTAAAAAAACAACTGGTTAAGAGCGCGGCCGATCATGGCTGCGTTGTGCTTATGGAGGTATCTACCGGCGAGATCAGGGCTATTGCTAATTACACCCGCACTAAAGATGGTGATTACAGGGAACAGATGAACTACGCTATCAGCAACGCTATCGACCCGGGGTCGACCTTTAAGCTGGCATCGTACATGACCATGCTCGATCAGCATAAGATTGACACCAGCACCATAATTAATGCCGAAGGCGGCAGGTATAAATTTCCGAAAGGGCCAACCATTACCGATACCGAGCATGATAATTATGAAATGTCGGTTAAGCGTGCTTTTGAAGAATCATCAAATGTGGCTGCGGCAAAATTGGTTGATAAATTTTACCATAATAACCCATGGCAGTATATCAATAAATTGTACAGCTATCATTTGAATGAAAAGCTTCAGTTACAAATTCCCGGGGAAGGCAGGCCGGTGATCAAAAATCCATCAAACCGCAGCTGGAACAAAAATTACAGTTTGCCTGAGATGGCTTATGGTTATGAAATGAATATTACGCCACTGCAGATGCTGGCTTACTATAATTCGGTGGCTAACAATGGCAAAATGATTGCGCCGCTGCTGGTTCGTGAGATCAGAAGATTGGGTAACCCTATCGAGCAATTCCAGGCCCGGGTGATCAATGAGCAGGTGTGTTCGGAAGCTACACTGGGTAAGGTACGTGGTATGCTTGAAGGTGTAGTCCTTAATGGTACCGGCAAAAATGTTATTAAAAATAAACTTTACAGCGTGGCCGGTAAAACTGGTACGGCGCAGGTAGCAAACGGCACCAAGGGTTATAAGGATAAAAAATATCAGGCATCATTTTGCGGTTATTTCCCGGCCGACCGTCCTAAGTATTCGATGATTGTGGTGATCAATAACCCGACGCAAGGCGATTATTTGGCTGCCAAAGTAGCCGGTCCGGTGTTCAGAGAGGTGGCAGACAGGGTTTATGCCAATGACCTTGATATTAATCAAACCTCGCAGGCGCATTATGTAGGTAATACGGTAATGCCGCAGGTAAAACAGGGCAATATGAAAGCCCTGAAAAAGGTTTATTCAAAACTGGGTGTTAAACCTTTGTACGCATCGGCCAATAGCACGGTTGATACCAGCAACGGGATCCCGTTTGAGGAAGTAAAATATAAAAACGGCACCGTGCCATCGGTAACAGGCATGGGACTTAGCGATGCATTATATGTAATGGGTAACGCCGGCTATAAAGTAACTGTGCGCGGAAGCGGCATAGTTACCAATCAATCGGTTACCGGAGGAAGTGCAATACCAAAAGGATCACGAATTTTAATAGAACTGCAATGAGGTATTTAAGCGATGTAATTGATGGACTGGCCTTCACTGAGTTGCAGGGAAGCGCTGATGTGGAGATAACGGCAATTGCTTTTGATTCGAGGAAGGTGATTCCCGGGTCGATGTTTGTTGCTGTAAAGGGAACTCTTGTAGACGGGCACGATTATATTGACCAGGCCATTAAAAAGGGTGCGGTAGCGGTAATTTGTGAAGATCTTCCGGCTCATACAACCGGTGAAGTTGATTTCCTGATGGTTGCCGATTCGGCTGTGGCCTTAGGCATTGTAGCCGCCAATTTTTATGATAACCCATCGGCTAAGTTAAAGTTGGTAGGTGTAACAGGTACTAATGGCAAAACAACTATTGCTACGTTGCTTTACCAATTATTCCGCGATTTGGGTTATAAATGCGGTCTGCTGTCAACCGTCGAAAATCAGATCAACGGCAAAGTGATCCCATCAACTCATACCACACCCGATCCGGTGGAGTTGAACAGCCTGCTTGCCGAAATGGTGGACAGCGGTTGTGATTATTGTTTTATGGAAGTTAGCTCACATGCTATTTCACAAAAACGTATCGAAAGTTTGATGTTTGCGGGAGGAGTATTTACCAATTTAACGCATGATCATTTAGATTATCATAAAACTTTCCTGAGGTATTTGAATGCCAAGAAGGAATTTTTTGACGGCCTGTCTAAAGATGCTTTCGCACTTACCAACAGTGATGATAAGAATGGTAATGTAATGCTGCAAAATACAGCAGCACATAAAAAAAGCTATGGCCTTAAAACCATGGCCGATTATAAAGCCCGCATCCTCGAAAATCAATTCAGTGGATTATTGCTGCAAATTGATGGTGAGGAAGTATGGTTTAAAATGGTGGGCACATTCAATGCTTATAACCTGTTAGGGGTTTATGCTACCGCGATGTTGTTGGAACAGGATAAAGCCAAGGTGCTTACCAGCCTCAGCAAGCTAACCGGTGCCGAAGGTCGCTTTGAATATATAACTGCACCCAATAAAGTAGTAGGGATAGTTGACTATGCTCACACACCAGATGCTGTGCAAAACGTATTGAGTACTATCCACGATATCCGTAAAGGAAACGAAAAGGTGATCACAGTAATCGGCTGCGGTGGAGACAGGGACAAAACCAAGCGCCCTATCATGGCCAAAACAGCTTGCGAATGGAGCGATAAAGTGATCTTGACATCAGATAATCCGCGTACTGAAGATCCGGCGCAGATCATCAAAGAGATGGAAGAAGGTGTTGACCCGGCATTTAAGCGTCATACGGTAAGCATCATCGACAGGCATGAGGCTATTAAAACAGCTTGTATGCTGGCTAATCCTGGTGATATTATCCTGGTAGCAGGCAAAGGCCACGAAAAGTACCAGGAAATAAATGGAGTGAAAAATCACTTCGATGATATGGAAGAATTGGAAAACCGGTTCAAAGATTTGATATAGAAGATACTATATAGTAAAAGAGAAGAGCAATGTTGTATTACCTGTTTAACTATTTAAGCAAAAATTACAGTATCCCTGGGATAGGTGTATTTCAATACATCACTTTCCGGATGGCGATGGCTGTAATCACATCATTGCTGGTCACTACGGTTTACGGCCGGCGCCTGATAGATTATCTGCGCTTTAAACAAGTGGGCGAAACCGTAAGGAATTTGGGTTTGGAAGGCCAGATGCAAAAATCAGGTACGCCAACAATGGGTGGTATCATCATTTTGCTGGGTATTTTAATACCAACGCTACTTTTTGCTAAACTGGAAAATGTATACGTGATCCTGATGATTATTACCACCGTTTGGTTGGGCGCTATTGGTTTTTTAGATGATTATATTAAAGTATTTAAAAAGAATAAAGAAGGCTTAGCGGGTAGGTTCAAGATTATTGGTCAGGTAGGTTTATCACTCATTGTTGGGTGGACAATGTATTTCAACAGTAATATCATCATCCGGCAGGAGGTTGTATTACCCGTTAAGGACGATGCCCCGGTTGAGTTTCACATGAAGCGCAGCACCCCGGTTTATACCCAGGATGTGCACTCCACCAAAACAACCATGCCATTCTACAAAAATAACGAGTTTGATTATGCCAAGGTTTTGAAGTTTTTAGGGAAAGGTTACGAACAATACGCACTGGTGGTATTCCTGTTTTTTGTAATCCTCATTATCACGTTCATATCCAACGGGGCTAATATTACGGATGGCATTGATGGCCTGGCGACGGGCACCTCGGCTATTATCGGTATTACATTGGCTATCCTGGCCTATGTATCGGGTAACACGGTTATTGCCGATTACCTGAACATTATGTATATCCCCAATTCGGGCGAGCTGGTGATTTTTGCCGGTGCCTTTGTGGGGGCGTGCGTAGGCTTTTTATGGTACAACTCATACCCGGCACAGGTGTTCATGGGTGATACCGGCAGTTTGGCCATTGGCGGCATCATAGCGGTGTTCGCTATCATGATCCGCAAGGAACTGATGCTGCCATTGCTGTGCGGTATTTTCCTGATAGAGAATTTTTCGGTGATTGTACAGGTATCATGGTTTAAATACACCAAAAAGAGATTTGGCGAAGGCAGGCGGGTGTTTTTGATGGCGCCGCTACACCATCACTACCAGAAAAAAGGGTTCCATGAAGCAAAGATAGTTACCCGCTTCTGGATCATTTGTATCATACTGGCCATAGTGACGGTGATAACGTTGAAACTTCGGTAGGCGAGAGTCAGGAAATCAAGAGCCAGGAGACAAGAAAGAAAGAATAGAGAGATTAGTGATAAAAGGTTAGGGATTTAGAAAGAAAAGGAAGACCGTTAAAATCAAAAACATCGGTGAAATCCCAAAAGAAAATAAAAATGAACGACAACAATAACAAAGAGACCAATCAAAGCCAACCTCTTCAGGGGGCGGCAGGGACTCGCCTTGTGGTGTTAGGTGCTGGTGAAAGCGGCGTTGGTGCTGCCTACCTCGCGCAACAGCAGGGCTTTGATGTTTTTGTGTCGGATTTTGGGGCTATTGCCGATAACTATAAAAAACAGCTCGAAGATTGGAAGATTCCTTTTCAAGAGAAGCAACATACGGAAGAACTGATTTTAAATGCTGTCGAAGTGATCAAAAGTCCCGGTATCCCGGATAAGGCTCCGATCATTAAAAAACTACATGAAAAAGGAACGTCTGTAATATCGGAGATTGAGTTTGCCGGGAGGTACACTGATGCAAAGATCATCGGTATAACCGGTTCAAACGGTAAAACCACAACTACCAGCTTAACCTATCACATTTTAAAAAATGCTGGGATGAATATTGGTTTGGCAGGTAACATAGGTAAAAGCTTTGCCTACCAGGTAGCTACCGAGAAGTTTGACTGGTATGTGCTGGAGTTGAGCAGCTTTATGCTGGACGATATGTTCAAATTTAAAGTTGACATAGCTGTATTATTAAACATTACGCCTGATCATTTAGACAGGTATGATTATAAACTGGAAAACTATGCGGCATCCAAATTCAGGATAGCGCAGAACCAAACGGCGGCCGATTATTTTATTTATTGCGCCGATGATCCTGAAACCATTAAAGGTATGAGGGAACGAACGTTCGGGGCGCAATTGCTGCCATTTTCCATACAGCAAAAAATTGAACCGGGCGCATACCTCGATGAAAACGACAATATTGTCATAAACACAAAACAAGAACATTTTACAATGTCAATTCAAGAACTGGCCCTGCAAGGCAAACACAACATTTACAACTCCATGGCATCGGGTATTGTAGCAAAAGTGTTGGAGCTACGCAACGAAACGATGAGAGAGAGCATGGGCAACTTTAAAAGCATTGAGCACCGGCTGGAGTTTGTTGCCAATATCTCCGGCATTCGCTTCATTAATGATTCAAAGGCTACCAATGTCAACTCAACCTGGTACGCTTTAGAAAGTATGACAAGCGATGTAGTGTTGATTTTAGGCGGAGTTGATAAAGGGAATGATTATAGTATACTTAATGACCTGGTTAGGCAAAAAGTAAAAGCTATTGTGTGCTTAGGCAAGGATAACAAACGGATCCATGATGCTTTTGAAGATGATGTTGACCTTATTGTAAATACAGCATCGGCCCAGGAGGCGGCCCAGGTGGCCTACCATCTGGCAACCAAAGGTGATACAGTATTATTATCTCCGGCCTGTGCCAGCTTCGATCTGTTCAAAAACTACGAAGACCGCGGCAGGCAGTTTAAGGACGCTGTGAAGGAATTGTAGAGATTTGAAGATGTGTCAATTTGAAAATTTGAAGATTGATCCGGCAGAAATAAATCGGTGAAATCAAAATAAATCGGTGAAATCACAAAAAAATGCATAGGATATTAAACAATACAAAAGGAGATCGCTGGATATGGCTCATTGTCATATTGCTTTCTGTTATATCCTTGTTGGCAGTATATAGTTCGGTTGGTACGCTGGCATTTAAGCAGGGTAAGGGGGCGGAGATCATTTTGATGAAGCACGTATTTATGATGATTGGAGGTATTGCCATCATGTACTTTTCGCACAAGCTCGATTACCGCTATTATGCGGGAATCTCAAAATTGCTGATGATCATTACAGTGCCCTTGTTATTATATACTTTGTTTTTTGGCGCGCACATCAACGGTGCAAGCAGGTGGATCCCCATACCCGGAACAGGCTTAAGTTTTCAAACTTCGGATTTGGCCAAACTTGCGCTTATTACTTACCTGGCGCGTTCATTATCGCGCAAGCAGGAAAATATAAAGGATGTTAAGCAATCGTTTATACCAATCATGGGAGCGGTGTGCCTGGTATTTGCGCTTATTGGCCCGGCCAACTTATCAACGGGGTTAATGTTGTTTGGTGTAAGTATCCTATTGCTTATTATAGGCCGTATCAGTATCAAACAAATTGCGGTAGTGTGCCTGGCAGGCGCGGTATTACTTGCAGGTATGTTAACCTTCGGCGGTAGGAAAGGAACGCATGCATCGAGGGTGAAAGTGTTTCTTCATCCGGAGCTTGCAGATAAAGATCAGCTTTTCCAGGCCAATCACGCAAAAATAGCTATAGCATCGGGCGGAGTATTTGGTAAAGGCCCGGGCAACAGTACCGAAAAAAATTATTTGCCCGAGGCGTTTTCAGATGAGATCTATGCCATTATTATTGAAGAGTACGGCTTGGTAGGTGGGGTAGCATTGGTGGGTATTTACCTGTTCTTGCTATACAGGTGTATTAAAATAGTAACTAAGGCGCCAAAGGCATTTGGGGCTTTGCTGGCTTGCGGCCTAAGTTTCAGTTTGGCCATACAGGCATTTGCAAATATGGCGGTAGCTGTAGGGTTAGGCCCGGTGACGGGTGTGCCGCTGCCTTTTGTGAGTATGGGCGGTACATCAATATTGTTTACCAGTGTGGCTTTTGGTATTATACTTTCAGTAAGCAAGGATATAGAAGAGCCTAAAACGAAGAAAGAAAAGGAAACAGATAACAGCGGGCCTAATAAAATCATTGTAGGGGAGATCAGTGTGGCGTAGATGGGTAATTGGTGTGGAGGTCAGTTATAATCAAAGTTAGGAATAGGGTTAAGTTAAATATAAAAAGCATGTCGAAAAGGATAATTATAAGCGGTGGCGGAACAGGAGGGCATATCTTCCCGGCTATCTCTATTGCCAATGCTTTAAAAAATATTGATCCCAATACCGAGATCTTGTTTGTAGGCGCCAACGGACGTATGGAAATGGAAAAAGTTCCGGCGGCAGGTTATAAGATCATCGGATTAGATATCCAGGGTATCCAGCGCGGCTCTATCGTTAAAAACCTGATGTTCCCTGTTAAACTTGCCAATAGTGTGCGCAAGGCTATCAAGATCATTAAAGATTTTAAGCCTGACGCCGCCGTAGGTGTTGGCGGGTATGCTTCGGGGCCGTTGTTGTACGCGGCATCGTTAAAAAATATTCCGTACCTCATACAGGAGCAAAACTCGTATGCCGGTATTACCAATAAATGGTTGGGTAAACATGCCAAAAAGATCTGTGTTGCTTTCGACGGGATGGAGAAATTTTTCCCTGCTGCTAAAATCATCAAAACGGGCAACCCTATCCGCAAGGATGCAGTGAACATTGCCGGCAAACACATGCAGGCTTTGGAATTGTACCATCTTTCGGCCTTTAAAAAAACGATACTGATAACCGGCGGTAGTCTTGGGGCACGTACGCTGAACAACAGTATCATGAACGGTATTGATAAACTGCTGGCTGCCGATGTACAGGTGATATGGCAAACCGGCAAGTTTTATTATAAAAGCATCATCGAAAAGCTGGGTGAAAATTATCACCCCGATTTGCAGATCAGGGAGTTTTTAACCCGGATGGATTTGGCTTATGCCGCTGCTGATATTATTATATCAAGGGCCGGGGCCGGCACCATTGCCGAGCTGTGTGCCATTAAAAAGCCGGTGATCCTGGTGCCTTCGCCCAATGTGGCCGAAGATCATCAAACTAAAAACGCTTTGGCCCTGGTGCATGAAAACGCGGCTGTTTTTGTGGCCGACCGTGATGCCGAAGCAAAACTGGTTAACAGGGCGCTTGAATTATTGGAAGACCGCGACCTGCAAAAGAAATTGAGCAATAACATTGGTAAAATGGCCATGCCAAATGCCGATGAAGTTATAGCAAAGGAACTTATCCAAATAATAAGTAACAATTAGAATGATGGTCCTCCTCTTCCAAAGGGAGGAGGGCCTTTTTTAAACAAATTAAAAATGGAACTGCACGACATAAAAAGAGTTTATCTCATAGGCATAGGCGGCATCGGTATGAGCGGCCTGGCACGCTATTTCCATCATTTGGGTTGTATTGTTTGCGGATATGATAAAACGTCGACTGATTTAACTAACCAATTGCACAACGAGGGGATCCAGGTTGTTTTTGAAGATCATGCGGATTATATTCCCATGAGTTTCCAGAAACCTTGCAGCGATACGCTGATTATTTACACGCCTGCTGTACCAAAGGATTCGCATATATTAAACTATTTTAAAAATCAGGGCTTTGAGCTGTTTAAGCGTTCGCAGGTTTTAGGCTTGATCAGCAAAAGTTCATATACCATAGCTGTGGCAGGCACACATGGCAAAACCACCACATCAACTATGGTGGCGCATTTGCTTAAAGCATCGGGTAATGATTGCTCTGCATTTTTGGGTGGTATTTCATCAAACTACCAAACTAATGTGCTCTATGGTAAAAACAACGTAATGGTAGTTGAGGCTGATGAGTATGACCGCTCGTTCCTTACCCTGTATCCTGACGTGGCCATCATCACATCAATGGATGCCGATCACCTGGATATTTATGGCGATCATGAACATCTGACGGAGTCGTTTAAGCTTTTTGCTTCGCAGATAAAACCGGGCGGTACACTGGTGCACAAAAAAGGCCTGCCATTGGACAGGGGTTATACCTACGCATTTGAAGACGAAACTGCCGATGCGCATGCTTCAAACGTGAGGATAATTGATGGTGATTTTTATTTTGATTACAACAGTGCGGCGGTAAACATCACTGATATAAAAATGGGCATAGCGGGTACCCACAACGTGGAGAATGCTGTTGCTGCTATTGAAGCGGTATTGAAACTGGATATTGCCCCGGCCGATATTAAAGAGGCACTTGCATCCTTTAAAGGGGTTAAACGCAGGTTTGAATACATTGTTAAAACGCCGGAGCATATCTACATTGATGATTACGCGCATCACCCCGAAGAACTGAGGGCCTGTATATCATCAATTAAAAGGTTATATCCGAGTAAAAAGTTAACGGCCATTTTTCAGCCGCATTTATTTACACGTACCCGCGACTTTGCCGATGGTTTTGCCGAAGTGCTGGATATGGTAGACGAGCTGATATTGCTGGAAATTTATCCGGCCCGTGAATTGCCGATAGAAGGAGTTAACTCGCAGATGCTGCTTAACCGTATGCAATTGCAAAATAAAAAAATACTGAGTAAAGCGGCCGCGGTAGCGGCAGTAGCTGCCGAAAAGCCCGAACTATTATTAACGGTAGGCGCCGGTGATATTGATACGCTGGTGGAGCCATTAAAACAAGTATTAAGCAATGAATAAAAAACTCATTTGGAAGCGCCTGCTGATAGGTTGTGCCTGGGTAATAAGCCTGGGTGGCCTTGTGGTGCTCATGAGTTTTATTGAAGCAAAAAAAGCGGGTGTTAAGTGTACTGCGGTAAATGTGAGCATTCCTGGTGGGCAATATTTTATTGACAAGCAGGAAGTTGATCACATTATTGAAGTTACCAGTCACTCATTGGTAGGCAGGCCTATCGAGCACATTAATATCCAGGAGTTAGAGGATAAGCTGAAAGCTAACCCATTTATTGAGTTTGCCAAAGTTTACACAGAGATGGACGGTGTGCTGAGGGTTGAAGTAAGCCAGCGCCAGCCAATATTGCGTATCATGAACCATTACGATATGGATTTTTATGTGGATCAAAATGGTTTAAAGATTCCGCTGTCATCAAACTTTACCGCAAGGGTATTGGTAGCTAATGGTTTTATTGAAGAGCTGTTTACCAATCGGGTTGATTCCTTGCATACCCGCCTGGCTAAAGATCTGTTTAAAACTGCAGATTATATCCGCAAGGATTCGCTTTGGGATGCGCAAATAGCACAGATGTATGTGAACAGTGAGCGCGAGATAGAACTGATTCCGAGAGTGGGCAACCAAAGGATCCTGATCGGTAACGCAGATTCGCTTAATGTAAAGCTGAATAACCTGCAGGCTTTCTATAAGCAGGTGCTGCCAAAAGTAGGCTGGGATACCTATAAAATGATCAATGTAAAATATACCAACCAGGTTATCGGTATAAAAAATGAAAATATAAAAGCTGATTCGGCAAAAGCAGCTAAAGTTGCCAAGCAGGATTCGCTTAAAACGAAAAGGGACTCATCTCAAATTAAATTGTAATATGGACAAAAGCTCAACTCAGGAAAAAAGTTCGCCAATTGTAGTAGGATTGGATATCGGAACTACTAAGATCTGTGCCATTGTTGGGCGCAGGAGCAAGAACGGGAAGATTGAGGTTTTAGGGATTGGCAAAGCCGAATCTGCCGGTGTAACGCGCGGCGTGGTATCAAATATAGATAAAACAGTACAGGGCATTCACCAGGCGGTGGAAGTGGCGGGCTCACAATCAAATGTGGAAATCAGGGTAGTAAACGTGGGCATTGCAGGTCAGCATATCAAGAGCTTGCAGCACCGCGGTTTGATAACCCGTCGTGACTTGCAATCAGAAATCGGTCGTAAGGATATTGATAAGCTGATAGAAGATATGTATAACCTGGTGATGCCTCCAGGCGAGGAGATCATCCATGTGTTGCCGCAGGAGTTTACTGTGGATAATGAGCCAGGAATCAAAGATCCAATTGGTATGGCAGGCGTTAGGCTTGAAGCTAACTTCCATATCATATCTGGTCAGGTAACTGCTATCAAAAATATTGTAAAATGTGTTAACAAGGCCAGCCTGGAAAGCCAGGAGTTGATCCTTGAACCGCTGGCTTCTTCCGAGTCTGTTTTGAGCGAAGAAGAAAAAGAGGCCGGCGTGGTTTTGGTTGATATTGGTGGCGGTACTACCGACGTAGCTATTTTTCACGAAGGTATCATTAGGCATACGGCAGTTATTCCGTTCGGCGGTAACAGCGTAACTGAGGATATCCGCGAAGGCTGTTCGGTAATGCGCAACATTGCCGAGCAACTGAAGGTAAGGTTTGGATCTGCCCTGGCCGACGAGAACAAGGAAAACGAGATAGTATGTGTTCCGGGTTTACGCGGCCGTGAGCCGAAAGAAATTTCGGTAAAAAATCTGGCTTACGTGATCCAGGCTCGTATGGAAGAAATAGTAGAGCATGTTTATTACGAGATAAAATCATCAGGCTACGAGAAAAAGTTGATAGCAGGGATCGTAATAACAGGCGGCGGAGCGCAGCTGAAACACTTACGCCAGTTGGTTGAATTTGTTACAGGTTTGGATTGCCGTGTAGGTTACCCTACTGAGCACCTGGCCAAAAACGAAGTGTTACCAAAAGGAACATACGAAGAGTTGCAAAGCCCAACTTTTGCTACTGGTATTGGTTTGCTGATTAAAGGTATCCAGAAAATGGAATACATGAATGAAGCGATCCCGACCGAGGTAAAAACAGATAAGCCAAAATTTGATACAAAAAGTAAAGAAGGTGGTTTGTTAGACAGACTGCTGAAAAAGAGTATAACATTTATTAAGGATGACATTAAGGATGAGGACTTTCTGAAGTAATATTTATTCACAAGGGTTAAACTTATTCACATTGCTCACAATTGTGGATAAACCTTGTTGAAAAAGTGTTATTATTACGATGGTAAAATCTAATGTTGGGTTGAATTACATATAGCTGAAAACGAAGATTATGCATTTTGAAATGTTAAAAGAAAAATCGTCAATCATCAAGGTAATTGGTGTTGGCGGTGGTGGTGGTAACGCGGTAAACCATATGTACAGGCAAGGAATTACCGGTGTTGATTTTATAATATGCAACACTGATGCCCAGGCATTGGAGCTGAGCCCTATACCTAACAAGGTGCAATTGGGTGCCAGTTTAACCGAGGGCATGGGTGCAGGCTCAATACCCGAAGTAGGCAAAAATTCGGCTATTGAAAATATCGACGATATTAAACAGATGTTGGGCGTTAATACCAAAATGCTGTTCATTACAGCGGGTATGGGCGGTGGCACGGGTACAGGCGCAAGCCCTATCATTGCCAAGGCAGCGCGCGAAATGGATATATTGACGGTGGGTATTATAACCACACCTTTCTCTTTTGAAGGTAAACGCCGTAAAATGCAGGCCGATGCAGGTTTGGAAGAACTGCGCAAGTATGTCGATTCGTTCCTGGTGATCTCGAACGACAGGCTTCGTCAGATCTTCGGTAACCTGACAATGAGCTCGGCGTTTGCCCAGGCTGATAATATATTGACCACGGCTGCCAAAGGTATTGCCGAGATCATCACCTTGCCGGGTTATATAAACGTCGACTTTAAAGATGTGCGCACGGTAATGAAGGATAGCGGTGTATCTATCATGGGCAGCTTTAGCGCCGATGGTGAAAACCGTGCCCTTAAAGCTGTTGAAGGTGCTTTGGCATCGCCATTGCTGAAAGACAATGAGATTGAAGGTGCAAGGTATATATTGCTGAACATCAGCTCGGGCCTTAAAGAGGTTACTATGGATGAGATCAGTGTAATTACTGATTATATCCAGGAAGAAGCCGGCTTAGCTGCCGACCTGATTTGGGGTAACTGTATCGACGAAAACCTGGGCGAGCAATTATCAGTAACTATTATTGCTACAGGTTTCCAAACCAAGGACGAGCGCGAAAAGGAAAATAGCAACAAGAAGATAGTTTCCATGCTTGTTCCCGAAGAGCCACAGCAGGCAAGACCGGTTAACGAGTTTATAAAACCAGTTAAGGTTGATGCTCCTGCCGAGCCTTATGCTAAAGCTCCTAAAGAAGATGCTAAACAAGCCGGGTTGTTTGATATGTTTGCCGGCAGTCGTCAGGAAGAACCTGCTGTTGTAAGGCATAGCCTAATGAATGAAGAGCCAGAGGTTGATAACGAGCCGGATACTGCCGGGTTTACTTTTAAAATGAGTGAACCGGTTAGCTACGAGCAGCCTGTAAGGGAACAGCCGCGTATGCCCGAGCCTGAACCGGAGCCAGCGCCTGCACCGCAACCGGTTGGCGCTGATGATAATAAAACCAACGAATCGATAGAAGAGCAGTTAAAAAAATCGCGCGAGCGCATTATGAGACTGAAAGACCTGAGCATGAAACTGCGTACAGGTAATATTCAGGAACTGGAAAATGTCCCTGCCTACAAACGTAAAGAGATAGCGTTGCAGGATACCCCTGCATCTGACGAAAGCCAGATCTCCCGTTTTTCCCTGATGCAGGATAGCGAAGGTAACGTGGAGATCAGGAATAACAACTCGTATTTGCACGGAAACGCGGATTAAGAAGAGATGCAAGACTTTTAGAGTCAAGAATCAAGAGAAATAAAAACCACAATAATTGAATGGGAGATCAACACAAGAATTAAATCTGAAAGTTGATTTCCCTTTTTGTTATTATAGTAAAAAAATGTCATTCGATAGAGCAGGGCGGGCAGAGGGCGTTGGGGCGAAAGAGAAATCTTGTACGTTATGCGATAGTGCGTTGTATGTAGTAATTGCAGAGCGTACAAGATTTCTCCTCACCCGATCACACAGGCCATCTCTCTGTTCGTCGAAATGACAGCAGTTTTATATTTAGGGAAAGAATATCTCTTCTCTTGATTCTTGCTTCTTTCCTCCAAGTTATAACCTATTCTAAAAAGTTATAGCTATTGTTTAAAGGTGTTTTAACGGCTATATTTGCATTTAAATTTATAAAAACAATTCATTTTGGATTTATTTGATAAAATAACAAAAAGCTTAGGTGGGCCGATAGGTCAGCATCAAAAGTGGTCGCATGGTTATTTTTCTTTTCCTAAGCTGGAAGGTGAGATAGGCCCGCACATGGAGTTTAAGGGAAAAGAGCATTTAGTTTGGAGTCTTAACAATTACCTTGGCTTGGCTAATCATCCCGAAGTAAGGCAGGCTGATGCGCAAGCCGCTGCCGATTACGGTATGGCTTACCCTATGGGTGCAAGGATGATGTCGGGAAACTCAATTCATCACGAAGAGCTGGAGAACAACCTCGCTGCTTTTGTTGGCAAGCAATCGGCCTTTTTGCTAAATTACGGTTACCAGGGAATGGTATCTATAATTGATGCACTGGTTGACAGGAATGACGTTATTGTTTACGATGCCGAATCGCACGCCTGTATCATTGATGGCGTACGTTTACATATGGGTAAACGCTTTGTTTACCAGCACAACGATATTGAAAGCTGCGAAAAACAGCTGGAACGTGCAACTCGCCTAACCGAACAAACCGGCGGCGGGATTCTGTTAATTACCGAAGGTGTTTTTGGTATGTCGGGCGCGCAAGGCAAACTTAAAGCAGTTGCCGATCTTAAAAAGAAATTCAACTTTCGTTTATTGGTTGATGATGCGCATGGTTTTGGTACCATGGGTAAAACCGGTGCCGGTACGCATGAAGAGCAGGATTGTATGGATGAAGTGGATGTGTACTTTGCTACCTTCGCCAAATCAATGGCTGGTATTGGCGCTTTTGTAGCTGCCGATCAGGATATTATCCATTATCTGCGTTACAATATGCGTTCGCAAACTTTCGCCAAAGCATTGCCTATGCCAATGGTATTAGGTTTAAAAAAGCGCTTTGAAATGCTGAAAAG
>Ga0157372_10003173_pt1 | contig 17731 bp, 8 predicted proteins | sample C55metaG_FD_115307 | JGI IMG/M metagenome (GOLD analysis project Ga0157372, IMG submission 115307) | Corn rhizosphere microbial communities from Kellogg Biological Station, Michigan, USA - C5-5 metaG | ecosystem: Host-associated > Plants > Roots > Rhizosphere > Soil | place: USA: Michigan... | reverse complement strand
GGTCGGTACATGGGGGAGTCGGAGCATGGTGGCGATGCCGCCGAAGCGCGGCATTTCGTTGCCGCCCAGTGGTTGGTGAAGAATCTTGTCCACGGGTAGGGCCTCATCGTCTTTGTTTTATTTATGTCGGCGCACCGTTGAGCACAGGTTCGGACGCCGCTGTGGGGCCGATTCTGCGAAATGTAGTGCGGGGGAAGAATCGCTACGGGCAAAAACTTAGTTCAGATTTTTCTAAACTAATGTTGAGGCTGGAGATAGACTCGTCGCTGTTCGCCGGGGTGAACATGACGCCTGTGTGGGAGCGGGCTTGCTCGCGAATGCGGTGTGTCAGCAACATGGATGCCAACTGATACGACGCCTTCGCGAGCAAGCCCGCTCCCACAGGGACTGTGTTTCTTTGGACGCACCGAATGCTTGTTGTGATGGAGTAGACATGGCCAACGCTTTACCCGACCTGAAACTATTGCGCATCTTCGTCAGCGTGGTTCGGCATCAGGGCTTTGCCAATGCGCAGCAGGAACTCAACCTGTCGACCTCGGCGATCAGCACTTACATGAGCCAGCTTGAAGCGGCGCTCGGCCTGGTGCTGTGCCATCGCGGACGCGGTGGATTCAGCCTGACCAGCAAGGGCGAGCTGTTCCATCAGGAAACCCTGCGCCTGCTCGCCGAACTCGAAGGTTTCGAGCAATACGCCGCGGCGCTCAAGGGCGAACTGCGCGGCACGCTCAACCTCGGGGTGATCGACTCCACCGTCAGCGATAAGGCCTTGCCGTTCGCCGAAGCCATCGGTGCCTACAGTCAGGAACACCCGGCGGTGCATTTGCATCTGTCGGTGATGAGCCCGTACGAATTGCAGCTCGGCGTGCAGGACAATCGACTCGATCTTGCCATCGGTGCGTTTTCCACGCGCATGAGCGGTCTGGTGTACATGCCACTGTACCGCGAGCAGCACTGGCTGTATTGCAGCAGCCGGCATCCGCTGTTCAACGAACGGCGGATCCCCGAGCAGGTCATCACCCAGCAACGCATGGTCGGCCGTGGTTACTGGAGCCAGGCAGAGCTGGCCCGCCACGGTTTCAAGCACAGCGCGGCGACCGTGGAAAGTATGGAGGCGCAGCTGATTCTGGTGCTGTCCGGCGCCTACATCGGTTACTTGCCAGAACATTACGCCCAGGCCTGGGCCGACAAGGGCGACCTGCGCGTGTTGCTGCCGGCGACCTTCGGTTATCAGGCGCCGTTTTCGATGATCATGCGCCGTGGCCGCAGCCGCGAGCCGCTGATCCAGACCTTCCGTGATTTGCTCAAAGCACAGCTCAATCAGGCATAAGAACCATGTCCAGACCCCAATGCCCGCGCTGCCTGCGCCCCCAGACCCATTGCCTGTGCCCGCTGATCCCGAGCCTCGACAGCCGCACCCGGGTGTTGCTGTTGCAGCATCCGAGCGAGGTCAATCACGCGCTCAACACCGCGCGACTGGCAGCGCTGGGTTTGACCAATGCCGAGTTGATTGTCGGTGAAGTGTTCGAGGATTTACCCGCGCTGCTCAACCGGCCGGGGTATCAGGCGCGGTTGTTGTTTCCCGCTGACGATGCGCAGCCGATGCAGGCTTACCGCGAATCCGATCAACCGTTGTTGCTGGTGGTGCCGGACGGCACCTGGCGCAAGGCGCGCAAGATGCTCCACCTCAATCCGCTATTGGCGGCGTTGCCACGGGTGACGCTGGTGCAGGGCGGGGTGTCGCGCTACCGGTTGCGCAAGGCACCGGGGCCGGGGGCGTTGTCGACCATTGAGGCGATTGTGCAGGCGCTGGAAACTCTCGAAGCGCCGATGGCGTTTGCGCCGTTGCTCAAGCCGTTCGAAGCGTTGATCGAGGGGCAGATTGCGGCGATGGGGGAGGAGGTTTTTCAGCGTAATCATGGCGACAGATAGTCGTCGTCTGAGCTGGCCTCTTCGCGAGCAAGCCCGCTCCCACATTTGATCGCAGGTGTGCACAAATTATGTGCTCAGCTCAAACACCCTGTGGGAGCGAGCCTGCTCGCGAAGGCGCCGGATCAATCAGCGCAAATCCCAACAATGCCTACCGCTCACGCATCGCCTCGGTCCGGGCTTTGAGCACTGGTTTGAGCAGGTAATCCAGCACACTTTTCTCCCCGGTAATAATGTCCACCGTCGCCACCATCCCCGGGATGATCAGCAGCGGTTTCACATCGCCGCCCAAATGGTTTTTATCGGTGCGCACCTGAATCAAGTAGAAGCTGTTGCCCTTGTCATCGGTGATGGTGTCGGCGCCGATCAGTTCCAGTTTTGCGCTCAGCCCGCCGTAGATCGTGTAGTCATAGGCACTGAACTTGACCATGGCTTTCTGGCCCGGATGGAGGAACGCGACGTCTTGCGGACGGACCTTGGCTTCGATCAGCAGGTTGTCTTCCAGCGGCACGATTTCCACCATGTCGCTGCCCGGCTGTACCACGCCGCCGATGGTGTTGACCTTGAGTTGCTTGATCACCCCGTGCACTGGCGAAGTCACGGTGGTACGGCTGACGCGGTCGTCGATGGCGATGCTCGACGCGGTGATTTTCGACAGGTCGGTGCGTTTCTGATTGAGGTCCTTGGCCGCGTCGGAGCGGAAGGTCTGTTCCGATTCGTCGATCTTGCTCTTGATCTCGTTGATTGCCGATTCCGCCCTTGGGATGGCCAGGGTCGTTGCGTTCAGTGAACCGCGAATTTCCACCGCGCTACGTTTCAGTCGCAGGATCTCCACCGGCGACACCGCACCGGTGCCGACCAGCGGCGCCGACATGTTCATCTCTTGCTGCAGCAGCGCCAGGCTGGAACTGTACTGGCCTTGCTTGGAACGGAACTCCGCCAGCTCCTGAGTCTTCTGCCGCAGCTGTTCGGTGAGGGTGCGTTGCTCACTGGCCAGACGCCGTTGGCGCTGGTCGTACAGCGCGCGCTCGTCTTCGGCGACCTGTGGCGCCTTGGCGATCACCTCGTCAGACAGTTTGAACGGACGGCCCTCGGCTTCGGCGGAGAGGCGCTCGACTTGCGCGGTCAGCGCGTAACGATCGGCCTCGCTCTCACCCTTGTTCGACAGGAAGCGTGTGTCATCCAGGCGCAGCAGCTTGTCGCCCTTGTTCACCATTTGTCCTTCACGAACAAAAATCTCGGTGACGATCCCGCCCTCCAGGTTCTGGATCACCTGGACCTTGCTTGACGGAATCGCCTTGCCTTCGCCCATGGTCACTTCTTCCAGCACGGCGAACTTGGCCCAGACCAGCGCACTGATCAACAGCGCTGCCGCCAGCCACACGGTGATCCGCGACCAGCGCGGCGAATCCTGCAACGAAGCGCTGGCGGTTTCCGGCATGAACTCGGCCTCGGCGCTTTTGCCGAAACTGTCGAAGTAGCCGCGTGATTTGCTATCTGAAGATGCAGACATGGGGCGATACCCCTCAGTTAGGAAACATCAAACCGCACAACCCATGCGTCGCCCGGAACACTTACTTGTGGTGAGGGGATTTATCCCCGATAGGGTGCGAAGCGCCCTCAGAGTCTTTGGGGCTGCTGCGCAGCCCATCGGGGATAAATCCCCTCGCCACAGGTTTTGTGAGAGCCATAAGTTATGTGCGCGCATCTAAACCGCCGCCGAGCCGACGCGGCCCTTGCGCAGTGCATCGATAACCGCTTCTTTCGGGCCGTCGGCGACGACCCGGCCGTTGTCCAGTACCAGCAGCCGGTCCACCAGGCTCAGCATTGAGGTGCGGTGGGTGACCAGCAGCAGGGTCTTGCCTTGCACCCAACCGTGCAGCTTCTGGCGCAGCAAGTCTTCGCTGCTGTTGTCCATGGCGCTGGTGGGTTCGTCGAGCAGCATGATCGGCGGGTCGAGCAGCAACGCCCGGGCCAGCAATACGGCCTGGCGTTGACCACCGGAAAGCAGTTGCCCGCGTTCGCCCACTGGCCGGTCGAACCCTTGCGGATGCTGGCGGGCCAGTTCAGTGACGCCGGTCAGCTCGGCGACTTCGAGCATGCGCGAATCGCTGATGTAGCGGGCGCCGAGGGTCAGGTTGTCGCGCAGGCTGCCGGCCAATAGCGGCAGGTCATGGGCGACGTAACCGATCTGCTGGCGCAGGTCGGCGACATCCAGTTGCCGCAGGTCGAGACCGTCGAGCAGCAACTGGCCTTCCTCGGGTTCATAGAAGCCCATCACCAATCGCGCCAGGGTACTTTTACCCGAGCCGCTGCGACCGATGATGCCGATCCTTTCGCCGGGTTTCATGCTGAAGCTGATGTTGCTCAGCGCCGGCGCATTCTGGCCGTTGTAGTGAAAGGTCACGCCGCTGACGTCCAGCGCGCCTTGCAGCTGTGTGCGTTCCAGCGGCCGCTGCTTGCCGTCGCGCTCCTGTGGCAGGCCCATCAGCGCGTCAGTGCTTTTCATGGTCAGTTGCGCTTGCTGGTAGCGGGTGATCAGCCCGGCGATCTGCCCCAGCGGCGCAAGAACCCGGCTGCCGAGCATGTAGCTGGCGACCAGCGCACCGACGCTGAGGTTGCCGGCGATGATGCTGTAGACACCGGCGACGATCGTCGCCATCCCGGAAAACTGCTGGATGAACAGCGTGCCGTTTGTCGCCAGCGCCGAGAGGTTGCGTGCGTGGCTGTCGAGGCGGGTGAGGGCGCCGTGGGTGCTTTCCCATTTGTGCTGGCGCTCGCTTTCGGCGCTGCAGGCCTTGAGGGTTTCCAGGCCGCCGAGGGTTTCGATCAGCAACGCCTGTCGTTCGGCACCCAGGCTCAGGCTTTTCTGCACGGTGTCACGCAGGCGCACCTGAATCGCCAGAGCAAATATGATCGTGATTGGAAACGCCAGCAGCGGAATCACCACCAGCCAGCCACCGAGCAGACCGATCACCACCAGCATCAACACCACGAACGGCAGGTCGATCAGGCTGGTCAGGGTCACCGCTGTGAGGAATTCGCGCAGGCCCTGAAAGTCATGAATGCTTTGGGCGAAGCCACCGATGGTCGCCGGCCGCGCCTTCATCGCCATGCCGGTGATGCGCTCGAACAACGTCGCGGAAAGGATCACATCGGTTTTCTTCCCGGCGGTATCCAGCAGGTGCGCGCGCACCACCCGCAGCACCAGTTCGAAGCCGGTGCCGATCAGCAGGCCGATCGCCAACACCCACAGGGTCGAGGTGGCCTGATTCGGCACCACGCGGTCGTAGGTCTGCATGACGAACAGCGGCACCATCAGGCCTAAAAGGTTGATCAGAAAACTGGCGAGAATTGCATCGCTGTACAGCCATTTCGACAGCTTGAGAGTGTCGCGAAACCAGGCATGCACCCGCGGCACCAGCGGTGAACGCAAGTCTTCGAGTTCGTGGCGCGGCCGGGCGAACAAGGCCTGGCCGCTGTAGTGTTCGGCAAGTTCTTCGCGCTCGACCCATTGCTCGCCGCCATCGGCTTCGCTGGGCAGGATCAGCGCCTTGCCGTCGTCGGCGAAACGCCGCAGGACGGCAGTGCGGCCGTCCTTGAGCAGCAACAGGATCGGCAGATTCAGCGCAGAAATATCCTTCAGTTCGCGGCGCAACAAGCGCGCCTGCAAACCGGCCCGGGCCGCCGCACGGGGCAGCAGATCCAGTCTCAGACGTTGCTTGTTCAGGGGCAGCCCGGCACTCAGGCTGGCACGACTGACCGTCGCGCCGTGGAGTTTGCAGAGGATCAACAGACCGTCGAGTAACGGGTCATCGAAGCTCAGCCGCGGATCAATTCCGGAGTGTCCGCCTTCGGCCATGCTGGTCATATTGATCGCCCCTGTAATGACTGGTCCAACCTGTGGCGAGGGGATTTATCCCCGATGGCTGCGCAGCAGCCCCATGGAACTCATTGCTGCTCAAATCTTTGGGGTCACTGCGCAACACAGCGGGAGCAAGCTCCCTCGCCACAAAGGGTCGTGGGACTTACTTCAGCTCAGGCAGGCGTGCTTCGTTTTTGACTTCGGTCGCCGCAATCGCATCCGCCGGCAGCACCACCCTCTGCTTGCTCAGCAACTGGCCCATGTTCGCCAGCACGCGGTACATCGAATATTCCTCGGTGTAGCGGATTTCGGTGTAGCGGCGGTTGGCGTTGTAGAGCTCGTTTTCACTGTCGAGCAAGTCGAGCAGAGTGCGTTGGCCGAGGCCGAACTGATCCTGATATGCCGCGCGCACACGCTTGGTGGTCTCGGCGTATTCGCGGGCGGTCGGGGTCTGTTTGTTCGCGTTGACCATGGCGTTCCACGCCAGGTGAATGTTCTCGTTCAACTGACGCAAGGCGTTGTTGCGGATGTCCATCGCCTGATTGATCTGGTGCGCATCGGAGGCCAGACGAGCCTTGTCGCTGCCGCCACGGAACAGGTTGTAATTCATGATCACACCCACGCGCCATTCGTTGTCGTGGCCTTCATCACCTTGCACGTTGTTGTTCGCACCCACTGCCGCTTCGGCGTCGAAACGCGGGTAGAACGGCGACTTGGCAACTTCATACTGGCTCTCGGCCGACTGCACGTCCGCCTGCGCGGATTTCAGGTACGGGTTGTTCTCGACCATGCTCTGCTGGGCTTCCGGCAGGCTGGCAGGAACCTCGCCGCGGGTCGACGGTGGCGCTTCCAGTTCATCGGGCATGCGCCCGACCACAGCGTAGAAGTTCGATTCGGCGTCGGCCAGATCGACTTCGGCGGTGTCGAGGTTGTTCTGCGCCAGCGCCTTACGGGCCACCGACTGATCGGAGTCGGCGGTGCTGCCGATGCCGCGCTGGGTGCGCAGGCCGATCTGATCGTTGACGCGCAAGTGCGCTTGCAGGTTGTTCCGGGCCAGGGTCACCAGTTCACGGCGCTTGAGCACTTCGAGGTAGACCTCGATGGTACGCAACGCCAGATCCTGAGCGGTGCCTTGCGCGTAATAGGCGCGCGAGTTGGAAACGCCCTTGGTGCGCTCGACCTCGTTGGCGGTGTTGAAGCCGTCGAAGATCATCTGCCGCAGGCGCAGTTCCGACTGGGTGTAATTGAGGATTTCGGTGTGGTGATTACCGAAAGCCCGGGTATTGGTGTTGTCGCTGTAGCCGCGCCCGTAGGCGGCATTCAAATCGACGGACGGATAGAAGCCACCCTTGGCCACTTTCACTTGTTCATCGGCGGACAGTTTGGCGTCCACGCGCGAGGCGAGATCCGGGTGGGTGGCGATGGTGCTTTGAATCGCTTCGGTCAGATTCATGGCCTGGGCTTGGGAAGTGCAAGCCATGGCCAGCAAAACCGCGCTGCAGAGGGGGGTTAAAACGCGCATGGGGTGCATCTCCCTGGTCCTGATGGTGCGTTACTGTCGCCAAATATTTGACGATAATTTGAGGTGTAAGCGTTTCACTCTTGTAACAACAGAGCTAAGAACATCCTGAAGCGTAGCTAAGAAAAAATTTTCATAAGCCTTATGCCGAAAAAAACTTATGCGCTTGGCGAAAACCAGCACATTGTTCAGAGCGAAAGCCTTTGTTTCATGCGCTTTAGGGAGCACAAAAAGGCTTGAGGAAAGTTCCATTCACTTTGCGACATACGGCGAAGTACTGCTGAAGGGGAGGGACGCGTAGCGGCAGATGAGCGACAGATTTTTGTCACTCGGGTGATTCACCACCGTTACGTAGCGTTAGTGGGTTCGCTGCATTGATCAGGATTCTGAAGTGCTTGAAAGCACTGAAGTTTCCTCGTTTGCGCAACCTGCGAAACGAACTGTCGAGGTGCGAGCGTCGCCCCGACAACCCGATTGAGCCATGGGCTGCTTCGCGAACCAGTGCCGACGGTGGTCGGCAGCGGAGGAATTCACATGGCAACGCTCATCGGGACAGTCACTAAAGTCATTGGTCAGGTTTTTGCGCAGGGCACCGACGGCACGCGCCGCGCCCTGGTCGAAGGCGACCGCTTGTTTGCCGGCGATCAAGTGATCACCGGCGCAGAAGGTGCCGTTGCCATTCATCTGCAAAATGGCCACGAGTTGACCCTGGGCCGCGACAGCAGCATGACGATGTCCGGGCAACTGCTGGCCAATCAGGCGGTGCACATTGATTCCCCTGAAGCGCTGACGCCGAGCGAAGCGCAACTGACCGATGTCGAGCAGATTCAGAAAGCCATCGCCGCCGGCGAAGACCCGACCAAAGCGGCAGAGGCCACCGCCGCCGGCCCGAATGCACCGGGCGGCGCGCCAGGTGAGCTGGGTGGCGGCCACAGTTTTGTGCTGCTGACGGAAGTCGGTGGGCGCGTGGATCCGGTGATCGGCTTCCCGACCGCCGGTTTCAACGGCATCCCCGAGTTTCCCGAAGAGCGGCATAACGCAGTCATCGACAATGGCGACAACACGCCGATCGTGCCGCCGCCGATCAACAACCTGGTGACCCTCAGTGGCCTTGCCGTGCCTGGCGGTGAGCTGACCCTCAACGAAGCCAACCTGCCTGCCGGCTCCTCGGCCAACCCCGGCGCGCTGACCCAGAGCGGCAGCTTCACGGTGTCGGCGCCGGACGGTCTGAGCAGCCTTAACATCGGCGGTATCAACGTGATCAGCGGTGGTGTGGCGGCCGGTTTCCCGCAGTCGATCACCACACAACTGGGCAACACCCTGACCATCACCGGGTATAACGTCAGCACCGGCGTAGTCAGCTACAGCTACACCCTCAACGGCAACGATGCCCATCCGGCCGGTGACGGCGCCAACAGCCTCAGTGAACATTTCACGGTGACCGCAAGCGACAGCAATGGCGACAGCGCCACCGGCTCGCTCGACGTCAACATCATTGATGACGTGCCCAAAGCGGCGAATGACAGCAACGCCAACACCGCCTCGGAAACCCAGTTGACCTTGACCGGCAACGTCCTGACCAACGACGTGCAAGGCGCCGACCGCGTGCCCACCGGCCCGGTCACTGCCGGCACCTTTACCGGCACTTTCGGCACCCTCGTATTGAATGCCAATGGCACATACACCTACACCCTGAACACCAGCGACGCAGACTTCAAAGCGCTGCACGGTGGCGGCAATGGCACCGAGACTTTCACCTACACCATCACCGACTCGGACGGCGATGCCAGCACTGCGAATCTGGTTTTGCAGATTCACAACAACGACGATCCGGTGGTCATCAGCGGCCTGGACGTAAACGGCGGCGAGCTGACGGTTTATGAAAAAAACCTCAGCAGCGGTAGCCAGCCGGATGCCAATGCGCTGACCCAGAGTGGCACGTTCACTATCACCGCACTGGATGGCGTTACCACGCTGACCGTCGGCGGTATTGCTGTCGTGACCAATGGCGTGGCCGCGGGCTTCCCGCAATCGGTGACCACACCGCTGGGCAGCACGCTGACCATCACCGGTTTCAATGCCACCACCGGTGTTGTGAGTTACAGCTACACCCTGGTCGACAACGAGGCACACCCAACCGCCAATGGCGCCAACAATTTGCCTGAGCAGTTCGCCGTCACCGTCGTGGACGACAACGGCACGACTGCCAATGCGACCCTCGACGTTAATGTGGTCGACGACCTGCCAAAAGCGGTGAATGATTCCAACGCCAACACCGCGTCGGAAACCAACCTGACCCTCACCGGCAACGTGCTGACCAACGACGTACAAGGCGCCGACCGCGTACCCACCGGCCCAGTCACCGCCGGTACTTTCACCGGCACCTACGGCACCCTCGAACTGCACACCGACGGCACTTACATCTACACGCTCAACCCGACTGACGCCGACTTCAAAAACCTGCACGGTGGCGGCAATGGCACCGAGACTTTCACTTACACCATCACCGATTCTGACGGCGATACCAGCACCGCGAATCTGGTTTTGCAGATTCACAACAACGACGATCCGGTGGTCATCAGTGGCCTGGATGTGAATGGTGGCGAACTCACCGTTTACGAAAAAAACCTCAGCACCGGCAGCGCGCCTGATACCAACGCGCTAACTCAAAGCGGCACCTTCACCATCACCGCTCTGGACGGCGTCACCACGCTGACCGTCGGCGGCATCGCCGTGGTCACCAACGGCGTGGCCGCAGGCTTCCCGCAATCGGTCACTACACCGCTGGGCAGCACGCTGACCATCACCGGTTTCAATGCCACCACCGGTGTTGTGAGTTACAGCTACACGTTGATCGACAACGAGGCACACCCAACCGCCAACGGCGCAAACAACCTGCCCGAGCAGTTCGCCGTAACGGTAGTGGATGACAATGGCACCACCGCCAACGCGACCCTCGATGTGAACATCATCGATGACCTACCCAAAGCCGCGAACGACAGCAACGCCAACACCGCGTCAGAAACCAATCTGACCCTCACCGGTAACGTCCTGACCAACGACGTGCAAGGCGCCGACCGCGTACCGACCGGCCCAGTGACTGCCGGTACGTTCACCGGCACCTACGGCACCCTGGAACTGCACACCGACGGCACCTACACCTACACGCTGAACACCACCGACGCCGACTTCAAAAACCTGCACGGTGGCGGCAATGGCACCGAAACCTTCACCTACACCATCACCGATTCCGATGGCGATACCAGCACCGCCAACCTCGTCCTGCAGATCCACAACAACGACGATCCGGTGATCATCAACGGGCTCGACGTCAATGGCGGTGAACTCACCGTCTACGAGAAAAATCTCACTGACGGCAGCGCACCGGATTCCACTGCGTTGACCCAAAGCGGCACGTTCACCATCACTGCGCTGGACGGCGTGACGACCCTGACCGTCGGTGGCATCGCCGTGGTCACCAACGGTGTAGCCGCAGGCTTCCCGCAATCGGTCACCACACCGCTGGGCAGCACGTTGACCATCACCGGATTCAACGCGTCCACCGGTGTCGTCAGCTACAGCTACACCCTGGTCGACAACGAGGCACACCCAACCGCCAACGGCGCCAACAATCTGCCTGAACAGTTCGCCGTCACCGTGGTGGACGACAACGGCACCACCGCCAACGCCACCCTCGATGTGAACATCATCGATGACCTGCCAAAAGCCGTGAACGACAGCAACGCCAACATCGCGTCGGAAAGTCAGTTGACCCTGACCGGCAACGTCCTCACTAACGACGTGCAGGGCGCCGACCGCGTACCCACCGGCCCGGTCACCGCCGGTACGTTCACTGGCACCTATGGCACGCTGGAACTGCACACCGACGGCACCTACACCTACACGCTGAACACCAACGACGCCGACTTCAAAAACCTGCACGGCGGCGGCAACGGCACGGAAAATTTCACCTACACCATCACTGACTCGGACGGCGATACCAGCACCGCGAATCTCGTCCTGCAGATCCACAACAACGACGATCCGGTGATCCTCAACGGTCTCGACGTGAATGGCGGCGAACTCACCGTCTACGAAAAAAACCTCAGCGACGGCACCAGTCCCGATGCATCGGCGCTGACTCAGAGCGGTACCTTCACCGTGACCGCGCTCGACGGTCTGCAAACCCTGACCGTGGGCGGCATCAACGTCGTCACCGGTGGTGTGGCCGCAGGCTTCCCGCAATCGATCGTTACGCCGTTGGGCAGCACGCTGACCATCACCGGCTACAACCCGGCGACTGGCGTGGTCAGCTACAGCTACACCCTGGTCGATAACGAAACCCATCCGAACGGCAATGGCGCCAACAGCATCACCGAGAACTTCAACGTGGTGGCGACTGACACTGACGGCAGCACCGCCAGCGGCCAGATCAACGTCAACATCATCGATGACCTGCCGAGCGCGCATGCCGATGCCGCGTCGGTGGCGGAGGGCGGCACCGTCAGCGGCAACGTGCTTGACAATGACATCGGCGGCGCCGACGGCCCGGCCGTGACCGGCGCGGTAGTCGGTGTGCGAGCCGGCTCCGACACATCCACCTCGGCCATCGGCGGCCTCAACAGCAACATCAATGGCACCTACGGTTACCTGACCCTCGATGCCAACGGCAACGCGGTCTATCACAGCAACCCCAATGCCGTGAACGGCCCCGGTGCGGTGGATGTGTTCACCTACACCGTGCGCGATTCCGATGGCGATGAAAGCACCACCACCATCACCATCGATGTCGCCAACAGCAAGCTGTATGCGACCAGCGACACCGACGTCACCGTCTACGAAAAAGCCCTCGACCTGACCAAGGACGGCGCCGATCTGGCCCCCGGTACGGTCACCGGCAGCGACCCGACCAATTCGGGTGAAACCGCGTCCGGCACGCTGGTCGGTTCGGTCACCGGTGCGGTCGGCACCATCAGCTATGCGCTGGTCGGCAGTGCCACCGGCAACTATGGGCAGATCGTGCTCAACCCCAACGGCACTTACACCTACACCCTGACCTCGCCCGCGACCACCACACCGCATGCCGACGACGGGGCCAATACCCTGACTGAAACCTTCACCTATCAGGCCACCGATTCGCTGGGCAATGTGGTCACCAGCACCATCGTCGTCAGCATCGTCGATGACGTGCCCAAAGCCCTCAACGACAGCAACGCCACCAGTGCCTCGGAAACCCAGCTGACCCTGACCGGCAACGTGCTGAGCAACGACGTGCAGGGCGCGGACGTGGTCGCCACCGGACCGAATGCCGGGCCGATCACCGCCGGTACCTTCACCGGGACTTACGGCACGCTGGTGCTCAATGCCAACGGCACTTACACCTACACGCTCAACCCGGCTGACGCCGACTTCAAAGCGCTGCACGGCGGTTGAAACGGCACCGAGACATTCACCTACACCCTCACCGATGCTGACGGCGATACCAGCACCGCGAACCTGGTGCTGAACATCCACAACAACGACGATCCGGTGGTGCTCAACGGCCTCGACGTCAATGGCGGCGAACTCACCGTCTACGAGAAAAACCTCAGTGACGGCACCAGCCCCGATACTCCGGCGCTGACCCAGAGCGGTACGTTCACCGTCACGGCCCTGGATGGCCTGCAAACCCTCACTGTCGGTGGCATTGCCGTCGTGACCAACGGGGTCGCCGCAGGCTTCCCGCAATCGGTGGTGTCGCCGCTGGGCAGTACGTTCACCGTCACCGGTTACAACCCGGCGACCGGCGTGGTCAGTTACAGCTACACCCTGGTGGATAACGAAAATCACCCGACCGGCAACGGCGCCAACAGCCTCACCGAAAACTTCAACGTGGTCGCGACTGACACCGACGGCAGCACCGCCAGCGGCCAGATCAACGTCAACATTATCGATGACCTGCCGACCGCAAAGGCCGACACCGGCTCGGTGGCGGAGGGCGGCACGGTCAATATCAGCGTGCTCGGCAACGATGTCACCGGTGCCGATGGCGCAGCGGCGGGCGGGGCAGTGGTCGGCGTGCGCGCCGGCAGCAATACCGCGACCTCGGCGATCGGCGGCCTCAACAGCAACATCAACGGCACCTACGGCTACCTGACCCTGGACGCGGCGGGTAACGCCATCTACCACAGCAACCCGAACTCGGTGAGCCCACCGGGCGCCACCGACACCTTCACCTACACCATCCGCGACGGTGACGGCGACGAAAGCACCACCACCATCACCATCAACGTCGCCGACAGCAAACTGATTGCGTCGGTCGATCAGGACGTGACGGTCTACGAAAAAGCCCTCGACCTGACCAAGGACGGCCAGGACCTGGCCCCCGGCACGGTCACCGGCAGCGACCCGAGCAACACCGGCGAAACCGCCACCGGCACACTGGTCGGTGCAGTCACTGGCGGCAGCGGGGCGCTCACCTACACCCTGGTCGGCAGCGCCACCGGCACTTACGGGCAGATCCAGCTCAACGCCGACGGCACTTACACTTACACCCTGACCTCTGCACCGAAAACCACGCCGAACGCCAACGACGGCGCCAACACCCTGAGCGAAAGTTTTACCTACAAAGCCACCGATGCGCTGGGCAACAGCACCACCAGCACGATTGTGGTCAACATCGTCGATGACGTGCCCAAAGCCGTGGCGTCGGATCGCTCGGTGGCGGCGGTGGAGATCGATTCCAACCTGCTGATCGTCCTCGACATCTCCGGCAGTATGGCCGACGCCTCCGGTGTACCGGGGCTGTCACGGCTGGCGCTGGCCAAGCAGGCCATCAGTGCCTTGCTCGACAAGTACGATGATCTCGGCGATGTGAAGGTACAACTCGTCACCTTCAGCAGTAATGCCACTGACCGGACTTCGGTGTGGGTCGATGTGGCGACGGCCAAGTCCATACTCGCCGGCCTCACCGCCGGTGGCGGTACCAACTACGACGCTGCCGTGGCGGTGATGCAGACCGCGTTCAACACCTCGGGCAAACTCACCGGGGCGCAGAACGTCGGCTACTTCTTCTCCGACGGCAAACCCAACGAAGGCGACATCAACGCTGCCGACGAAGCCGCGCTGAAAAACTTCCTCGATGCCAACAACATCAAGAACTACGCCATCGGTCTGGGCAGCGGCGTGAGCAACGCCAACCTCGATCCGCTGGCCTATGACGGCATCAGCCACACCAACACCAACGCGGTGGTGGTCACCGACCTCAATCAGCTCAACTCGGTGCTGTCGGGCACCGTCGAAGGCGCGCCGGTCACCGGTTCGCTGCTGGGCGAGGGCGGTACCTTCGGCGCCGATGGCGGTTTCATCAAATCCATCGTGGTCGACGGCACCACCTACACCTATGACCCGCGCGCCAACAGCGGCCAGGGTTCGCTGACCGCAAGCGGCGGCACCAACCACGGCACCTTCAACACCGTGAACAACACGATCAGCATCGCCACCAACAACAGCGGCACGCTGGTGATCAACCTGGACACCGGTGACTACAGCTACACCTCGCAAAAAACCACGACCACGGTGATCACCGAGAACATCGGTTTCACCCTCAGCGACAACGACGGCGACCTCGCCAGCTCGACGCTGACCGTGAAAGTGATCCCCAACTCGCCACCGGTGGCGACGGACGACCACGTCATCACCAACGTGCTGTCGAGCAACATCACCGTGCCGGGCGAACTGTTGCTGGCCAACGACACCGATCCGGACGGCGACACGCTCAACGCTTCGCCGACCAGCTTCAACACCGGATGGGTGGCCAAGGGCGCGGACTTCACCGGCACCGGCGCGATCAACTTCGCCGGCACCGGCAACACCGCCGCCAACCAAAACCTGGCCGACGTACGCGCTGCATTCGCCGCCAACACCGCCGCGATGACCGCAGTGCTGGTGGTCAGCGGTTACCTCGGTGCGGTGACCAATGCCAATGCCAACGATGAGGACCTGATCACCGTCAAACTGAAACAGGGCGAAACGCTGAACCTGGATCACAACCTCGCGGCCGGCCACGTCACCATGGAGTACTCGGTCAACGGCGGCGCGTTCGTCAGCATCGCTGACGGCGGCACCATCACTGCCGGTGCCGATGGCACCTACCAGATCCACGTGACCAACATCAGCAACACCAGCGGCAGCAATCCGACGGCAGCGGAAAACTATCAACTGACCATGACGGTCAACTACGCCGGCGCCCATGACGTGACGCCGGATTTCCACGGCACCTATATCGCCAATGACAACCATGGCGGCAGCGACACCGCCAACGTCAGCATCACCTATCAGGATGGCCACACCCTCACCGGTACTGCCGGGGATGACATTCTGGTGGCGGGCACCGGCAACAACATCCTCAATGGCGGCGACGGCAACGACGTACTGACCGCCGGTTCCGGCAACAACGAGATGCACGGCGGCGCGGGCAACGACTTGCTCTACAGCGGCCCGGGCAACGACATTCTCGACGGCGGCACCGGCATCGACACGGTCAGCTATGCCCACGCCACCGCCGGGGTCACGGTCAACCTCGGCCTGCTCGGCGCGCAAAACACCATCGGCGCCGGTACCGACACGATCAGTAATATCGAGAATCTGGTCGGCTCGAACTTCAACGACACCCTGACCGGCGACAACAATAACAACGTGATCAACGGCGGCCTGGGCAATGACATCCTCAACGGTGGTGGCGGAGATGACCTGCTGATCGGCGGCATGGGCAACAACACCCTGACTGGCGGGGCCGGCGCGGACACCTTCCAGTACCTGAAGGGCAACACCGGCCACGACACCATCACCGATTTCACCCCCGGCACCGACAAGCTCGACCTGTCGCAACTGCTGCAAGGTGAAAACGGCACCACCGCGTCGCTGGACGACTATCTGCACTTCACCGTCACCGGCAGCGGCGCCTCGGTTCTCACCAGCATCGACGTCAGCGCGCTGGCCGGCGCCACGCCGAACCAGACCATCGACTTGGCCGGCGTCAACCTCGCCAGCCACTACGGCGTGACCCCGGGGGCGGGTGGGGTGGTAGCCGGCGGGCACGACACGGCGACGATCATCAGCGGCATGCTCAATGATCATTCGCTGAAAGTGGACACGGTGTGATCAAGGCCTGAAACGACAAAACCCGCTGCTCCGGTTGATCGGGACGGCGGGTTTTGTCTGTCTGGAGACCTGCGTTGCCAGTGCGTCAGCCTTCGCGAGCAGGCTCGCTCACATTGGATTTAGGGTGCTCATCATTTTGTGAACAACAAGGCTCCCCTGTGGGAGCGAGCTTGCTCGCGAAAGCGGCCTGCCAGACAACATCAAAACAACAGAGCATACCCGCACATAAACGTATCCCCGCAACCACGTTTAAAGTACACGAACCGTTACGCCATACCGGCTACAACGCCTTGCGCCGTTACCTACGCGTACGCCAGAATCCGCCGGCTTACACGGCTATGGGCCGGGCTATATCGTTTCCCTGTCACTGAAAATCAGTGATGGGGTTTGGTAGCCCGTCTCGAGTTGTATTGCGACACCTTCATTGCTGTCCCTTTTTTGAGGAATAGCTTTGTATGGTGGGCATGCGTGGGGCTCATTCGTGAGCGCCGGGTTTCCCAATTCGACCGGTCTACCAACCCGCGCATGGCCGCCACCCGCCGTTTGGTAGCGAGGGTGATGGCTCCTATTGTTCAAATTGGAGTTTCATTTATGTTCAAAGCCACACCCAACCCCCCGGACACCTCAATCCCGTACGACCCAGCCCTCGACCCGCAGAAGATAAAAGCGGCAACCGACCGCGCCATCAACTTCTACCTCAACCCCGGCGCACTGAAGATCTCGATCCCTTCAGCCTCGTCATGCAAGGCGAACAGAATTTTCCTCATCGACCCCACCGTGGACGAAGAAACCTTGCTCGTCGAAGCCTGCGAATCCCTGGCCGCTGCCAGCGATATGGCCCGAGATATCGGCGACACCGTCGACAACCCACAGCGCCGGGCGATGCTGATGCTGCATCAGGTGATCATGCTCAGTGAACTGATGGTCAACCGGGTACTGGACGGCCGCCGCGTGCCGAACTAATCACCCGGTCCCCTGTAGGAGCTGCCGAAGGCTGCGATCTTTTGATCTTGTTTTTTAAAAGCAACCTCAAAAGATCGTCCGAACGCGGCCCGAACCTTCGGCAGCTCCTACAGGGAGTCATTCTTCCAAAGTACCTTGATCGGAGTTCCAGCTGATGTCCGAAACCCCACCCAATCCGCCGGCCACAGACTCGGTATCACCCTACGAATCCCTCAACTCCAGAAAACTCCACGAAGCCGCCGAACGCGCCCTCGACCATTACCTCGCACCCGCGCAAATCATGGCAACGCCATACACCCCCAGCAGCATGTTCCTGG
>Ga0157372_10003160_pt1 | contig 17759 bp, 16 predicted proteins | sample C55metaG_FD_115307 | JGI IMG/M metagenome (GOLD analysis project Ga0157372, IMG submission 115307) | Corn rhizosphere microbial communities from Kellogg Biological Station, Michigan, USA - C5-5 metaG | ecosystem: Host-associated > Plants > Roots > Rhizosphere > Soil | place: USA: Michigan... | reverse complement strand
TTTGTGGTGGTGGTCGCGCTCATGGGCGCGGGTCTCAAGATCGACCGGCTCGTCGGTCTTCACCGATGGGTCCTTACCTGGCGTCTCCTCGCGATTGCGATGCCGATCACGATCCTGCTTGTTGCAGCGCTCGCCTCCTCCCTTCTGGGGCTGGGGCTAGCAGCCGCCCTGCTCCTGGCATCGAGTCTCGCCCCCACAGATCCGGTGCTCGCGAGCGACGTCCAGGTCGGCGCACCAGGAGAGGGAGAGGAAGATGAGGCCCGTTTCGCGCTGACGTCCGAAGCGGGACTGAACGACGGGCTCGCCTTTCCTTTCGTCAACCTGGCAATCGCGCTGGCTGGCCTCTCCTTTGGAACGCAAGCGCTTGAACATTGGCTCATCGTTGACGTGATCTGGAAGGTTCTTGCCGGACTTGGCATGGGCTATGTCATTGGGATGGGCCTGGGCTTCCTTACTTTCCACCTGCCCAACGCCGCCAAGCTGTCCCGGACAGGTGACGGCTTCGTTGCCCTGGGTGCAGCGCTCCTTGCATATGGCCTCACCCAGCTGGCACATGGGTATGGCTTTCTCGCCGTCTTCGTAGCGGCGCTTTGCCTTCGCCATGCCAGCCGCGACCACAGCTACCATCATCGTCTGCATGCATTCGCCGAAGAAGCCGAACGCCTGTTGATGATGCTGGTGCTGGTGCTGCTCGGCGGCATGATCACCCATGCAGGGCTATTCGCGCATCTGGATATTTGGACGATCTTATTCACCGCCCTGACAATCCTCGTCGTTCGCCCATTCGCCGGTCTCATCAGCCTTGCCGCATTGGAACTTCCGTGGCGGGAGAAGCTCGTGATTTCCTTCTTTGGAATACGGGGGGTCGGCACGATCTATTATCTCGCCTTCGCCCTCAATCAAGCTCACTTCCCCGAGGCGGAGAAGCTCTGGAGCGTCGCTGCCCTCGTCATTCTCGTTTCCATTGTTCTACATGGTATCACCGTAACTCCGTCCCTGCAGCTGCTCGATCGATGGCAGGCGCGACGTCAATCTTCCCAGTGATGGCAGGACGGACCAGGATGTTCCGTTTGCGCTTCAACGTTGAGTAGAAAGTGCTCTTGTCCCCAACCCCAACGTGCTACTGTAGTGCATCCCGGTTCGACTCATCCAGACAGGCCGGGGCTGAGAGACACAGGCGCTCCCGTTTGGCGAGGAGTGCACAATGTCCCCATCTGGAAGCTCTAATCCATCATTATCACTTCGCGAAGCCCGCAGGCAGGCTGATGCCGAGCGACGGTGGCTCGCCCTTGGAGCCGCGCGAGAACGGTCGAGGAGGGCGGCGGCCATGTCGCATGACCGTAAACGCCAGCTGACGTCAGCGATTGACAGCTGGGAGAATGAGGGTGGAACGGCAATTGGAGTTGCCACGTTATCAAGACCCAAGCCTCTCCGGCTCACTAAGCTCCAGTGGTGCGCTGATCTATTTCGTGACGATACCACGATGCGTGCGGCCATTATCAACGGCCTCCTCATCTTGATAGCAGGAACAGTAGCCATCATATTGCTGAATAATTGAGCGGACCTCATATTTACAGCGATTGGCAAAAAAATGGATGCTATACCAAAAGGACTGGCAAGTACCGATTTTCGACTGATACCCGGACTGGACGGAGACCTCGATAAACTACAGGAACTTCAGAATCTCCTCTATGCTGCCCGCGATGCGCTGGCACGTGGAGAGGCGTTGTCCACGGTCGAGAGGCAGCGATTGAACGGTGCGCTCGACGACCTCATGGTCTTGAGAAAGAGCAACAATGCGCCACCGGGTGCCGCCAAACGCATCTGAACGAGCGAAGCAGCACAACCCATACATCTGACGTCCAATGTAAAGGAACATACCATGGCTAAGAGCCAGAAAAGATCGAACCGTGAAGTTCGCAAACCCAAGGCGGAGAAATCCAAAAAGCAGAATGCGTCCAACCCGTCGCAGAAGCCCGGCGCACTCGGCATCGTTACCCTGAAAAGCTGATTGCACTAGGAGGGGCGGCGGGTATTTCAAAAGCGTTCGCCAACTCGTTCATCAGGTCCGATCAGGCAGGCCGCTCATGCTGTGCGGTCGCCTACATGTCATTTTGCTCTACTTCACCGTTCGTCAGAACCTCTTTCCTCGTCATGGCCGGGGGTGAAAAGCTATGCTTCCTCATCACGAGCGCGGCTCCGAGCGTCCTCCTCCTCTTCCAAGCGGAATTCCAAAGCGATTGCGGCATCTTCTGGGCTGAGTGCGTCAGACGTCCCTGCCTCGCGCGCCTCAGCCTCGGCAGCCTGCGCCTCCCAAACATCGGCGGCTCGCGGGGCAGCCCGACGTACCTGTTCAAGAGGAGAAGCGGCGGCAACCTGGCGATGGTGTGCCGCCTCTCGTCTGCACATTGTTGAACTGTTGGTCATTGCGCCTACCTCTTACCGTCGGGTGGCGCGTTGCGCACCCAAAGCGACACCCATCGCGCCGCAGCGGACGGCGAACCGCTGGCCGGCTTCGCCTGATCTGCGGCCGAGGGGGGCGGCCTCCCTCGCGGTGGCTCAGCCTTTTGATCGATTTCCAATGCAGCAGCGAGATCGGCGGGATCGATCGTGTGATACTCTATGGCAGAACCCACTTGGATCCGCAGCGCCGTAGCGGTGCGATGAAAGCCCGTATGCGTATTGCCCTCCAGCATCTCTTCCGTGGTTTCCACTTCGTAGGGACCGGCCGGCAAGGGGTCTTCGAAACCGAGTAGCCGGAATGGTTTGGTGAAGGTCACCGTTTTACGCGTCGTGCGGACGGTCATGATCGCTTCCGCTGGCGAAGAGGCAGCGTTTTTTGTCGGCGGGCATCGGTATCTCCTGCTCGCAGGCGGGAGCACGATGGTCTCTCTGTCACGATATGCCTAGGAAGGATCAGGGTGATAGCCTGTTGTCGCACAGCCGTTCCCGGCGGGGTGCATCTATTCGTCTGAAGCAGACGAGAATCCTGCTCGGCCGAAATTCCAAGCCTGTAGGCACCGCCGCAGTCCGTTACATCCTGTTTTAGCCACAGCCGATAATCTGCGGTGCCCGATCTTCGGATTCTGGCATGTCTTCCTCCGTGACATCTTTCTCCACCAGACCGCGCAAAGCCCGGCCGCGATCGAGCCAAGCCAAGGCAACCTGCGCGCGCAGCAGTACGATGTAGTGCGGCGGATCGGCCGCCAGCCACGCCTTATAGTCGGCCTGAAATGAGGTCACCGGCATCGAGCCGGATCGCCCAGCGTGCCGCGCCGTTATAGATGCGCACGCCGCCTTTTCCGCAGCGCCTAAGCCGTTCAATTTGATCCGAAATGATTGACGCGGCCAGAATCAGCCTCGCAGCGCGCCGATGTTTTGATTATGTTCTTCTCGATGCCGAAACGTCACCATTATGTCCCGGTCACTTATCTGAAGAATTTCTGCGATGGCTCGGGGCAGCTGCAGGTCTTCCGCAAGGACGATTCTGCCCGGCCCTTCCGGCAGCGCCCGGAGTCGACCGGCTTCGAGCGCTATTATTATTCGCAGTTCGACGATGAGGGTACGCGCGACGACGATCGACTCGAGGCGATCTTCAGCGAGATCGAGACGAAGTGGCCGACAATCGTCACAGCCCTCGCCAACCGCGAAGCGATGTTTGAAGCCGCGCCGCATATCATCACCTTCCTCGGCCTCATGCGCGTGCGGGTGCCGGCGTTCCGCGATCCCGCCGAGCTGCACCTCGGCCACTCGGTGCACACACAGGCGCTGCTCATGCACGCCGCCGGGAAGCTGCCGCCGCTCCCCGAGGGCTTCCCGGACCTGATGGAGAAGATCCAGGTCACCATCGACCCGCAAAAATCGCTCGAGATGATGGCGCACGCGCTCAACGACATGGGCAAGCTGTTCGCCACGCTCAGCTTCGATGTGCTGCACAACGCGTCCGATCACGCGTTCCTCACCAGCGACAATCCGGTGATCTATTATGACCCGCGCGTCCCGACGCCGGCGATGCGACCCTATAATATTGCGCAGGACGCCGGCCGGATCGAGCTGCTGTTTCCGGTGACGACCCGGATGGTCCTGCGCGGTCGCAGCCGTCCGCGCCGGCCGGACATCGGCCACCGCACGATCACCGACCGCAAGGCGGTTGCCAGGATCAACCGGCTGATCTGCCGCTTCGGCTACCAAACGATCTTCGCGTCCGATACGCGCGAAGCGTCGCTGATCGCGGGCACCGCTGCGCTGTCGCCGGTGGCACAGCTCGACCGCGTGCCGGCGCCCGAAGGCGGCTATTATGCGTTCGGTCAGTTCATTTTCGGCCCGCGTCCCGACAAGCCGAAGTGGGACGGACTACGCGAGCGCGAACGGAAGTCGGCGGCGCCGGAAGCCCCTGCCGATGAACCGGAGGCGATGCCATGACGGTCTCGAAGCGGCACCATTATACGCCGCGCTATTATCTCAAGCGGTTCGAGACCGAGGCCGGCGCGCTGTGGCGGCTCGACAGCGAGACGGGGAAGATCACCAAGGGCAATAATGAGCGCTTCGGGTTCAAGAAGCGCTGGAACAGCTTGCGCAATCCACCGCCCGGCTATGCGCCGGACTGGGCGGAGAAGCAGATCGCGGTGATCGATGGTATGGCGTCGAAGGTCATCACGGAGATTCTCGAGGGTCAGTTCCCGGCCGATATCCGCAAGCTAGCCATGGCGATTTCGTTCATGCACCATAACCAGCCTCGATTGCGGCGCGAGCTGGAGACGGTCCATCCCGACAAGGTCGGCCATTGGAGCGAGGATTATTGGCTTGTGGTCCGGCTGAAGACCGCACTCGACAATTGGGAGAGCTATGTTCCGCTCTATTATGCGCTCAACGTGATCCCGCCGGGCAGCGACCAACGGTTCCTGACCTCCAGCAATCCGTTGATCGACTTCACCAACAAGCCGACGATGCTGCTGCCGCTGTCGAGCCGCCATTGCCTGTTTCTGTCGAACGACCCCGCGCACCGGAATTTCGGACCGGTGACTCGCAAGCCGGACGCGGACGAGATCGCCGGTATCAATCGCATGACGATCAAGAACGCCTGGCAGTATCTCTATTCATCCACCGAAAGCTTCGCCGAATAGCGATGCCCAGCTCCGACCATTTCGCAGGACCACACATCATTCCTCGCTCAGATCGAAGCCGTCGGGCGCGGGTTCGAGATAGACATCTCGTGGCTGGTCCTGGCCGAACAATTTGCCGTCGCGCTTTTTCTTCCACGCCTCGATGCGGCGTTCGATCGGCCGGTTGAGCGAATAGCCGAACCGGTCGAGCAGCGGGCCTTCCACATAGTCTCCGGTCCACAACACCATGCGGGCATCGGCGATCTTGGCGAGCAAGGTGCCATAGCGCCAGAAGTCGACGCGGTCGCCGGTCTCGGCGAGGCGCTGATACCAGATGCGTGACCAGCGGTTGCGATCATAGGCGAACCGCGCTGCCTCGGCGGCCCGCCCGACCATTCCGCCATGATTGTCGAACCGCGCGATCGTCGCGCCGGCGGTCCCGCTCTCATCGGCGAAGCCAAGGATCGTCAGCGCCCGAGAGGTGGCGACGGGATGGCCGGTCGCGATCTCGCGCGTTGCATAATCTTCCAGCCAGGATTGCCGTCCGGCATGGCAGGCGGCGAGCACTTCACTTGCCAGCGCGTGGTCACTCGAACAGCGCGCGAGCCGGTCGCGACGCAACGCCTCCATCGCGCCGGAATCCTCGCTGTGCCAGATATCCCAGGTCATCAGCGGGATCGAACCCGCCGAACGCGTGATGCGGACAAAGGCCTCGTGGCCAGCGCAACGGCGGAACAGCGCGACGGCGAGATCCGGGTCTGCGGTGGACAGCGCCCGGGCGATGCGAGAGGCGAGATTGGCGATGCGCGGCAACCGGCTGGTCGGGACATCGAGCAACTGCCTGGCAATGGCCTGAAGCGCGGCGAGGTCGGTTTCGGCGATCGCGCGCATCGCATTCGAGCCGATATCGCGCAGGATCAGCTCGGCACCGCTTTTGGTGAGCGTAGCTTCGAACGCCTGGAAGCGATCCCACCCGGCCTTCTGGCGCGCGGCGAACGCCTCGTCGCTTTCGTTGATCCGGGCGAAGCGCTGGTCATCCGGCAAATCGGCGTCGTCATCCTCGAGCGAGAAGCGGGCGACGGCGTCGGCATCGGCAGTGTCACTCAACGAAACGCGCGGTGGCCGGAACGGCATCACCGCTTCGAGCACGCGCGCGGTGGCCTGACCGATCAGGCTGGCGAGCGGCGTACCGACGGCGGCGGCACCAAGCTTTTCCGCTGCCGCGCCATAGCGATCGGGGCTGATACGCGCGACGGCTTCGGCTCCGCTCAACAGGCCCCGCTTCGCCGCAGCGATGATCATCGACGAGCCATGCCAGCGTTCGTAGAAATGCTCGCGCGGGTGATGGGTCGCGGCACTCCAGCCGCTCGCCACGAAGGCGGTGAGCTGTGCGTCGTCGGGATGCTCCGCCGATATCTGGAGCGCGAGACCGCGCACCGACCCTTTGGGATGATCGGTCAACAACCGGATTTTCGCGAGTGTCTCCGGGCTGATCGATGAGTCCGACCCGCGCACGAACGCCAGCGCCATCAGCAGCCGATGCTCCTCGCTCGAGGCAGTCGCGTGGTCGACCAGCCGATCGACCATGTCGGCGCTCGCCGGATGAAACACGCTGTCGAGCTGGACCAGCGGCGGTCCGTGTTCGGGCAGATCGATGAGCGCCTGGACCTGGGCGTCGCCGTCTAGATGGGCGAAGGCGGTGACCAGAAGATATTGCGAAACGACCCAGTCCTTGGTGTCGGCATCCCCTACCGGCTCCTTGGGATGGGACAGCGCGGCGGCACGCGCGGCCATTGCCTCGACTGTATCCGGCTCGATCAGCACGGTGGCACTGCCGAGCAACGGAACGCCGAGCGTCGCGATATTGCTCGGGCGCTCGAGCATGTCGCTGACCACGGCCCGGTTGATCGCGACGACGTTATCGGGTGCGAAGCGTGCGAGACCTGGTGCGGCGTCGCTCAGGAAGTGCTCATGCTCGCCGGTCCAGCGGTTCCTGACCAGGGCCTTGGGATCGAGCGCCCCCATGCGCTCGGCGGTGTCATCGATCGTGTCGGGTCGTTCGGAGGCTGGATCGCACGGATCGGTCGCACAATAGCGCTCGACCAGCCGCCAGCCCTGAAAATGCTCCCATTCGGGCATCAGCGCATTGGCGATGATCTCCGCACGGCTGCCATCGTCGGCATCGCCGGTGGCGCGCAGGATCGAGACCAGCGCCCATTGGCCGGTACGCGAGGCATCGGCGGCGGTGAAGCAGGCGGCGGCCGCGAGCAGCGCCTCGCGCGTTTCGAACCAGTCGATCCGGTTATGCTGGACGACGAAGGCGAAGTCCTTCCACGGCACATGATAGCCACCGTTGATCGAGCGGGCGAACGCCCAGCACATCAGCCCGTCGGCGAAATCGAGCAGCGGCATGCCGGCCAGGATCGCGAAGATATCCTCGCTGAGCACGGTGCCATTGACGCTGTCGTCGCGGGTCATCCGCGCGAGGATCGCGCGCTCGCACGGCGTCATGTCGCCAAGCCGGATCGCGATCTTGGTTTCGGTCTCCGCCTTTGCTTCGGCGCGCTTCGTGGCATCGCGTTCGCCCGGCATGAGGCCATGCGCAGCGTTGAGCGAATAGATGCGCAGCCATGCATCAAGCCGCGCCGCGATGATCTCCCAGGCTGCCCGGTCGGCGCGCGCACGGCGCAGCGCATCGACCAGCCATTCCTTGTGCTGGACATGGGGCTCGCCGATGGCCAGCGCGAACAGCGCATCGAGCGCCGCCGCCGGAATATTGCGGACAATGCCACAATAAGCGGGATAGCTGTCCTCATCGGCATTTTGTTGCATCGCGTGACGCGCCAGCAAGGCGGCACCGATTGCCGGACTGACCTCGGCGTCGACGCTGGCGATGAGCGCTGCGGCGAACAGGACATGGGTCACGAGGTCGAGCGCGGCTACCGGCTCGATGATTTCTGCGAGGCGCTCGGTGACTGACCGGGCATTGCGCTCGGCCTTCTGAAGCTCGCGGATCGTCGCGATGGCGAGCGCATAGACGAGGCCGTCCTCGGTCAGCTGGTAGAGAGCGGTATCGCCCTCGACCCCGACAAAGAAACGCTCCTCGACCACTGGCAAGAGGTCGCGCGGCAGATCGAAGCGCGGCGCGTCTGCGAAGTCATAATGGGCGAAGATCAGCCGGTCGTCGGTGACCTGACCCTCGATCCGTTCGCGGATCAGCCGGGCGTGATCGGCGAGCAGGGTCTTGAATTGCCAGGGCGTCTCGCCGTCGGCGGGGTCGCTGGCATGAGTGCGGACATGCTCGAACAACAGCCGTTCGATGCTGAGTTCCTCGGCGGTGCCGATCTGCTCCGTGCCGAGGAGCTCGAGCGCGATCCCCAGGATACGCGGATTGCGCAGCGATGACCGGACCCGCCTGGCGATTTGTGTAGGCGCGACCCCATGCGCGGCGAGTGCAGCATTGAGTTCGGCATCGGTGAAGTCACCAAGCGTGATTGTGCGCCGCGGTACGGTGAAACGGTCGTCGATCCGCTTGAAATAGCGCGCCCGGCTGGTGACGATCACGCATCCGCCGATCGTTGCGAGGTAGCCAGTCAGGCGCGACAGCCAAGGTGCCCAGTCGGTCCGCGCGCGCTCGTTCAGCCCGTCGATCACCAGCAGCAGCCGTGGCGCGGTCGCGGGCCGTGCGCGCCATCGTGCAAGGCGCTTTGCCCAGCAATCGAGGCTCGCGCTTGTTGGCACCCCGTCCGAATGCTCGATCAACTGGCGTGCGACAAGTTCCTGGGGCGCGCAGGTCATTGCGGCGACCGCTTCGGCCGCCGTTAGAAAGATCAGGAACGGGGCATCCGCCAGAGCGAGCCAGGCTTGCGCAACGAGCCAGGATTTGCCGCAGCCCTGGTCGCCGGTCACAGCGATGATCCCCGGGACCGGCGGCGCTGTCAGAATTGTATCGAGCTCGACGCGTCGCGCTCGATCTATCGGTGCAAGAGCGTGGCTGGCCGCAGGCGCCAGTGGTTGTCCGAAACGATGCCGGGCCTCGTCTGTCCTCGCGAAGAGCCGCCCATAGGTAGCATGATTGGCGGCGCGGGCCGCTGCGAGACCGAGCAACGGATCGGCCAGCGCATTGCGGAGGTCGGTGGCGCGCGCGGCAAAACCCGGCGCGGCTGCCAGCGCCTTGAGCGCAGCCAGCAATGCGGCCCGGTCGATGCCAGTCTGACTATGGCGGTCGATAAAACCGGCGCAGGTGTCCGGTGCCATGGCGCACAGCAAGGCCAGCGGCGGCAGCGGTGTGTTGGCCGGCCAGTCGAGCACCAGCAGACTGGTCTCGACCTTGGCGAAGGCGGCGCGCAGGGTCGTGACAATCTGAGCGGACGCGCCGACGGTCGCGCCGAGGATCCAGAGATCGGGCGGATCGGCGCTGGCAAGCACCTCGGTCGCCTTGTTGTTGACCACTGATTTGGTGAGCTTCGACGTGTAGAGTTTGGCCTCGAACGCAATCGATCCGTCAACCCCGTCACCGCGACCATCCTGGCCGTCCTGGCTTCCCGAAACGGCCAGCCGGAACGGCAAGTGGGTCACGGCGCCGAGCAGCGCCGCCATCAGGCCTTCGAACCCATTGTCGCCACTGTCCTTGAGCGTGAGAATCGCTGCCTTGATCTGCACCGCGGGCGTCAGAACCTTCGATACCGCCATAATGGTCAGGCCTTGGCTGCAGCTTTGGGACGACGGCGCAGGACTTTGGGAGATGTCAGTGCCGCCGGCACGGCAGGTGCGGCCGCTGATACCGGTGCTGGCGGCGGTGGATTGAGCAGCAGCTTCACATCCTTGCAGCCGAGATCGAGCGCGCGCGCCACGAACGCGTTCCAACTGGCCGGCAAGATATGGGTGCTGAGGCCCTTGGGTGCCGGGTCGGGCAAGGGTGTACCCCGGCCCGCCTGATGCCTGAACAGCACGGCGTGCGGGTTTGGGAGAAAGATGAAGCCAAACGTCTCGTTGCCGTTGGGCTGGGTCTCGATGAAACCGAGCAGCTGGAGCCGGCGCATGCGCTCCAGCAGGGTCCGCCGACCGCGTTGGCCGCTGAAGCCGGCGGCGAAGGTGACGTCATCGGGCTTGTTGAACCGCAAGAAGGCGTTGTTCGCCCAGGTGTAGGACCAGAGCGCTTCATAGGTGGAGGCGAGCGGATGGTCCTTCGACATCTCGTCAAGTATGCGGCAGACATAGGGCATGGTCTTGGGAGTGGTAACGAACCCGCCACTTGTCTTGTGCGCCCAGAGCCGGTCGGCGGCGTCGGTCCAGAGCGTGTCGCGAAGCGCATTCTCGCTGTCGGCGATTGCTTTGCGGGTCTGGGGTGAGGTTGCCATCAAATATCTCCTGCTTGGGCGGCCGGGGCCGGGCTTTGGACACCCGGCCTGCAGTCTCCGCCATCATGGACCCTGGTGGAGGGGGACCGACATCGACTATCCTGGCCATCATAGACAAAAGCGCGACGAAGTCGCCGACCGAGTCCAGGAAACAGCCCCTCTCATTGCATGATTTACGGCAAACTCATATAGTGAGTTCGACCAATTCCAGCCAATCTATGACCCTGAATCGCATGTTCATGCGTCCCCCTCCCTCCGTCTGCACCGGGAATCCGTGCGTTATGGCGAAGCGCACTGTCCTCACATGGCTTCCCCTGTGCTCGATGTCCTCAACTGGTCCTCACGTTCTCACGGGGGAATTCCAAAAGGGGGTTTGTCAGTCCGGTAAACCAATCGCTCGAAAAGGATGTTATGGTGGCCCACCAGTGACGAAGGGACATTACCCCCATTGGCGCAGCGGAATATCGCTGACAACGACGCGGTTCTCTGGTTGCTGGACCCCGTTCATGCGTAAAGCTTCCACAAGCGCGCAACGGCATGTCTCGGCGTGCAGCGCGGGGCCGATGATGATTGTGTGTATCAGACGGTCCAAGGTCAATTTGGGCATGTTCATCCCCGGCTGGTTGACCAGCGGCAGCTCGTAGATGAGCTGCGGGGTGCCACGGATGGTGACCAGTCTTTCGGTGACCGAGGCCGAGGCGTAATCGAACGGAAGGTGGATCACGCGCCATTCGCGTTCCTCGCCGAAGCCAACATGCTTGGTCGACAGGATCGCAAAATCGAGTGCCGAAGCGACGGCGTTGAACGCGACGTCGGCCGAGACGCCGTTCAGAAGATGCGGTCCCGCCTCCAGCTTTGCGATCACCGCTTCGAATTGCGGCGCGAACACCTGAGTGCCGCCATAGAGGACGGGGCTTGCGAACGACATCAGGTTGATCTGGGCATTATCGAAAATTTCGGTGTTGACGATGATCGCCGCTCCCGCCGTCGGCCCACCATATGCCCGCCACATCGATAGGCGACCGAGCCGATCGGTTTCGTCATGCTCGCTGAGCGACACCATGAAGATGCGATCCCGCGGCCGTTGCCGCGACGCAGCCACGCGGTCGCGGACGCGCTTCGCCAAGCCAGCGTGCCCTCTGTCTAGCACGGTCCAGAAGCGCTGGCCTAGGTCGGTGTCGAGGCAGGCTGCCAGGATAGCGCGGCCATGCTCGATTTCGGAATGATCGTTCATGACCGCGGCGCTGCGCAGCCAAATCTTCTTGCCGGTCAGGATGTTCAGCGCGTTTTCGGCGCTCGTGTAGTGGGCGAGCTTCTTTCCCGGACTGCCAAGTTCGGCGGTGCGCGAGAGCGCATAGCCGAACAGGGCGTCGGAGAGTGCCATATAGTTTGGATCGATTTGCATCTTTGTGACATAGCATCGCGACCTCGGACAAACAGCCCGCGCGGAGAGTGCGCTATTAGACTGTCGCTCTTGTGGGGAGCTCGTCCGAAACTATCTCGGCAATGATCATCACCAATATTCGGGGGACACTTGCAGATCATGACCGGAGCCGCTTCCGACGATCATAAGCCTGCGGTTTCGATGACGGCCGATCGGCCGCGAACGCGGCTAGTCGAAGATGAACTCGGTTATTGCAACTTTGCCGAGGCCATTGCCGCGGGGCTTATGTCGCGGGCCGGCGATGACGGGCTTGTGATTGCAATCCATGGCAAATGGGGCAGCGGCAAGACGTCGGCAGTCAACATGGTGGTCGACGCGCTCGAGAAGGGCGAAGGCGCGCTCGATCAGGACGCGAAAACGATTATCGTGCGGTTCAACCCTTGGTGGTTTTCCGAACAGAAGGACCTGACGCGGGCATTTTTCGGTGAGCTGAACGCATCGATCGGCCAAAAGCTCTCGAGGGGCGTGCGCGATGGGCTTCGCCTGATCGCCAGGAAAGTGACGGGCGCGACAGATTTGGTCTCGGCGGCCCTTGCCTTCACGCCGGTCGGCGGCCTCGCCAAGCCGGTGGCTGATGCGATTAAGGCTGCGGGTGAGGAAATTCCCGAGGAGCGCAGCCTCGAGGATGTCCGTGACACGCTTGCCGACGCGCTGCGGGCAGAGAAGCGCAATATCGTGGTCATCATCGACGACGTTGATCGTCTGGTCGCTGATGAGGTCCGTCAGATCTTCAGGCTAGTGAAGTCGGTCGCCGACCTGCCGCGAGTCACCTATCTGCTGGTGTTCGATCGCGACATTGCGGTGCGGGCGCTCGAGCGGCCGTCGGACCCGGATGGGCCGGAATGGCTTGAGAAGATCGTCCAAGCCTCGTTCGACCTGCCGCCGGTAGCGCAGACCGATCTCAATCGCCTTTTCCTGCAGCGTCTCAGTGCCATCGTGGGCGACGAGCCGGTGCCGGATGTCGTGCGATGGGGCAATATCCTCCACGGTGCGGTGGCACCCTGGCTGCGCACGGCGCGCGATGTCGGGCGCTTGGCTAATGCGATCGCTATGGCGTGGCCGGCCGTCAAAGGGGAAGTCGATGTGTCGGACTTCGTCGCGATCGAGACGATGCGGCTGTTCGAGCCGGCGCTGTATCATTTCATCCGGAACCATCCCGATGAGTTGACCGGTGCCGAGCCTCAGCAAGGGCGGCAGGAAGACCGGCAGGCATTCGGCGACCAGTTGCTGGCGACGGTCGACGGAAGCCGCCGGGCGCGCGTCAAGCGCGCGCTGCCCTATGTGTTCCCCAGACTCGACGCCATTTTTGCAAATACGTGGCACGGCGGTGACTGGCGCAAGATCGAGCGGGATCGCCGAGCCTCGTCCAAGCGGCGGTTCCCGGTCTATTTCAACCTCGGCCTGGGTGACGGCATCATCGCGAGTGCGGAACTCGACGCCCTGCGCGCGACATATGACGATCCTGGGAAGACGCGGGACATGATCAAGACCTATGTCGCCGCCGAGCGCCGGACCGGCGGCACTCGCGCGAGTGTTCTGCTCAACACCCTGATGGCGCAGGCAGGGGATGTGCCTGAATCACAAGCCAAGCGGACGGCGCGCGCGCTGCTGGCGGCGGCCGACCTGTTCTTCAATCCCGTTGATGGTTGGCGCACACCCGAGGATCTGCCGGTGCGCTGGGCAATCTCTTTCGCGATCGAGCCGGTGCTTGAGAAGCTCAGGCCCGATCAGCGGGCGGCTTTGCTGGGGGAGGCGATCGATGGCCCTTCGCTCAACTTCGCGACCTATATGGTCACTTCGATGAGTGTTGAACATGGCCGGGCCGGAGACAAGGAGGCGAAGCTGGAGGATGAGCGCGGCCTGTCGCTCGAGGCGGTCGTCGATCTCGAACAGCGACTTGCCGCAAGGCTCGCGCGCGATGCGCAGTCGGGCGCCTTGCAGGAGTTCGACGACGCGGCCGGTATGATGTGGGCATGGGCGCGGCTGACGAGCGTCGAGACCGTGCACGACTGGATCTCGGAGCATTTCGACGAACCGGGCTTCGCACCCTGGCTGATGCGCACCTTCACGGCCGAAGGAACATCCTTCTCCTTTGGCGACATGGTGAGCCAGCGGACCTATACCGTGAATCGGGCGAGCCTCTCTGAACTGCTCGATGTCGATCGCCTTCAGGTCATTGCCGAAGCGATGGTTGCGGATGGCGTGGATGCGGACAGCGCTGCCGAGCATTTCCTGATCGGATTGAAGGGACGCGACTAACAGCGCCACGGCATCAAGTTTGCCGCGCCTGCGGAAATCCTTCTCTCGCGCATCTAGCTCCAAAAGATCCGGCAGCGACTGACCAGGGTTCAGGGTGATCAATGGTAACCGACGATGACCTTGCGCAGTCTTCTGTCGAGTTGCGGGAACCGATGACTGCGGCTCGAGCGACTGACTAGAGCATCATCATCCACGTTGCAGGGGCCCCCGCTCATTGCTCATTGCGCAGGGCGCCCGTGACCCTCTTGAAGCGACATCCGTGGCTAAGCGGCTCCGTCAGCTTTCGGGATCGGATCGCAGTGGCTCGAATGACCGAAAATGGGGCGCATTGCAGCCAAAGCACTGACGGCAATCTGTATATCGGGAGCGTCAGCTTTCTTGGGCGATGTGCTCTGAAGCGGACCGAGCGCAAAGTCCCCGTCCTTGCCGTTGTGGCACCGGCCGACACGCCCCGTGACAGACGTTATCGTTCCGGCCCGGACGAATTCTTTCGTGAAATGGACACTATCCATTCGACTTCCCTCGGGAACAGAGCGAACGCTGTGGTGAGAAAAATGCGGCGAAAGGGAGCCGCTAGCCCCGATCGGCTTCGCCCCGGGGCTCTGGGTGGTGGGAACGGCGCTGTTGCCGACCCGAACAGGAGACCACTCATGATTGCCAGCCAGAGCCTCACCAATGTTCAACAGCTGTCGCTCACAGCTGCGGTGGATCGCGAAGATGGGAGCATTCTTCCTCTGCCGGAGGGCCTCCCTAGCAGCACGGCCGCGCGCCGCAAGGAAATGCAATCGCTCATTCGTGCGGGCCTCGCCGCCGAGGTTACCAGCACTTGCCCGGAGAACATTTGGCGCAAAATCGGCCGTCGTCCGCTGGGACTGGTGATTACCGATGCCGGCCGCGCCGCTATCGCGGTTCAGACCCATGAGCTGGAGGCGCTCAAGGCTGATACCGGAGAAGCGGTGGACGATCACGATGCGACGCCTCCGCAGGCTCCTTCGAACATGGCCCTCCCCCCTCAGCGGGCTCGACATACAAAGTCTGCTCTGGTCCTCGAGATGCTGCGGCGTGAGTCCGGTGCGACGCTCGATGAACTCAGCAGCGCAACCAACTGGCTGCCCCATACCACGCGGGCCGCACTGACCGGACTGCGCAAGAAGGGGCATGGCATTGAGAAACGAAAGCGCGGGGAGGTCAGCTGCTATCATCTGGAGAACCAGGCTTGATGGGAAAGATCGACGCGCAACTCTTGGGCTTGGCGGTGATGAAGCCAACGGAGCTGAAAGCGGAATGGCGGCGAGTGCATGGGGCTCCGCCGCCACGGGTCGCCGCCAGCTTGCTCGCCCGCGCGCTGGCCCATGACTTGCAATGCGCCGCGCAAGGCGGCGTCGGCGAGAAGGCGCGGCAGCGGCTGATTGGAGCGGGACCAGCGCGTGCGGCTCCCGCCCCTGCCCTTTCTGCTGGCACTCAGTTGGTGCGGGAGTGGGGCGGAGAAAGTCATCATGTGCTGATGGAGGAGAAGGGCCGCTGCAGTTACAGGGGACAGACCTTCCCGTCACTCTCCGCGCTCGCCCGGCACATCACCGGCGCGCACTGGTCAGGGCCACGCTTCTTTGGGGTTAAGTCATGACCCAGAAGAAGCGTCTGCGCTGCGCCATCTATACCCGCAAGTCGACCGAGGAAGGGCTGGATCAGGCGTTTAACAGCCTGGACGCGCAGCGCGAGGCCTGTGCTGCGTACATCCTGAGCCAGAAAAGCGAGGGCTGGTCCTTACTGCCGACCCTCTATGATGATGGCGGCTTCTCTGGTGGCAGCATGGAGCGCCCTGCCCTCGCTCGTCTGCTCGCCGATGTACAGGCCGGTAAAGTGGATGTCGTCATCGTCTACAAGGTCGACCGCCTCACCCGCAGCCTCAATGACTTCGCCCGCATCGTCGACGTGTTTGACAAGACCGGAGCGTCCTTCGTGTCTGTGACCCAGCAGTTCAACACCACGTCCAGCATGGGGCGGCTCACCCTCAATGTGCTGCTGAGTTTTGCCCAGTTTGAGCGTGAGGTGATCGGCGAACGCATCAGGGACAAGATCGCGCAGTCGAAAGCCAAGGGCATGTGGATGGGCGGACCAGTACCGCTGGGTTATGATGTCGTGGATCGTAAGCTGGTACCGAATGCCAAAGAAGCCCAGACGGTCGAGCACATCTTCCGCCGATATCTTGCACTTCCATCCGTCCTCGCGCTGATGGAGGAACTGAAAGCGCAAGGCATCGTCACAAAGCGCCAGACCATGCGCGACGGGTGTATTCGCGGTGGCCAGCCTTTCGTCCGCGGTCCTCTCTATCATCTGCTCGCCAACCCTATCTATATCGGCAAGATCCGGCATCGCGATCAGGCCTACGATGGCGAACATCCCCCGATCATCGATCAGGCCTTGTGGAATGCGGTTGAGGCGAAGCGCAAAGAGGCGATTGGCACTCGGCGTGAGCGTGGCAACAGTCAGCATAGCAGCCTTCTCACCGGGATGATCCGCGATCACGTCGATCGGCCCATGTCGCCCAGCCATGCCGTGAAACAGAAGCGACGCTATCGCTATTATGGGTCCAGCATGGCTGCGGCTGTAGATGGCGCGATGATCAAGGCCCCGGCCCTGCGTCTGCCCGCCGCAGAGTTGGAGCAGGCCGCCATTGATGCGACCGCATCGCTCATCGGGGATCACCGAACCATCCAGGCGCTGCCGCAAGTTGATGCGCAGACCACACGCTGGCGAATCGATGCTGCCGAGACTGTGGCATCAACAGTTCGTGCCGAGCGGAAGAGCGAGGTTCGCCGGATGCTTCAATCTCTCGACCTTGCGATCGTGGTCCACCCAGAGCGGATTAACGCCTCGGTCAGCCGCCGCCGCCTTGTTGCGTTGCTGGATGCCTCAGCGCCTGTTGCCGAGGATGATGGCGTCCGCCTGCTGCTCACCATCAACATCGCGCCTGATAAACGCGGGCGCAATCTCAAGCTCGTGCTGCGGTCCAGCGAAGTGCAGAAGCCCCGCGTCGATCCCGTGCTGGTCGCTATGATCCGCAAAGCTGAAGCTGCTCGGCAGCAGCTTTTCGCCGGGTCTTCCGGGACCAATGATCGTGCAGCCGAACGAATCGCACGATTAGCGTTCCTCGCTCCCGACATCATCATGGCAATCCTGGAAGGCCGCCACCCTCCATCGCTGACAGCGCGGCGCCTCATGAAGCATGCGGCCATCCCGCTGGACTGGAAAGGTCAGCGCAAGGCACTCGGCTTTGGATAGGCTTTCGCCAAAACCGTGTGCCATTCGAAGAGGCCCCGTGAGACGCGGGGCCTCTTTTGTGGTTCTGACGCCGAAAGGCGCGTCTCTGTGGCACCCAATTTTTCAACGCCACGGCGAAACGGCGCGGAACTGCGCCGTTTTGAATGTCGCGCACACACAAAGAGGAAAGATCTCGCGAAGCGAGAATGCGTGGTGCACCCGACGGGATTCGAACCCATGGCCCTCAGATTAGGAATCTGATGCTCTATCCTGCTGAGCTACGGGTGCCCGTCGACGGCTCTATTCTGCGAATGCGGCGCGGTCAATTCTTCG
>Ga0157372_10003159_pt1 | contig 17764 bp, 19 predicted proteins | sample C55metaG_FD_115307 | JGI IMG/M metagenome (GOLD analysis project Ga0157372, IMG submission 115307) | Corn rhizosphere microbial communities from Kellogg Biological Station, Michigan, USA - C5-5 metaG | ecosystem: Host-associated > Plants > Roots > Rhizosphere > Soil | place: USA: Michigan... | reverse complement strand
GGTCTGGCGGTCGCCGATGATCAGCTCTCGCTGGCCGCGGCCGATCGGGATCATTCCGTCGATCGACATCAGCCCGGTCTGGACGGGTTCCTCGACCGGCTGGCGCTGGACGACGCCGGGGGCTTTGAACTCGGCCGGGCGGGTCTCGGTGGTGGCGATGTCGCCGCGGTCGTCGAGCGGACGGCCGAGCGGGTCGACCATGCGGCCGAGCAGCGCCTCGCCGACGGGGATCTCGAGCAGCTTGCCGGTCCGTTTGACCGTGTCGCCCTCCTCGATGTGTTCCCACGCGCCGAAGAGGACGGCGCCGACGTTGTCGGCCTCGAGGTTCAGCGCCAGCCCGGTCACCCCGTGGGGCAGCTCGAGCATCTCCAGCGCCATGCAGTTGTCGAGCCCGTGGATGCGGGCGATGCCGTCGGCGACGGACAGGACCGTCCCGACCTCGCTGAGGTCGGCGGAATCGGTCTCCAGTCCCTCGATCCGCTCTCGCAGGATGCTTGCGATCTCGTCGGGCTTGATCTCCATCGGGTGCTCTCTGCCTCCTTACGCCGCGGTGGCGACGCTCTTTCGAAGTTTCTCCAGGCGGTTGCGGATGCTCGCGTCCAGGACCATGTTGCCGACCTGCAAAACGATGCCGCCGAGGATCTCGCCGTCGACCCTGCTCGAGAGGTCGACCTTCTCCCCGGTCTGGCGCTCGACCTCCTGGCCGATTTTCTCGACGACGCTCGGGTCCAGCTCGACGGCGCTGGTGACGGTGACGTCGATGCGGCGGTTCTCGTGCTTCCAGAGCTCGTCGAGCTCGCGCCGGATGCGGAAGACCTCCGTCATCCGGTGCTTGTCGACGAGCAGCTCGAGGAAATTGATCAGCTCGGGCTCGGCGCCCGTGATCGCCCGCTCGATCCCCTCCACCTTCTCCGCAGAAGATAGATACGGGCTGAAAAAGAAGACCTGCAGGTCGCGGTTACGGTCGACGGCATCGGCGAACTGGCCGAGCTGCTGCTGCAGCGCGTCCAGCTTGCCTTTGTCGCGGCCCACCTCGAAGAGGGCCTCGGCGTATACGCGAGCTGCGTCGGCCATCGCTAGTTGTTGCTCTCCGAGCCCGAAAGGGTCGAGAAGTCGACCTCGCTGAGCGCCTCCTCGACGAGCCGTTTCTGGTCCTCGGGGTTGAGCGATTTGCGGGTCACTTTCTCGGCCGCGACCACGGTCAGGTCGGCAATCGTCTGGCGGATCTCGTCGAGCGAGCGCCGCGTTTGGGCTTCGATTTCGCGATTGGCGGACTCGACCAGCTCGTCGCGTTTCTCGCGTCCCGAGGCGGCTGCCTCGGCCTCTGCCGTCTCCGCCGATTTGCGGGCGCGGGCCATGATGTCGTCGGCCTGCTCCCGCGCCTCGGAGAGGCGGGCCCGGTACTCGGCCAGCAGCTCGTCCGATTCCTTGCGCTGGCGTTCGGCGGCCTCGATCGACTCGCTGATCGTCTTCGCGCGTTTGTCGAGCGCTTCCTGGATCTTCGGGAAGGCGACCTTGCTCAACACCCACATCGTGAACAGGAAGAGGACCAGCGTCCAGATCATCAGGCCGAGGCCCGGGGAGACCAGGAAGCTGCCGCCGCTTTCTTCGCCGGCCTTCTCGGCCGCGAACGGAAGCGCTCCTATGTAGCCGAGAAGCTCCATCGACCTACGAGAGGAAGAAGGCGATCAGGCCGAAGATGAAGGTGTAGAAGGCGACCGCCTCGGTCAGCGCGAAGCCGAGCCAGCGGATGCTTTCCAGCTCGCTTTTCATCTCCGGCTGGCGGGCGACCGACTCGATCTCCTTACCGAAGATGAAACCCACGCCGATACCGGCGCCGATCGAACCGAGACCCGCACCGACGCCGAGGGCGATCGCTTTGCCGGCGCCTTTGACACCTTCATCGGTGACTTCAGCAAGCGGCAGGGCAGTGAGATCCATCGAGATTGACTCCTTTTCTAGTGAGTGGCGGAGGTCGCTCCGCCGATGTAGATAGCGCTGAGCGTCGAGAAGATGAATGCCTGCAGGGTCGCCACAAGCCCGACCTCGAAGATGAAGAAGGCGAAGGCGAGCGGGAAGGTGAGCGCCCCGAGGGCCGCGATCCCCAGCAGCACCGCCAAGCCGCCGCCCATGAAGAGCAGCAGCAGGTGGCCGGCGAGGATGTTGGCGAAAAGACGTACGGAGAGAGAGATCAGCCGCACGAAGTGCGAGATCACCTCGATCACGAAGATCGCGCCCTTGCCGATCGGGCTCATGTTCTCCAGGCCCGGGGGCAGCCAGCTCTTGAAGTAGGGGACGAGGCCCTTGGAGCGGATGCCCTCGACGTGGTAGCTGAGCCAGACGACCAGGGTCAGGACGAGCGGGATGGCGATGTTGGCGGTGGCGGCGTAGATCGCGAACGAGGGGATTTCGAGGCCGAAGAGGGTGAAGTGGTGCTCGGTGTTGGTCGGCAGCGGCAGGAAGCCGAGCATGTTCGAGAACCAGATCCAGAAGAAGAGGGCGGCGATGAAGGGGAACCACTTGGCCGCCAGCTCGCCGGAGAGGCTGCCGCCGGTGATCGTGTTCTTGGTCAGGTCGTAGGCGACCTCGACCGCGGTCTGGACCCGGTTCGGCTTCTGGTGCATCCGCCGCGCGATCCAGACCATCGTGAAGATCGTCGCCAGGCTGGCCAGCAGCAGGTAGAGGACCGCCTTGTTGATGCTGAGGTCGAGGCTGCCGAGGTGGATCGAGATCCACGGTTCGAGTTTGAACTCGTTCTGCGGCTTGAACTCTTCGTTCTTGCCGTCATTGCCGAAGATCAGCAGCAACAGGATCGCGACGGCGAGGTAGATGCCGAGGCCGATGAAGAACTTGGCTTTGGTGCTCATGCCGTCGCGATCGGGGGCGCCGCTCGGCGCCGGGGCCGTGGCCTGCTCCATGTCTACGCGGCCCCCTGGCCCTCAGGCTGTTCGAGCAGGTGCGAGAGGCCCTGCGCGGCGAAGGAGATCGTGAAGAGCGCCGCCAGCAGCACCGCCGCGGCGAGCCCCGACTCCCGTTCGACCAGGCCGACCAGCAGCACCGCGGTCGCCATCAGCCAGACGCGGCCGAGGGTGGTGCCGGCGACGATCCCCATCGCCTTCTGGCGGTTGCCGGCGGCCAGGTGTTCCTTCATGCGGCGGTTGGCCAGCGTCTGCAGGCCCCGCTGGGCGAGCCAGACGGCGGCCGCGACGGCGTACCCGAGCAGGGGGAATCCGCCGAGCAGGAAAATTCCGAGCGCGACAACGAGCGCGATGAGGTCGACGTACTTGGGAGGAGACATAAAGACGGAAATACGCCCAGCTCGGGGCAGAGCGGGCGCCAAGCGACTATACCCAAACGGTCCCCTGAATGGCTTTCTGAAGCCAGTTCGTGAGGGTTGCCACTACCGAGGGTGCGGGGGTGGGATGCCCTCCCCAGACACCACTCGCCTATGGCTCGTGGTTGAGTGTCTGGGGAGGGCATCCCACCCCCGTTCACTTGCCCAGTGCATCGAACTCGCCGGTTTCGGGGTCGATGGTGGGAAAGGAGCCGGTTTCCAGCTCTTGCTCTACGGCTACGTTGACCTCTTGCAGCTCGGGCTCGGGTTTGCCTACCTGGCGGCGAAGGGAGATGAGCTGGCGGAGGCGGGTTTGGCGGAGCTTGAGGATCTCCAGGACCTCGACGAGGTAGACGGAGGCGGCGATCGCGGCGATCAGGCAGGCAGCCATCACCGCCGTCCAGAAGACGTCGAAGTGGCCGTGGTTGTCGCTGTAGGGGACGAAGCGCAGGGCCAGGGCCAGGGCGGACATCACCGCCGTCCAGCCGTAGAGGTAGACCAGGGTGCGGCGCTGCGAGAAGCCGATGTCGGCCATCCGGTGGTGGAAGTGCCAGCGATCGGCTTTGTAGATCGGTTTCCCGTATTTGAGCCGCTTGGCGACGACGAAGCCGGTGTCGAGGATCGGCACGGCGAGAATCAGCAGGGGTAGGAACAAGGCGACGACCGCGTTGGTCTTCAGCGCTCCCTGCACCGCCACCGCCCCCAGGAGGTAGCCGAGCAGGTTGGAGCCGGTGTCCCCCATGAAGGTGCCCGCCGGCGGGAAGCCCCAGCGGAGGAAGCCGAGGGCGGCGCCGGCAGTGAGCGCCGCCAGCACACCGGCAGCGGTGCGGTCGAGCGAGAGGGCGATCGTCGCCAGGGTCAGGGCGGAGATCACGGCGACGCCGGCGGCGAGGCCGTCGACGCCGTCGATCAGGTTGATCACGTTGATGATCGCGACCAGGCCGAGCACGGTGGCGACGTCGCCGAGCTGAATCGTCGTCCCCCAGAGGTGGAAGAGGTCGACGGTCCCGGGGGTGAGGCGGCCGAAGAAGGGAATCGTGAAGTTCTGGACGGTGACGCCGGCCGAGACCGGGATCACGACGGCGACGACCTGGCCGAGCAGCTTCGGCGCGGCTGGGAGTTCGAAGACGTCGTCGAGGAAGCCGAGGTAGGCGATCGCGATCGCGCCGTAGATGATCGCGTGGCTCTCGGTGTCCGACGGCAGCCAGAGCAGGCCCGCGACCACAGCCGCGACGAGGATCCCCAGGCCGCCGAGCTTCGGCGTCGGCACCGTGTGCAGCGAGCGCTCGTTCGGGTAGTCGATCGCCCCGACGCGTACCGCCAGCCACTTCGTCAGCGGCACCAGGACGAGCGCCAGGACGAGAGCGACGAGAAAGGCCCAGAGGGCTTCGAGGTTGGTGGGGTTAGCGGGCATAGCGATCGAACCAGAGCGTGAGCGCCATCAGGCCCCAGATCTGTCGGCTTAGATCTTCGCGGCCCGCACAATGGCGGTCGAGCAGGGGGGTGACGGCGGCGGGGTCGAGCAGGCCCTGGCGGGCGACGGCCGACGGCGCCAGGACCTCGCGCGCGAACGGCTCCAGCGGGCCGCGCAGCCAGGCGGCGATCGGGATCGAGAAGCCCTGCTTGCGGCCGTGGACGATCTCCCGCGGCAACAGCGGCGCGAGCGCCTGCCGCAGCAGCCGCTTCTTGGCGGAGCCGCGCACTTTCAGCTTGGTCGGCAGCGAGAAGGCGAACTCGGCCACCTTGGGGTCGAGGAAGGGGACGCGCAGCTCCAGCGAGTGGGCCATGCTGAGGCGGTCGGTCTTGACCAGCAGGTCGTCTACGAGGTAGATGCCGAGGTCGAGGTCCTGCATCCGCGCCAGCGGCTCGGCGCCCTCGGTCTCGGCGTAGCGCTCGCGGTAGAGGTCGAGCGGGTCCCAGTTCGTGGCGTGCTCGCCCGCCAGGTCGGCGCGCACCCCCGGCGAGAAGATCTCCTTCCAGCCGTGGTGGCGCTCCAGCGGCGGCAGGGCGGCGGCGCGGGCGAAGCGCTTGGCTTTGTAGTCGAAGCCGACGCGGTCGGTGCGGCTCGGCAGCGCCTCGGCCAGGGGTCGGGCCAGCGCGGCGAGCCGCCCGACGCGGCGGGCGAGCAGGTCGGCGACGTAGGTGTAGTAGCCGCCGAAGAGCTCGTCGCCGCCCTCGCCGGACATCGCCGTCTTGACGTGCTCGGAAGCGAGTTGGGAGACCAGGTAGGTCGGCAGCGCCGAGGAGTCGCCGAAGGGCTCGTCGAAGGCCTCGACCAACCGCGGCAGCAGCTCGACCGCGTCCGGGCGCAGGACCAGCTCGTGGTGGTCGGTGCCGTAGCGCTCGGCCACCAGCCGCGCCCGCGAGAGCTCGTCGAAGCCCGCCTCCTCGAAGCCGATCGAGAAGGTGCGCAGGGGTTCGTCGGCGTGGCGCGAGGCGAGGGCGGCGATCCCGCCCGAGTCGACGCCGCCGGAGAGCAGGACGCCGACCGGGACGTCGGCGACGAGGTGGGCGCGGATGCTGTCGTCGAGGACTTCGCGCAGCTCGGCGGCGAGCTCGTCCGCCGATCCCCGGCGGACCTCGGCTCCCGGCACCGGGCCGGGGCGCGCGTAGCGCCGCAGCGCCGACTCTCCCCCCTCCCACGTAAGCAGGTAGCCCGGGGGCAGCTTGCGCGCCTCGACGAAGATCGTCAGCGGCGCCGGGATCGAGTTGAAGGCGAGGTAGGCGGCGACCGCCTGCGGGTCGATCTCGCGCGAGAAGCCGGGCTGCTCGAGCATCGCCTTCAGCTCCGAGGCGAAGGAGAGCTCGCCGTCGACCGCTCGGTAGTAGAGCGGCTTGATCCCGAAGCGGTCGCGGGCGAGCAGCAGGCGCCGGCGCCGCTTGTCCCAGAGGGCGATCGCGAACATCCCCCGCAGCCGCTCGACGAACGCATCGCCCCACTCCTCGTAGCCGTGGACGAGGACCTCGGTGTCGCAGTCGGTGGCGAAACGGTGGCCGCGCCCCTCGAGCTCCCGCTTCAGCTCGCGGTAGTTGTAGATCTCGCCGTTCTGGACGACGACGGCGCTCCCGTCCTCGTTCCCGATCGGCTGGTGGCCGTAGGCGAGGTCGATGATCGAGAGCCGCCGCGCCGCCAGCGCCGCCTGCCCCTCGCTGAAGAGCCCGTCGTCGTCAGGCCCGCGGTGGACGAGCCGACCGCTCATCCCCTTTACGGCCTCTATGTCAGGCGCTCGCTCAGCGGAGACGAGACCGCAGATCCCGCACATGGGCGGCAGTCTCGCAGCCGCGCCGGGCGGGGCGCCTTTGTCAACCAGTGGTTTGCAAAGTCGCCTATGCGTCGGGCGACGGGGTGTTCGCCGGGCCTCGACCCAGCACCTTGTTCACGGTCGCCAGCAGGACCTGGAAGTAGAGGGGGACCGAGCGGTCGGCGATGTACTCCATGTCGTGCGCGAGCTTGTCGGCCCAGCTCTCCTCGCGGGTGATCCGGGTCTGGGCGAAGCCGGTGACGCCGGGGCGGACGACGAGGCGCTGCCAGTACTGGGGGATCTCGCGGCAGAGCTCGGCGTAGAAGGTGGGGCGGATCGGCCGCGGGCCGACGATCGCCATGTCGCCGCGGAGCACGTTCCAGAGCTGGGGGACCTCGTCGAGGTGGGTCTTGCGGAGGATGCCGCCGATGCGGGTGCGCTCTTCCTCGGTCCGGCGCGTCAACTCCTCGCCGTAGTAGGGGCCGAGGCGCGTCTCCGCGTCCGGAGCCAAGGTGCGGAACTTGTACATCCAGAAGAGGTGCCCGGCTTTGCCGACGCGGGCGCCCCTGTAGAGGATCGGCCGGCCGGAGTCGATCGCGATCGTCAGCGCGATCAGCGCCAAGAGCGGCGAGAGCACGATCAGGATCGAGGCGGAGATGAGGATGTCGAGCGCCCGCAGCAGCGGGTCGACCGGCCGCGGGTCGCCCTCTTTCGCGGGCGCGACGAGTTCTTCGAGGCCGGGCTCGGCTTCGGACAGCTCGCTCAGGAAGGCGTCACGGGATGGGGCTCTTCGCGCAATGGTGAGGCTCCGACGGTACCTAGGATCGTCTCGACTAGAAAGGACGGATCGCGGCGCACCGGCGCCAGCTCCGCGGTCCGCTTCTGCAACTCGACGGCGCGGGCGTCGGTCAGGGGCCGCATCCGGCCGGAGCGGATCAGCGCTTCGTCGACCCCGCCCAGGCGGCCGCCGTAGGTGGTGTAGACGGGGATGCCGAGGGCGGCGGCCTCGCGGTTCATCGTCCCGCCGGCAGAGACGACGAGGTCGGCGAGCGCGACCAGGCTCTGCGCCTCGACGGCGCCGGGGGGCACGATCACCGAGGGCAGGCGCAGGCCTTCGATGAACTCGCGCTGGGCCTGGGTGCGGGGCAGGACGACAGCGTGCACGTCCCCGTCTTGGCCGAGGCGGTCGAGCACCTTGGGGAAGAGCGGGTTCGACTTGCGGTGGTAGAGCGAGACGTCGGGCGGTGGGCGGACGATCACGACCACCCGCTTCTCGTCGACGGCGAGCTTGCGCAGCGCCTCGGAGTCCGGCTCGAAGTCGTAGAGGTAGTACTCCTCCTTCAAGCCGGGATAGGGGAAGTACTTCTCGGGGGTGACGCCGAAGCGGCGCAACCGATCGAGCGGCACCGAGTCGGGGAACATCACCCGCCTGGCGAGACGGCAGCCGATCCGGTGTTGGGTGACCGCGTACTCGTAGTCGTGCATGTTGGCCTCGGGAATGCCGAGCCCCTTGGCGGCGAGAGCGAGGTCGTTGGAGCCGTGGGCGAGCGCGAGGTCGAAGTGCTTGCCGCGGCCGAACATCAGCATCTGGCTGCTGCGGGAGGCGAGGCGGTAGGCCTTGCGCAACCGCGAGGCGCCACCATGCTGACCGATCGGCGTGTGCGGCATCCCGTGCAGCTCGAGCAGCGCCAGCGTCTGCGCGTAGTCGCGGGCGGTCACCTCGATCGTGTGGCCTTCGGCTTCGAGCCGCTCGATGATCGGCCGCAGCACAAGCACGTGTGCCGGCGCACTCATATCGACCCAGATGTTCAAGGCCCCTGCAAACCTTCGCATCTCGGCGTCCTCGGTCGCTCGCGTGCAGAGCACGCCACGCTCCCTGCGTCCACCGACCTGCTCGGTTTTCGGAGCCTAAGCCGTAGCCAACTCAAGATTTGCGTAAAGCGGGAAGCGGTCCATCAGGGCGCCGGTGCGGGCGCGCAGGTCCTCTTTCGAGGACTCGAAGTCGGGGCCGAGGGCGGTGACGATCACCTCGGCGATCTCGCTCATCTCCGCCTCGCCCATCCCGCGCGTGGTCAGCGCGGGGGTGCCGATCCGCAGGCCGGAGGGATTCATCGGCGGCCGCTCGTCGAAGGGGATCGCGTTGCGGTTGACGGTGATCCCGACCTCGTCCAGCCGGTCCTCCCCGGTCTGACCGTCGAGCCCGGTCGGGGTGAGGTCGACGAGAACCATGTGGACGTCGGTGCCGCCGGTGATCACCGGGACGCCGCCGTCTTCCAGCCCCGCCGCGAAGGCCCGGGCGTTGGCGATCGTCTGCCGCTGGCGCTGCTTGAACGGCTCGCCGGCGGCGATATGGAAGGCGACCGCCTTGGCGGCGATCGTGTGCATCAGCGGCCCACCCTGCTGGCCGGGGAAGATCGCCTTGTCGATGGCTTTGGCATGTTCCTCGCGGCAGAGGATCATGCCGCTGCGCGGGCCGCAGAGCGTCTTGTGGATCGTCGTCGTGACGATGTCGGCGTGCTCGACCGGGTTCGGGTGCTCGCCGGCGGCGACGAGGCCGGCGAAGTGGGCCATGTCGACCATCAGCTTCGCCCCGACCGAGTCGGCGATCGCCCGGAAGGCGGCGAAGTCGAGCTGGCGCGGATAGGCCGACCAGCCGGTTACGATCAGCGCCGGCTTGTGCTCGTTCGCCAAGCGCTCGACCTCCTCCATGTCGACGCGGAAGTCGTCGCGGCTGACGTGGTAGGGCACCGGGTTGTAGAGCTTGCCGCTGACGTTGATCTTCATCCCGTGACTGAGGTGGCCGCCGTGGTCGAGGGCGAGGCCGAGAAAGGTGTCCCCCGGTTCCATCAGCGCCATGTAGGCGGCGTTGTTGGCCTGGGCGCCGGAGTGGGCCTGGACGTTGGCGTGCTCGGCCCCGAACAGCACCTTCGCCCGCTCGATCGCCAGTTCCTCGGCGACGTCTACCTCCTCGCACCCGCCGTAATAGCGGCGGCCCGGGTAGCCCTCGGCGTACTTGTTGGTCAGTACCGAGCCGACCGCGTCGAGGACCGCCTGCGGCACGAAGTTCTCCGAGGCGATCATCTCCAGCGTCCGCCGCTGGCGGTTCAGCTCGGCGTCGAGGACCGCGGCGATCTCGGGATCCACCTCGGTCAGCGGCGCGGTCTGGAAGTCGTCCGGTAGCTGCGGCATCTTGGCGACCATAGCAATGGGCAGGGATAGCCTGGGGCGGGTGAGAACCCGCAGTTTGCTCGCTTCGCTGGGGCTGCTGGCGACGCTGGTGCTGCCCACCTCCAGCGCGGCCGCCGTGGACAACCCCTGCACCGGCCCGGAGGCGAAGGAACTGCTCTGCCCCAACCTGCGGATCGCGAAGCCGAGCGAGCTCTACGTCGAGCGCACCGGCGACGGCCACGTCCTCCTCCGCGCCACCAGCGATGTGCGCAGCCGCGGAAAGGGCCCGATGGAGCTGCGCGGCCGCCGCAACGGTTGGCACTCGATGCGCGTCAACCAGCGCATCTACAAGGTCGGCGGCGGCCACATCACCCTTCCGACCCGGGCGACGCTCCACTTCACCGACGTCGGCGCCTACTTCGGCGGCTCCTATTGGAAGGTCCACCAGCTCGCCCACTTCGACCTGCTGCGGGTGCGCAAGGACGGCAGCCTCGGCCAGGTGGTCCGCACCAGCCCCAAGCTCAACTACTGCCTGCGAGACCTGGAGCGCACCAGACCCGGGCGTCGCTCCCCCTCATACCGGCACTACCCCGGCTGCAACCAGGACCCCTATATCCATCGCGACAGGCTCGGCACCTCGGTCGGCTGGTCCGACATCTATCCCGCCGCCTACCCGAAGCAATGGATCAACGTCGCCGGCCTGCGGGGCTGCTTCGTCTACCGGATGACCGTCGATCCGAAGCACCACCTCTTCGAGTCGAACGAGAACGACAACGCCTCCCAGGTCCGGGTCCGCCTGCCCTACCCCGGCCACACCGGCTGTTAGTCAAGACCGACGGAGGCGAGGGCGCTCGTCACGTCACCGGGGGAGACGGCGCCGTCGCGGAGGATGCGCCAGGAGCCGTCCTCGTCGATCGCGGCGATGTCGATCACGGTCGAGGGCAGGCCCGGCAGCTCACCGCCGTCGATCGCCAGGTCGGCGCCTTCGACGATCGACTCCGGCACGTCCTCGAAGCGGCCCGGCGCCGGCTCGCCGCTGAGGTTGGCCGAGGTCTGGAAGACGGGGCACATCGTCCCGGCCAGCGGGCCGCCGATCAGGCGGACGCCGAGCCGTTCGGGGTCCTGGCGACAGGCGAGTGCGTAGCGCCGCTGCGGATTGGCGACGACGAGCGTCACCGGTCCCGGCAGCAGGGCGCTGGCCACCGCTTTGGTCCGCGGTCCCAGCCCCGCCAGCAGCTCACGGATCGCCAGCGGCGAGAAGTACATGACCGCCGAGGGTTTGCCGTCGTCGCGGCCCTTGAGCCGGTGGATCTTCGCGATCGCCCCCGCGTCGAGCGGGTCGCAGCCGAGCCCGTAGAGCCCGTCGGAAGGGAAGACGGCGACGCCACCGCCCGAGACGCACCGTTCCAGCGCTTTGCGCGCCACGTCCGCTTCACCGCTGCGCAGGCGCACGAGCTCGGTCATGCGTCACCTCCTACCCGCCCGAGCACAACCCGCTCGATCCCGGCCAGATCACGCCGCGTCTCGATTCCGCGGAAGCCGGCCTCCTCAAAGAGCCCTGCCACCGCCAGCGCCTGTCCCTCCCCCACCTCGACCGCAAGTGCTCCCTTCTTTTGTTCCGCTATGCGACACAAGAGAAGGGGACACCTCGGAACGAAGGTGCGATAAGCGTCGAGCCCGTCGGGACCGGCGAGCAATGCCTCGCGCGGCTCCCACTGGGTGACCTCGGGCTGCAGGGTGGCCCAGTCGCGTTCGGCGACGTACGGAAGATTGGCGAGGATCAGGTCTAACTCTCCGTTCTCGGGCACGGTGCCTTCAATAAAACGAACGCGATCCCTCAGACCCAGTCGCTCCGCATTCGCGCGTGCCACTTCAAGGGCACCAGGCGAAGTGTCGCTCGCCGTCACTTCGCATTCCGGCAGCTCGTCAGCGACGGCCAAGGCAATCGCGCCTGAACCGGTGCCGACGTCGAGCACCCGCCGCGCCTGCAGCTCCAACGCCACCTCCACCAGCAGCTCGGACTCGGGTCGCGGGACCAGCACCCGCCGGTCCACCGTCAGCTCCAGGCGGCGGAACCCCTTGCGGCCGAGGATGTAGGCAACCGGCTCGCGCCGCAGCCGCCGCCGCACCATCTCGCCGAACCGCCGCGCAGCGGCCGGCGGCACCTCCGCAGCGCGGTCGGCGACAAGCGCAGCGCGGCTCACACTCATTGCCTCACCCAGCAGTAGTTCCGCATCCAGGCGCGGGTCTTTGACCTCAGCCGCGGCCAGCGCATCCACCGCCGCATCGAGCGCTTCGCGCGCAGCTGCGCCAGTCACCACCGCCACCCCACTCAAGCGGCCGAAGCCGCTGCCTCGAGCCTCTGCCTCTTCTCCTCAGCACTCAAGGCGTCGGTGAACTCCCGCAGCTGCCCCGCCAGCACCCCTTCGAGGTTGTGCGAGGTGTGCTTGATCCGGTGGTCGGTGACCCGGCCCTGGGGGAAGTTGTAGGTGCGGATCTTCTCCGAGCGCTCGCCGCTGCCGACCTGGGCCTTGCGCTCGGAGGCGATCTTCGCCTGCTGCTCGGCCAGCTCGCGCTCGTACAGCCGCGCCCGCAGCACCCGCATCGCCCGCTCGCGGTTCTGCAGCTGGGACTTCTCGTCCTGCATCGAGACGACGATCCCGGTCGGTTTGTGGGTGATCCGCACCGCCGAGTCGGTCGTGTTGACCGACTGGCCGCCGGGGCCCGAGGAGCGGTAGACGTCGATCTGCAGGTCGTTCTGGTCGACCTCGACCTCGACCGCCTCCACCTCCGGCAGCACCGCGATCGTCGCCGTCGAGGTGTGGATGCGCCCCTGCGACTCGGTCTCCGGCACCCGCTGCACCCGGTGCGTACCGCCCTCGAACTTGAAGATCGAATAGGCCCCCTCGCCCTTGACCTCGAAGGTGACCTCCTTGAAGCCCCCCGAATCGGAAGCCGACTGCGAGAGCACTTCGGTGCTGAAACCGAGCTCGTCGGCGTAGCGGGTCAGCATCTTGTAGAGGTCGCCGGCGAAGAGCCCCGCCTCGTCGCCGCCGGTGCCGGCGCGGATCTCGACGATAACGTTCTTGGCGTCGTTCGGGTCGCGCTCGACCATCGCCAGCCGGATCTCCTCTTCCAGCTCCTCGAGCTGCGCCGGCGTCTCCTCGACCACCCGCCGCATCTCCTCGTCCTCGCCCTCATCCAGCAGCTCGCGCGCGCCTTCGAGGTCGTCGCGCAGGGTCCGCCAGCGCGCGGCCAACTCGCCGGCCGGCTGCAGCTCGCGATATTCCCGACCCACCGCCGCGTAGCGCTCGCGGTCGGCGATCACCTCGGGGTCCGACATCTGCGCCTCGAGCTCGCCGAAGCGCGCCTCGATCTGCTGAACCAACGACTCGATCATGGGTCAAACATAGCTACGGAGCGACCCTCCGCGAATGGGGGCGGGGTGTCCCTCTCCAGACACTCAACCACGAGCCATAGCGAGTGGTGTCTGGAGAGGGACACCCCGCCCCCCACACACGAGTACTAAGCGACGATCTCGATGTGCGGCTTTTTCGCCGCCTCCTCGGGCGTCTCCCGAGCCAGGACCGCGTTGAGGGAGGCGATCGCCACAGCCAGCTGCTCTTCGTCGGGCTCGCGGGTGGTCAGGTTCTGCAGCATCAGCCCCGGCCACATGACCGCCCGCACCCAGGCTTTGCGGCGGTTTTTACCGGCCCACTTGATCACCTCGTAGGAAAGGCCGGCGATCAGCGGGATGCCGAGGATGCGCGAGAGCACCAGCCAATACCAGGCGGGCAGGCCGATCGGGGCGAAGACGAAGATCGCCAGCACCATCACGATCAGCAGGAAGCTGGTCCCGCAACGGGGGTGCAGACGCGAGTAGAGCTTGGCCCGGGCGGGCACCAGTTCGTCTTCGGCCTCGTAGCAGGAGATCGTCTTGTGCTCGGCACCGTGGTACTCGAAGACGCGGCGCAGGTCGGGCATTTTGCTGATCGCGGCGATGTAGCCGATGAAGATCCCCGTCCGCAGCAGCCCCTCGACCAGCCAGAAGAGGAAGGGCGAGCCGAGCTGGTCCTTGATCAGGCTGGTCAGCCCCACCGGGACGACGAAGAAGAGGCCGACCGCGAGCAGCATCGAGATGAAGATCGTCAGCCCCCAGATCCAGCCGCCGATTTCTTCCTTCTCGCCCTCCTCGTCCTCCTCCATCTGCGCGTTGGCCGAGATCGCCAGCGCTTTGAAGCCGATCTTCAGCGACTCGCCGAGCGCGACGACGCCGCGGATCACCGGCAGGCGCCAAACCCGGTGCCGCTGCGCCCAGGGGACGAGCGACTCGGACTCGACCTCGATCTGGCCCTCGGGCGAACGCACGGCGACGGCCCAGACCGAGATGCCGCGCATCATCACCCCCTCGAGCACCGCCTGGCCGCCGACCGGGGCGTCGCGCTTGGCGACCAGCGCCCCGTCGGGCATGCGCAGCGGGTCTCCTCCGTTGGCGGAGGAGGTCTCGTGGGATGCCAGTGCCGAGCCCGACGGCGGGCTCACGCGCTACTTCCCAGCCCTGTGCTTGGCGGCGCGGCGCTGGAAGCGCTCGACGCGACCACCGGTGTCGACCAGCTTCTGATTGCCCGTGTAGAAGGGGTGGCACTCGGAGCAGAGCTCGACGTGCAGATCAGCCTCGGTCGAGCGGGTGTAGAACTGGTTGCCGCACGAGCAGTGCACGTTGGCAAGCGTGTATTCGGGGTGAATTCCGGTCTTCATCTCCACCAAGTCTAGAGAACCGCGCAAGCGATGCCGATAGGTCCCTGTGCGGAACGGAATCGGAGCCCTGCTCTTCGGCGGCGCTGCCGTCGTGATCCTCCACGACTGGGTGGGGATCGGCGGCCCGGCTCTCGACGTCGCGATCAACGGGGTCGTCTACGACACCGTCGTCGTCTGCGCCGGCCTCGCCTGTCTGACGCGGGCGCGACGGGGCGGCCAGGAGCGGGCCGCATGGATCGCCTTCGCCGCCGCCGTCCTCGCCTGGGGAGCCGGCGAGATCTGGTGGACGCTCTACATCGAAGGCAACCCGAGCGCCCCCTATCCCTCCCCCGCCGATCTGGGCTACCTCGGCTTCTACCCCCTCGCCGTGCTCGGTCTCTACCTGCTGGTGAAGGCACGGACCCACGAACTCGACCCCCGGCTCTGGATGGACGGACTGATCGCGGCGCTGGGAACCGGGGCGCTGGGAGCGGCGCTGCTGGTCGAGTTCGTCGCCGACCGCGCCGACGGCACGGGGATCGAAGTGGCGACCACCCTCGCCTACCCCTTCGGCGACGTGGTCATGGTCTCCCTGGTCGTCGGCGTGATCGCCCTCACGCGGTGGCGCCCCGGCAGGACCTGGACGCTGCTCCTTGCCGGCCTCACGGTGATGGCGGTGGCCGACGTCGCCTTCACCCTGCAGACCTACGAAGCGGCGGTCCCGGACGGCGACTGGGTCGAACCGATCTACCTGTTCGCGGCGGTCCTGATCGGAGCCGAGGCCTGGCAGCCCGATGCGGATCGGATCCGCCCCGACGCGCGCTTCGACGGCTGGCGCGAGATGGTCGTGCCGGGGATCGTCGCGGTGGCGATGATCGCCCTCGTCGGCATGCAGTACTTCAACCACGCCAGCGCCCTGACCACCGTGCTCTGGTCGGCGACGATGCTGGCGGTGATCGCCAGGCTCGCGCTCAGCCTGCGCGAGAACAAGCGCCTGCTCGATCAGGTCCGCACCGACCAGCTGACCGGCCTCGGCAGCCACGGGCGGCTCCAGGTCGACCTCGCCGCCCGCTGCGCACGCGCAGCCGAGGACCCCTTCACCGTGATGCTGCTCGACCTCAACGGCTTCAAGCGCTACAACGACACCTTCGGCCACCCCGCCGGCGACGCGATCCTCGCCCGGCTGGGGGGACAGCTGCAGCGGGCGGTCGCGCCGGACGGCATCGGCTACCGGATCGGCGGCGACGAGTTCGTCGCCCTGATCGACGGCGACTGCTCCGGCCGCGACGCGGTGGTCAAGCGCGCCGCCGAAGCGCTCACCGCCGGCGGCAAGGGCTTCGACCTCTCGGCGGCCTGGGGGCTCGCTTCGGTCCCGGCGGAGGCCGACGCGCCCGCCGCGGCGATGCAGCTCGCCGACGTGCGGATGTACGCGCAGAAGGAGTCGCGGCGCCTCGCCGGGCCGCTACCGGTCCACGACCGCGAAGCCCTCGAGCAGAGTCACTAGGACCTCAGTCACCTCGGCCCTCGCCTGCGGTCGCTCGTCGCGGGCGAGCACCATCGCCGCCTCGTCGAGGGCGCCCATCAGCAGGTGCGCAGATTGCTGCACGGGCAGCGGGCGGATCTCCCCCGCCTCGATCGCCGCCCCGAGGCTGGCTTCGATCAGGCCGAGGCCGTTGGCGGCGCCGATCTCCCGCCAGCGCTCCCAACCGAGGACGGCGGGAGCGTCGTGGAGGGCGATCTGCCGCAGCTCCGGCTTCAGGCACTCCTCGAGGAAGGCCTCGATCCCCGCCTTCATCGCGTCGAGCGGGCTGTGCAGCTCGGAGCCGAGGACGACGCGGGCGACCCGCTCGGTCGATTCGGCCTCGATCCGCGCGTAGACCGCGTCGAGCAGGTTCGCCTTGCCGCCGAAGTGGTGGTAGAGGGCGCCGCGGGTGACCCCGGCGGCGCGGACGATCTCCTCGGTGCCGACGTCCTCGTAGCCGCGCGCGGTGAAGAGCCGGCGGGCGGCGGCGATCAGCGCCTCGCGGGTCGCTTCGGTGCGTTCGGCTTGCGTCCTTCTAACATTCATACAGTCTGTATGTTACCTTCGAGACTACCGACAAGACAAGGAGGCCCAGATGGCTGACCAGCGCAAAGAAGTAAAGCTTCCGGCAGGGACGATCCGCTACCGCGAGGCGGGTCAGGGCAAACCCGTGGTCTTCGTCCACGGCTTCCTGGTCGACGGCCGGCTCTGGAGCGGAGTTGTCGACCATCTCTCCGACCGCTGCCGCTGCCTCGCCCCCGACTGGCCGATCGGCGCCCAGCAGGTGGCGATGAACCCCGACGCCGACCTCTCCCCTCCCGGCCTCGCCCGCCTGATCGCCGACTTCCTCGACAAGCTCGAGCTCGAGGACGTGACGATCGTCGGCAACGACTCCGGCGGCGCGATCTCCCAGATCCTCGTCGCCAACCACCCGCAGCGGATCGGCCGCCTGGTGCTGACCAACTGCGACACCCACGAGAACTTCCCGCCGGGGATCTTCAAGGCGATGCCGCCGCTGGCGAAACTGCCGGGCGGCATGTTCGTCCTCTCGGCGCCCTTCCGCATCCCCGCCGTCGCCCGCGGAGCCTTCAAGCCCTTCGCCCGAACCAAGATCCCTAATGACTTGGTCGCCTCCTGGATGCGCCCGGCCACCAAGGACAGCGGCGTCATGCACGACGCGAAGAAGGTCACCGCCGGGATGAACAAGCGCCACACCCTGGCGGCTGCCGAGAAGCTCCGAACCTCCGACCTACCGATCCGCCTCCTCTGGGCCCCCGGCGACAAGTTCTTCCCGATCAAGTATGCCGAACGCCTGGCCGGCGAAGCGAAAAACGCCGAGATCGTCCAGATCCCAGACGCCAAAACCTTCGTTCCTCTCGACCAGCCCCAGCGGGTGGCCGACGAGATTGCCGGGTTTGTCGGCTGAGGTCGGCCGAGGGGGAGCCGGTGGGGGTCTCTGGGCACTTCTTGCCGGGCCAAGCAGCGTCTTTGGGCTGACGCCCCGAGCGGCTCGGGGCCCGGCTCGAAGTTGAGTGCCCAGAGACCCCCACCGGCTCCCCCCAGCCACAGAATCTGAACATACGACCAAGGGTCGACAGCTTTCTTAAAAGAGCTGCTTGACCCTGGTCCGTCCTGAGATGCGTGTCGGGAGGGGTCCGGTCATCCCCTGAGGGAATGTCCGCGAAGCGCGCGATATGCAATCTCATGTCATGCCCGCCATAGGCGGGCAGCATCTCGGGGGAGAAAGCCCCGATAGGGGCG
>Ga0157372_10003156_pt1 | contig 17772 bp, 13 predicted proteins | sample C55metaG_FD_115307 | JGI IMG/M metagenome (GOLD analysis project Ga0157372, IMG submission 115307) | Corn rhizosphere microbial communities from Kellogg Biological Station, Michigan, USA - C5-5 metaG | ecosystem: Host-associated > Plants > Roots > Rhizosphere > Soil | place: USA: Michigan... | reverse complement strand
CACACGTAAGGAGCGCCAGCAATCGGCAAAGGAGCACATCTCCAAAGTGCTGGAGCAATACAATGTAAATGCGGTGGATACGCTTATCGGTGATATCGTTCCTCCGGCATCGCTGATGAAAACGCTCACCGACCGTAAGATCGCCCAGGAAGAAGAGCTGACATTCGAGACGCAGAAAAAAGCGCAGGAAAAGCGCCAGGGCGTTGAAAAGGAAACAGCCATTGCCGACATGCAGAAGGAGATCGTAAAGGCGCAGCAAAGCGTGGAGATCGCGGAGCGCACCGCAAACGCAACCGTGAAGAAAGCGGAAGGAGATGCAACGAGCATCAAATTACAGGTGCAGGCCGAAGCGGAAACCATCAAAATGCGCGCGCATGCATCGGCGGAAGCCACACGCTTCAAAGCACAGGCCGATTCGGAAGCGACAAAATTAAATGCGAATGCCGATGCGGAAAAGATCGCCGTGACAGGTGCTGCAGAGGCGGGCAAGATCCTCGCGATCGGTAAATCGACTGCGGAAGCCTACCAGTTGGCGGTAAGCGCGATGGGCGGCGACAACTTCACGAAGTACAAGATCACCGAAGAGATCGGCAAGGGCAAGATCAAGATCATCCCGGAAGTGCTCATCAATGGCAGCGGCGGGGAAGCAAACCCGATGAACGGATTGCTGGGATTGAAGCTGATGGAAATGATCGATGCAACAAAGAAGGACGATCAGGGTCACGACAATAAGACTAACGACGTTAAAAAGTAGTACGGATAACGAATAAAACGGATTTTACGGATCTGCGTGTAACAGCACGGATTCGTAAATTCGTTTTTATTCGCGATCTGTACCGATTCACGATCCGTACCGGGTTTTATTGGCGTCAGTTCGAGTAGCGAGGCACGAGCATATCGAGAACAAGCCCACCCGCTTTCTCGATACTCTCCCTTCGGTCGAACTCGAAATGACCCCGCACACAGATTCGTAAATTTGCAACAATTCGCGATCTGTATATAACATTTAATAACTTAATCCGAACCGGCTTTTCACCAAAAATATAGATTCGTAAATTCGTGAAAAAATTCGTTATCCTTACATGAAACAATACCACGACCTTATGCAGCACGTCCTCGACAAGGGCGCAACCAAAACCGACCGCACAGGAACAGGCACGATCAGCGTATTCGGCTACCAGATGCGCTTCGACCTGCAGGAAGGCTTCCCGATGATGACCACCAAGAAGCTGCACCTGAAATCCATCCTGCACGAGCTGCTGTGGTTCCTGAAAGGCGATACCAACATCAAATACCTGAAGGATAACGGCGTGAGCATCTGGGACGAGTGGGCGGACGAGAACGGAAACCTCGGCCCTGTGTACGGCTCGCAATGGCGCAGCTGGCCTGCTGCCGACGGAAGGCATATCGACCAGATCACGCAGGTGATCAACCAGATCAAAAATACACCCGACAGCAGGAGAATGATCGTAAGCGCATGGAACGTCGGCGAGATCGACAAGATGAAGCTTCCTCCCTGCCATGCATTCTTTCAATTTTACGTTGCCGACGGAAAGCTCAGCTGCCAGCTGTATCAGCGCAGCGCCGATATTTTTCTGGGCGTGCCTTTCAACATCGCATCCTATGCCATGCTTACCATGATGGTAGCGCAGGTTTGCGGATTACAGGCGGGAGAGTTCATCCATACGCTGGGCGATGCGCACCTCTACTCCAATCACATCGAGCAGGCGAAGCTGCAGCTCTCGCGCGAGTTCCGCAAGCTCCCTACATTAAAGATCAACCCGGAGGTAAAAGACATTTTCGGGTTCAAATTCGAGGACTTTACGCTCGAAGGCTACGATCCGCATCCACACATCAAAGCAGCGGTTGCTGTGTAAATTTTAAGCTATGATCTCGTTAATCGTTGCCGTTGGTGATAACAATGTGATCGGGAAGGACAATGCCCTGATCTGGCATTTGCCTGCCGACATGAAATTCTTTAAGGAAAAAACAACGGGGCATTGCATCATTACCGGCCGGAAAAATTACGAATCCATTCCCGAAAAATTCCGCCCGCTGCCTAACCGTACCAACATCGTGATCACGAGGCAGAACGACTATAATGCGCCCGGGGCGATCGTTGTAGGCTCGGTGGACGCCGCGCTTGAAAAAGCCAGGCAAACCGGCGATGAGGAGATCTTTATAATCGGGGGTGCGGAAATATTCAGGCAGAGCCTTCCGTTTGCAGACAGGATCTACCTCACCGTGATCCATCATTCATTCGAGGGAGATGTGTTCTTCCCCGAGATCGACCCGCGGGAATGGCGGGAAACCGCACGGATAAAAGGCCCCCTGGATGAAAAGAACAAATACCCGCATGATTATATCACTTTAGATAAAATTAACTAAATTTGATAGTAATAACCTAAACACTTACACTCCATGACATCCAACATCACGAAATTATTTACAGCGCTTCTGCTGGTTTCTTTTACTGCGCTTGTGTACACAGGCTGCAAGAAAAAAGAGGACGACAAGCCGAAAGATTATTCTGCATCCACCGACAACGCGAATGCCACCAACGCATTTGCCGGCATCTGGAAAGAGATCAGCACGGTTACCGACAGCTCCAATACGCTGAGAACGCCGACATCCGGCTGCGCTACCGCTACCATCACCCCGTTCGACCTGGTTACATGGCCTAAAACGGTTGTGATCGATTTCGGCACTGTGAACTGCACCGGTTCTGACGGAAACAGGAGAAGAGGAAAGATCACCGCGGTATTCAGCGGCCCTTACCTCGATTCAAACACCGTGATCACAGTGACGCTCACCAATTATTACCACAACGATTATCATGTACAAGGCACACAAACCATCACCAACCGCGGACACAATTCTGCCGGACACCTTGTTTACAACGTGATCGTGAACAGCGCAACAGTTACCAGTCCTGACGGAGCGCACACCTCGACATGGAGCACTAACCAGAACAGGGAATTCTACGCAGGCTACACTACCAACCTGAACATTTTCGATGACGTGTACCTCATTACCGGAAGCGCGAACGGTACGGCGGCAAACGGCGAATCCTACACCATTGTTGTAAACTCGGCTTTGAGGATCAACGTGGGCTGCCCTTGGATCGTTAGCGGCTCATTTACCTTAACATTGGCTGATTACCCGACCTACCCTATCGTGTTCGATTACGGTACAGGCGCCTGCGATGCAAATGCAACCGCAGTGCTGAACGGAACTACTTACAACATTACGATGTATTAAGAGCAGGAAATTATAAAAAGGAAATCCCCGGGTGATGTTTCATCCGGGGATTTTTTTATTACAGAGATCCGTTTGCTTCGCTCAGGATGACATTCTGCACAATCAAAAAGCCTTACACACAGAGTAAGATCCCTCGGGCAAGCTCGGTATGACAGCGCGCAGATCGCTTTTATTTATCAATGCTCCTTGTTTCGGGAACAGGCTCCCATAATTCTATTTTGTTGCCATCCGGATCGAGGATGTGAACGAACTTGCCGTAATCGTAAGAGGCGATGCTGTCGATCACGGTCACACCTTTTGCTTTGAGCTGATCCACGAGCGCTTCGATATTCTGCACGGTGTAGTTGATCATGAATTCCTTTTTGGACGGCGCGAAATAATCACTTCCTTTTTTAAAAGGCGTCCACTGCAGGGTATTCACTTCTTCCGGCCGGCTGAGATTACGTGTTTCGAAGCTTGAGCCGTAATCATTGGTCTCAATGCCGAGGTTCTTGCTGTACCATTCCCTTGTTTCCTTCGGGTTCTCGGAGAAAAAGAAAATTCCGCCGACCCCTGTTACCTTTGGGGTTGTGTCATTTGCAGAAGGCTTGCTTGCCGTGTCGTTTTTTTGTTCTTCCATTTCTTTTGATTTTTTATCTGATTCGCCGCAGCCGATAAGAGCTGTTGCAATCGAAAGGGTTATTATTGTTCTGAGCATTTGCCTTTTTTGATTTATTTCCGGCATTACATTTTAATAAACTTCAGTGTCTTCACCTTTTGCTTTTCCACGATAGTGATGTAATAAATGCCTTTGTCCCAGGCGCTGCAATCGATCGTGTAGAAATTACTATTCAAGGCCATCAGCTCCACGGAAGCATGATCCGCGATCACCTGCCCCAGGGCATTGCAAATCTTCAATTCCACCGTGAGGTTCGAGCGGCTTTCATTGGAGACATAAAATGTTTCGTTGGAAGGGTTCGGGTACACATCGACCGACAGGTTGGAGGCGATCTCCTTTTCAAACCCCGTTACGATCATCGCCCAGATGCTGTCGGCCCACTCGGGATGGTCAATAAACGGATTCCTGTTGTTCTGGATGCCGTAAATATCGTTGTTGCGGTCTATTTCCTTGGTACTCACCGGGTCCATGTGGCTCCAGTTCAGCAATACGGATGCTTCCCATGGCAGGATCACGGATTTGTTGGTTGCAAAAGAGGTGGACCAGGAGCCGTCTTCCGTAAGGTAGCGTGTCGACATGTAAAAATAGCTGCGTGCCACATCGCCCTTGTACTCATCGATCGGCTCAAAAACAGTGGAGCCATAACCCGGATCCACACAATAGCCCAGCTTGCTCCCGTTGAGGGAAGTCCACATGGGCGTGCCAACCGTGCCGTAAGGATAATTGCTGCGCTTGTTGTTCACGTAGCCGTCGGTCGGATAAATGTGAAAAAGGTCGGAAGAAGGAATGGTGGCAGAGCTGAACCAGCTTTGCGGCCAGGAATGCTCGCGGTTGTAGCAATCGGCTTCCCCGCTGTAGCCGGCGCACTGGTCGGTGCCGAATGTGAACTGGTAGGGCGGCGTTCCCGAAGGCACATCGCTGTAAATGTCCCACACCTTGCCGCTCGGCTTTTTATCCGTGGTCTGGAAGTGCGTCCATAAGCTCGAATAGCTCACGGAATTATGGGCTTTGATGATGTTGTGCAATGCCATCTGCAAAGCAGGCCCGCTGAGGCCTGTCGCGGAATTATAATATCCCGGAGGGATCTGGGCAACAATTACAAGCGGAAGGGCAAGTGAGGCAAGGAAAGCGTATATTTTTTTCATCCGGAGCGGTTTACAACAAAGATAATAAAAAAAGAGCCTCACACTTTTCAGCATGAGGCTCTTTCATTAAACAAACAAAAATTACTTTTTATCGTCTTTCACTTCTTCGAAGTCTACATCGGTCACTTCCGAGTCACCGGATGCATTCGCGTTAGGGCCTGCGTTAGCACCACCCTGGGCGTTTGCATCACCGCCCTGTGCGTTGTACATATCCTGTGAAGCAGCCTGCCATGCAGTGTTCAGCTTTTCCAGTGCAGCATCGATTCCTGCAATGTCCTTAGCGCCATGAGCTGTTTTCAGGTCGGTAAGAGCGCTTTCGATCACTGATTTTTTCTCTGCAGGGATCTTATCGCCATATTCTTTCAGCTGTTTCTCTGTCTGGAAGATCATTGAATCGGCGGAGTTCACTTTTTCGATCTCTTCTTTCGCTTTTTTATCGGCATCAGCATTCATTTCCGCTTCGCGCTTCATTTTTTCGATCTCGTCTTTCGACAGGCCGGAACCCGCTTCGATCCTGATCTGCTGCGATTTTCCTGTCGCCTTGTCCTTGGAAGATACATGGATGATACCGTTGGCATCGATATCGAACGTTACTTCGATCTGCGGTACGCCGCGTGGTGCCGGTGGAATTCCGTCAAGGTTGAACTGTCCGATGGTGCGGTTATCTTTTGCAAGAGGGCGCTCGCCCTGCAATACGTGGATCTGCACCGAAGGCTGGTTATCGCTCGCCGTAGAGAAGGTTTCCGATTTTTTGGTCGGGATGGTCGTATTTGCCTCGATGAGCTTGGTGAACACACCGCCCATTGTTTCGATACCCAATGAAAGCGGGGTAACATCCAGTAATAATACGTCTTTCACTTCACCGGTAAGCACACCACCCTGGATCGCAGCACCAACTGCCACTACCTCATCCGGGTTAACACCTTTTGAAGGAGTTTTGCCGAAGAATTTCTGAACGGCCTCCTGCACGGCAGGGATCCTGGTAGAACCACCCACAAGGATGATCTCGTTAATATCGCTTGTGCTTAATCCTGCATTTTTCAATGCCGATTTACATGGCTCGATCGTACGCTTGATCAGGTCATCCACCAGCTGCTCAAATTTTGCACGTGTTAAGGTGCGCACAAGGTGTTTAGGAATTCCGTCAACAGGCATAATGTATGGCAGGTTGATCTCGGAAGAAGCTGTGCTCGATAACTCGATCTTCGCTTTTTCTGCAGCTTCCTTCAAACGCTGAAGCGCCATCGGATCTTTGGAAAGGTCCAGTCCGCCGTTCTCAGCTTTAAATTCAGCTACCAGCCAGTCGATGATCTTCTGGTCAAAGTCATCACCACCTAAGTGTGTATCACCGTCAGTCGATTTTACCTCAAACACGCCATCGCCAAGCTCCAGCACGGATACGTCATGCGTACCACCGCCGCAGTCGAACACAACAATTTTCATGTCATGCTTTTTGTCCAGACCATAAGCCAGTGCCGCAGCAGTAGGCTCGTTGATGATCCTTTTCACCTTTAAGCCTGCAATTTCGCCGGCTTCTTTGGTTGCCTGACGCTGTGCATCGTTAAAATATGCCGGAACGGTGATCACCGCTTCACTCACCTCATGGCCGAGGTAATCCTCAGCTGTTTTCTTCATTTTCTGCAGGATGATCGCAGAGATCTCCTGTGCAGTATATTTCCTGTCGTCGATAAGCACACGCGGGGTGTTATTATCGCCTTTTACCACTTTATAAGGAACACGGGTAAGCTCTTGTGTTACCTCGTCGAAGGTATGCCCCATGAAACGCTTGATCGAATACACTGTTTTTGTCGGATTTGTGATCGCCTGGCGTTTGGCAGGATCTCCCACTTTACGCTCTCCGTTCTCCACAAATGCAACAATGGAAGGAGTTGTTCTTTTTCCTTCGCTGTTTGGTATCACCACCGGCTCGTTACCTTCCATTACAGAAACGCAGGAGTTTGTAGTACCAAGGTCAATTCCGATTATCTTACTCATAATTATATTGGTTTAAGTGTTATTGATTCGTTTTTTAGTCCACATGCTTTTTTCAATCATTATGCCATTAGGGATATGGCGAAAATATGACATAAAAAAAGCGCTGCAGGGGAACTGCAGCGCTCATATTCTGACAAAGAGGCAGATTAATTACATGGAATGGTCGCTCCCAGCCAGGTGCCGGAGGATCCTAAAAACTTCAGGCAGTGGGTATAACGGCCTTTGGAGAGTGTGTCCTTGGTTTGGGAAGCAAGCGGACGGTTGAAGGGGGTCTTGTAATACCTTGCGGAGAAGATCCCCAGTCCGTTCGTAATATTGGTGTATTCCGGTTTTTCCTGCACAATGCTGGTAGAAGGCTTGTTTACATTGATAAATGTGCTGAGCTCATCGGCAGCAGAGATCACTACGATCTTCAGGTTGCCCGGGATGCGGCAGATAAGGCCGGAATAATCGCTCAGGGAACTACCCAGGAAACGCATATAATCCTGGCCTTTAAAGCCGAAATCCAGTTCCTGTCCGCCATCGAGGTCGTCCGTTTCCTTAGGAGTAAAGATCCAGTCGATGCTGTCGTTCACATTGCCTGTGGTAGTTAAATCTACATAGTTCAGGCGCAATACAACCTGGTAAATGCGGGCGTTCGGAGCGCTGTTGAACTTCAGTGCGTAACGATAATTATCGGAGGAGCCGATCAGCGATGCCACGGTGGCGCCTGCAGAAGGGGATACAAGATTTCCGAAATCCTTTACAAGTGAAGTTTGGGCGGTAACCTCCGTTCCAGTTTCCGAGTTGCGGATGATCAGCTTGTACTGGCTGTCGTCATTAAGGGCAGTGGAGCCTGTAGACACAAATGAGTAGATGGCATTTCCCTGGCTGCCGGAATAAAAGGTGCCCGGATCTTTCGGAATCGAGTTGTCCTGGGTCAAATTATAGGAAGCTATCTCATTGCCGTTCTTAATGCGTCTCAACGTTACCGTGAGCGCATTTGCAAACTGTACGGAATCTTTTACCTGTGCATATTCAAACGCATTTCCTTCGCCGAGGAATGCCTTGTTGATCTTGATGTACTGCTTCGGCTGGGACTGATCCAGCAGGCCGTACACCACCATGGTTTCCTTCCAGTCGCCGTTCAGCTCAAAATCCGTGCTGCAGGCGCCAAGGAGGAGGGCTGACACGACTGTTAAAATGCCTAATTTCTTTTTCACTTTATTGATTTTTTGAATACGCACAAATGTATCAAATAATTTGATTTTTAGCTAAATAAATGTGTGGATGGCGGGCTTTTGCTGATAAGCGGCTGAAATTTCGCATCCGAAAAGTATTTGTAGATTTGCAGGAACCAAATTAAGAAATGGAGAAGGAGAGAGTTAGAGAGTCAGGGATTCCTCTGCGCAGCATGTTCTGAGGCAACAGTTAAATCCTGTCTGTAATTCTACAAATCACCAATTCAAAAATTCAAAAATCCGGGACATGTCAGTACACAAGGAAATAAAAAAGGTTACCACCAACGTTTTGCAGGAAATGAAGCGCAGCGGGGAAAAGATCTCGATGCTTACTGCGTATGACTATACCATGGCGAGGATCGTCGACAGCGCGGGCATCGATGTGCTGCTCGTGGGCGATTCGGCCTCCAACGTGATGGCCGGCCATGAAACCACGCTCCCGATCACGCTCGACCAGATGATCTATCATGCCTCTTCCGTTGTAAGGGCTGTGAACAGGGCGCTCATCATCGTCGACCTGCCATTTGGCACCTACCAGGGAAATTCGAAGGAAGCGCTGAACTCGTCCATCAAGATCATGAAGGAAAGCGGCGCACATGCCGTGAAGCTGGAGGGCGGAATGGAAGTTACCGAATCGATCCAGCGGATCCTTACGGCGGGCATCCCGGTGATGGGCCACCTCGGGCTCACGCCGCAAAGCATTTATAAGTTCGGCACCTACACGGTCCGCGCCAAAGAAGAGCTGGAAGCGAAAAAGCTGATCGAAGATGCACATGCGCTTGAAAAAGCGGGCTGCTTTGCGATCGTGCTTGAAAAAATCCCCGCTAAGCTGGCGGAGCAGGTAGCGAAAGAGCTGACCATCCCCGTGATCGGCATCGGCGCCGGCGGGGGTGTTGACGGGCAGGTACTTGTATTCCACGATATGGTGGGACTGAACAATGAATTCAACCCGCGCTTCCTGAGGCGCTACCTCAATTTGTATGAAGAGATCCAGGGCGCTGTAAAAAGCTATATCACGGATGTGAAGTCGAAGGATTTTCCGAATGCGAACGAGCAGTATTAGTCCGGCGAATTACGAACCAGCGAATCGTACAAAAATTCGTAATTCGATGAAATTACATTTATGAAACAGCTACAAGTCCTCTACGAAGACAACCACATCATTTCCGTGAACAAGCGCCCATCCGACATTGTGCAGGGCGACAAAACCGGTGATGCTCCGCTGAGCGACTTTGTAAAACAATACGTAAAGGATAAATACGAGAAGCCCGGGGAAGTATTTATCGGGACCGTGCACCGCATCGACAGGCCTGTGAGCGGCATCGTGCTATTTGCACGCACGAGCAAGGCGCTGGCGCGACTTAACCAGATGTTCCAGACCAAGGAAATTCAAAAAACATATTGGGCAGTTGTAAAGAACAAGCCCGCAAAGGAAAGCGGAAAGCTGGTGCATTACCTGAAAAAGAACGAGGCGAAGAATATGTCGAAGGCCTTTAACACCGAGCAGCCAGGTGCCTTGCGCAGCGAGCTGGATTATAAGCTGATCTGCAGCTCCGATAATTATTATTTGCTGGAGATCACGCCGCTTACCGGGAGGCATCACCAGATCCGCGTGCAGCTGGCAAGCATGGGCTGCCCGATCAAGGGCGACCTCAAATACGGCTTCAACAGGAGCAATAAGGACGCATCCATTCACCTGCATGCACGCAAGATCGAGTTCATACATCCCGTAAAAAAAGAGCCTGTGGTGATCGTGGCGCCGCCGCCGGATGAAGTGCTGTGGAATGAGTTTGTGAAGAGGATCGGGTGATGTGTTCAGCACAGATTACACGGATCACACAGAATGCGCTTATTAACCTACCAGTCTTTCTTCCTTAATTTTTTAATATCACTGTCGCGCTTCTTGCTTGTTAAGCGCTTTTCCTTTGCGCTGCGTGATGGCTTTGTAGCCCTGCGTTTCTTCTTCACCACAAAGCAGGCATTCATCATCTCGTAAAATTTCTTTATCACAATTTCCTTGTTGCCAAGCTGGTTGCGCTCCGTTTGCGAGATCACCTGCAGGATACCCTCCTTCGAAATTTTATTGCTGAGCTTTTCGAGGATCACCGTTTTTTGTTCTTCGGTAAGCAACGCAGAATTCACCACATCAAAATCGAGCTCCACTTTTGTGGAAACCTTATTCACATTTTGTCCGCCTGCTCCTCCGCTCCTGCTTGTTTTAAAGCTGAACTCCGGCTCGAATTGTATTCCTTTGATGTTCATAAAACAAAATTAGTGAAATAAAACGGGATTGATATTTGTTTAAATTTACTCGGCACTATCACTTAGTCACAGTAAAGAATGAGATTAACGACCTGCATTGTTTTTTTATTCATCGGCACATTTGCCTTCGCACAGGAAAGGATCACGCAGGACATGATGCGCCGCTATGCCGAAAAAGCGCAGAAATACCTCGACAAGGAAAAAGCACTTGCGGCATACTACTCGGTCGATACATCCGGGATAAAAATCTTCTCTTCGCTCGACAGCAAGCTCAAAAACAAACCGGAATTTTTTATCGACTGGGCACAGCTGGGCGATTATAAAAACAAGCTGCGTTACGAGCCGGAACTGGCATTCAAAATGTACAAGCTCGGGAAATACCAGCTGCCCGAGGAAGATCACCTGCATATTCCAAAGCTTAAATTAAATACCCAGGGTCGAATTATAGACTACATCACGGTTCCGCAGCGCAAAGACCTGCATGGGCTAAAGATCGCGATAGATCCCGGCCATATTGCCAATGACTTCGAAACCGGCGACCTCGAAAAAAAGCACCTGAAATTTAAGCAGGATGTAGTCCGCGGCATCCCCGACTCCATCGAGATCGCGGAAGGGATGCTTACCTATGCCACCGCGGTATTATTAAAGCAACAGCTGGAAGCGATGGGCGCGCAGGTGATGCTTACACGGCCGGAAGGGACTTCCGCATTCGGAAAAACTTATAAGGAATGGAAAAAAAACGATCTTAAAAAAGCCGTAGACAGCCTGTTTAAGATCGGAGAATTAAAGCCTTCGCAAAAAAATTATTTTCTCAGCGCCAAAGCCGACGACCGCGATATTTTCAGGGTGATCTTCCGCGACCTCGACCTGGCGAAGCGTGCAGAGCTCATCAATGCCTACCACCCGGACCTTACGATCATCATCCACTTCAACGTCGACGAAACAAACACCAATTGGGAGCATCCCACGAAGCGGAATTTCAACATGACCTTTGTGGGGGGCGCCTTTATGAAAAATGATCTGTCGAGCCCCGAAAAACGCTTTGAATTTTTGCGCCTGCTCATCACCGATGATCTCGAAAACTCGATCGCGCTCAGCTCCTGCATGATCGGCAGCTTTGAAAAGACGCTGGAAGTGCCGACTGCCGGCAACCTCGACGCCAGATACCTTTCCGAAGGCTGCTTAAGCACGGAAAAAAAAGGCGTGTATTGCAGGAATCTGCAGCTCACCCGGTATGTGCACGGTCCGCTTGTATATGGCGAAACGCTTTACCAGGACAATATCAAAGAATCGCAATTGCTCAACAGGGAAAGCGACAAAACGAAGAACATGCGGATCCGGCAGGTTGCCGAAGCCTATTTCCAGGGCGTGCTGAGCTATTTTACTATTCAGCGATGACCTCAAAGGGCAGGTAAACACTCCTCCTAAAAATGCCTGCAGCCTGATTTGATTGTTAGGCCTCTATTTCTTATCTTAGCCCTATGGCAAAAATAAAAGTATTTATCCTGGATGACCACCAGATGCTGATCGATGGGTTAACGGCGCTGCTTATCAACGAGAAGGAATTCGAGATCTGCGGAACGGCCAACTCGGCTAAAACTGCGCTGGAGCAGATCGAAAAAAATACGCCTGACATAGTGCTGAGCGACATCAACATGCCGGAGATGGACGGGATCGCTTTTACAAGGGAAGTGAAAAAAAATCATCCCGGAATAAAAGTGCTTGCCCTTTCGATGTTCGGCGAGAAAAGCACGATCTCCGAGATCCTCGATGCGGGCGCTTCGGGTTACATCCTGAAAAATACCGGAAAAGAAGAGCTGATCAGCGCGCTTATGAAAGTCTCTGCCGGCGGCATGTTCTTCAGCGACGAGATCTCCGCCGAGATGATGAAGGCCATGAGCGAACGCGGACAGAAGGAAGAAAAAGTGCATCTCACCGAAAGGGAAAAAGAGATCATTAATTTAATTGCCAAAGAATACAGCAATGCACAGATCGGTGAAGCGCTCTTTATCAGCGAGCGCACCGTTGAAACCCACCGCAAGAATATTTTCCGCAAAGCCAATACAAAAACCGTGGTCGGACTCATGAAGTTTGCCATCGAGAACAAGCTGATCAGCGACTAAGTCCATTCGTTATCGCATATCCGTACCAGTACGGAGATAAAAATACCTTCCGGCCGGGATTGCCTCTCCCTCTTTTTTAAATGATTTTTGATGCTCGTTCTGCACAGGTGAATTCCACAATTCGCCTAAGCGAACGAGTAACTATTTAACTGGAAAAATAAACCATTAATCATTTAATAACGCATCCATGAAAACAAACGGACTCCTGAAAAAAATTGCAGTGGCAGCATCGCTGATGTTTGGCCTCAATTCAGTATCTAATGCAAACAATGTGGCTATCACCGGAACCTCTGTGGCCGGCTCGAACATCACATTTAACATCAGCTGGGACAACAGCTGGAACACCAACCTTGCACCCAACAACTGGGATGCGGTTTGGGTGTTTGTGAAGTACCAGGATTGTGCTACACGCTTATGGGCGCATGCCGGCCTGAGCACTGTCGCATCGGATCACACGGCGGGATCGCCTTTACAGGTTGATCCTGTTACCGACGGCAAGGGAGTATTCGTGAGAAGAAGCGCACTGGGCGGAGGAAACATCGGGAGCACTTCGGTTACCTTGAAAATGACCATCCCGGCAGGAACCTACAATTACAAAGTGTTCGGGATCGAAATGGTGAATGTGCCACAGGGCAGCTATGACCTCGGCGACGGAACAAGCGCTTCTACCTACAACAGCATCAGCGTAACTGCAACATCACAATCGGGCGGACTTACTGCCGCTGCGATCGGTGGCGCATCCGTTGCGGTTCCGGCAACTTTCCCGATGGGATACAACTCGCTGTACTGCATGAAATACGAGATCACACAGGAGCAATACGTGGAATTCCTGAATTCGCTTACCTATGACCAGCAGAAATCAAGGACCATCAACGACCCGATCAGCGCGGCCGGAACGTATGCATTTACAAACGGGCAAAGGAACGGGATCCGCATTTCGGTACCGGGTAACAACAGCGCGCTGCCCGCAATATATGCATGCGACGCAACTGCCGGCATTGAGAACAATGCGAATGACGGACAGAATATCGCTGCGAATTATTTAAGCTGGGGAGATGTAATTGCTTATCTCGACTGGTCGGCGCTTCGCCCGATGTCGGAAATGGAATTTGAAAAGATCTGCAGGGGCCCGGTAGCACGCGTAGCAGGTGAGTATCCATGGGGAAGCACGGCCATCACGCAGATCTACAATACACTGCCTGGCATGAGCGGCTTACTGACGGCAGCAGAATCATATTCACCTGCCTCAAACGGAATGTGCAACTACGGTGTTAACTCTTCAAGCGTTTCCTATGGTCCGTTGAGAGCGGGCATCTTCGCGACAGGAAGCTCCGGAAGGGCATCTGCCGGCGCTACCTATTATGGCGTTATGGAAATGGGCGGAAACGTTTGGGAAAGAACTGTAACTACAGGTAATGCTGCCGGAGTAGCCTACACCGGTGTTGCCGGCGACGGAACACTCGATGCGAACGGAGAAGCTAACCAGGCTACATGGCCTTCACCGACTACTGCTGCAGGCAGCGGCTTCAGGGGTGGCGATTATGTGAACCCTGCAACATATGTACGTGTCTCCGACAGGGGAAGCGCAACATCTGCAGTAACAACACGCGTGTACACCCAGGGCGGACGCGGAGTAAGATAATCATCTGATTCGTTAAAGTGTAGATGTAATGTTATGTCCCAAGGACATAGCGTTCATACACGATCATGGATTATTCACACTATAAAAACCCATCAGATGACAAAAACAACTAACTATTATATAGTTGTATTCATAGCATTTGTACTGATACAGGCGAGGGGATTCGCTCAATACAGCGGAGGTAGCGGCGATGGCGCCCATACCGACGGATTGAGCCTGACCACCTGCAGCATCCCGCCTCCGTTCTATGCCTATTTCGGCGGTTCGGAGGATGCGGCAGCGGTAGACCTTCTCAGCCAGACAGCCTGTGCCACACCGCCTCCATTCTATCCTTACTTCGGGGGGACCGGCGATGGAGCGTATACAGACCTGCTTATGAATACAACCTGCACCACTCCGCCTCACTTCTTTGCATACATGGGAGGAGCGGATGACGGTGCCGGTGTTGACCTGCTCAGTCAAACCGCATGCGGAACACCTGCGCCCTTCTTCGCCTATTTCGGGGGGACTGACGACGGTGCCGCAGTTGATAATCTTACACAAACAGCCTGCGCTACGCCAACGCAATTCTATGCCTACTTCGGAGGAATTGCAAACGGGTTCGCGCTGGACTCGGAAATAGTTTGTCCTGCGGTTCCACCGGTGGCCAACTTCTCCTCCAACTTTACAACAGTATGCGCCGGCTCTTCCGTTTCGTATACCGACCTTTCCACGAATATCCCAAGCACATGGAGCTGGTCATTTCCGGGAGGTACTCCTTCCACGTCAACCGTTCAGAACCCAGCCGTTGTTTACAACACGCCCGGAGTTTACAGCGTAACGCTGGTTGCCACGAATACACATGGAAGCAATACAAAAACAGTAAGCGGCTACATTACCGTTAACGCGATCCCTTCGGCAGATGCGGGGGCTAACGCTTCTATCTGTAACGGCGCTTCCACCACACTGAACGGAAGCGGCGGAACTGCGTACAGCTGGCTGCCTGTAACCGGATTAAGCTCGGCTACAATTGCAAACCCGGTTGCCAATCCAACCGCCACTACAACGTATACCGTAACAGTTACCAACGCGGGATGCTCTGCAACCGATGTGGTAACGATCACCGTAAACCCTGTGCCTGTTGCAAATGCAGGCAGCGATGTTTCCATCTGCAGCGGATCCTCCACGCCATTGTCGGCAAGCGGCGGATCGTCGTACAGCTGGGGCCCTGCGGCAGGATTAAGCGCGACGACGATCGCATCGCCCGTTGCAAATCCGACCGTAACAACAACGTACACCGTTACCGTAACAGCGGCGGGATGCTCTTCAACGGATGCCGTACTTGTTACGGTAAATCCCACACCAACAGCCAATGCGGGCAGCGATGCTACTATCTGTAACGGAGGCAGCACTATGCTAAGCGCAAGTGGCGGCACATCCTACAGCTGGCTGCCGGCAACAGGATTAAGCTCCACTACCATTGCAAACCCGGTGGCGTCTCCAACTGCAACAACAAATTATACAGTAACGGTCACAAGCGGCGGATGCTCCTCAACGGATGTAGTGCGTGTGAACGTTACGCCTCTGCCGGCCGCTGATGCAGGAAGCAACGTAACCATCTGCTCAGGATCGTCGGCGACACTAAATGCAAGCGGTGGAACATCCTACAGCTGGACACCGGCTGCAGGATTAAGCTCTACCAGCATTGCGAATCCGGTTGCCAATCCTTCAGTGACCACAACTTATACCGTAACAGTTACCAACAGCGGATGCTCTGCAACAGATGTAGTAACAGTTACAGTGAGCACAGCGCTTATTGCTGATGCGGGAACGGACGCTGCTATCTGCAGCGGATCATCCACAATACTAAGCGCAAGCGGCGGAACTACATACAGCTGGGCGCCTGCAACCGGGTTAAGTTCTGCCACCATTGCAAACCCGGTAGCGAGTCCGTCGGCAACAACAACTTATACGGTGACTGCTTTCAGCGGAGGATGCTCTGCAACGGATGTAGTTACTATTACGGTAAATCCATTGCCTCCGGCAGATGCAGGAACCAATGCTTCTGTTTGCAGCGGCGCGTCCACCACCTTAAATGCAAGCGGCGGAACATCCTACAGCTGGTCACCGGCTACAGGATTAAGTTCTACGGCCATTGCAAATCCGGTAGCGACACCATCGGCAACCACCACCTACACCGTGAGTGTTACAGGCGGAGGATGCTCTGCAAGCGATGTGGTTACAATCACCGTGATCCCGCTGCCCGCAGCTGATGCAGGAAGCAACGTGAGCATCTGCGCAGGATCGTCGGCAACCCTGAATGCAAGCGGCGGAACATCCTACAGCTGGACACCCGCGGCAGGATTAAGCTCCACCACCATTGCAAATCCGGTTGCCAATCCTTCAGTGACCACAACGTATACCGTTACTGTTACCAACAGCGGATGTTCTGCAACAGACGTAGTAACCGTTACAGTGAGCACAGGCCTTACAGCTGATGCCGGAGCGGATACGTCCATCTGCAGCGGCTCGTTCACAACACTGAATGCAAGCGGCGGAACAACCTACAGCTGGGCGCCGGCAGCGGGCCTGAGCTCTACCGTTATTGCCAACCCGGTAGCGAGTCCGTCGGCAACAACCACCTATACAGTGACTGCCTTCAGCGGAGGATGCTCGTCAACCGACACCGTGCATGTTACCGTGAATCCATTGCCAACAGTGACCATCACTGCAAGCGGACCGACAACCTTCTGCCAGGGCGACAGCGTGATACTGACCGCAGGCAGCGGCAGCACGTACCTCTGGTCGGATGGAAATACAAACGCCTCCATTACAGTGCTTGCTTCGGGAAGCTATTCGGTGACAGTGACATCTGCAAGCGGATGCTCTGCTGCATCGGGAACTGTGAACGTTACTGTTCATAGCCTCGGATCGGCGAGCATTTCAGCGGGCGGACCGCTTACCTTCTGCCAGGGCGGCAGCGTAACGCTGACTGCCAGCACAGGCAGCTCGTATGCATGGTCGACTTCCGACACCACACAATCAATTGTAGCTACCTTACCGGGAACCTATTCGGTAAATGTTGCCGATGTGAACGGATGCTTTGCATCTTCTGCTTCGGTAACTGTAATTGTAAACCCGAACCCGGCAACACCTGTGATCACCGCAGCGGGAAGCACCAGTCTCTGCCTCGGCGATACGGTGACACTCGTATCGGATACGGCAAGCAGCTACCTCTGGAATACCGGCGCAACAAGCGCTTCCATCGATGTAACAACAGCGGGAAGCTACAGCGTGACCAATTACAACAGCTTTGGCTGCGCGGCTTCTTCCTCGCCAATTGCAGTTAATGTGAACGATCCGCTGGTCGATTTTACAGGAACACCGCTGCTGGTATTCATCCCGACAGCCAATGTAAGCTTCACGGCGACACCGGCGGGAGTGCCGCCATACACCTACCTCTGGGATTTCGGCGATGCTGCAACTT
>Ga0157372_10003152_pt1 | contig 17784 bp, 13 predicted proteins | sample C55metaG_FD_115307 | JGI IMG/M metagenome (GOLD analysis project Ga0157372, IMG submission 115307) | Corn rhizosphere microbial communities from Kellogg Biological Station, Michigan, USA - C5-5 metaG | ecosystem: Host-associated > Plants > Roots > Rhizosphere > Soil | place: USA: Michigan... | reverse complement strand
GCATGAGATCGCAACGGCGCAGTTCTTCCTCAGACAAATGCCTGTCGCGATCGGCGCCATCCTCCTGCTCGAAATCGGTCAAATCGCAACGCGCAGGATACCGGTGATGTCTCTGACGGGCAAGTTGCCCACGAGCGCCCGCTGGGCAGCTTACGCCGCATTCGTCATGACAGTTCTCATGCTGGGAATCTACCGCAAGACCCAGTTCATCTATTTCCAGTTTTGATCCGAAGAGATCATTCGCAGGCATTCGCAATGAGCACGAACGCACACGCAGTCGATTCCGCCACGATGAGCACCCCTGTGTTCGCGCCGCACGCTGCCGAAGCGAGCCGGCTACCACTGCGGGCGGCTCTTCTCCGTTTGACCTGCTTCTTCGCTCTGATTGCGGTCCTGGCCTGGTCAGCCAACGAGATTATCGGCATCGGGCTTCGCCGGCTGACTACCACCCATTATGGCTCCTGGAACGCTGTCATGCAGGGCAAAGTCAATGCCGATATCGTGATCAGTGGCTCGTCCCGCGCAGCCTATCATTATGATCCGCGCATCATCGAAGGCGTGACTGGCCACAGCGCGTTCAATCTCGGCCGCAACGGATCCCAGACCGACGTACAGCTGGCGGTGCTCAATGCGTACCTTGAACACAATCGCAGGCCGCTGCTTGTGATCCACAATCTCGACGCATTCAGCTTCGTACCGACAAGCGAAATCTATGATCCGGCTCTTTACGTCCCCTATCTCAACGATCCTGAGCTCTACAGCTCTCTCACTGCGATCGACCCCGGTCTGAAGAAAAGTCGCTATATCCCGCTTTATGGTTACGTCGTCGAAGACATGAACTTCTCCTGGATGCTGGGCGTCCGCTCCCTTCTCGGTGTTCCACCGTCCGAAAGATCCTTTGGGGGCTTCACGCCTCAGAACAGGACCTGGACCGACGACTTTGAAAGTTACCGGAAGATGCACCCGGACGGCGTGAGCTTCCCCGTGGAACATTCTGGAGTGGACGATTTCACCCAGCTCATCCGGACATGTGAGAAAAACCACATCCACCTCATTTTTGTCTACTCGCCGGAATACAGCGAAATGCAGGAAATGACCACTAACCGGCGAGAGATCTTTGCTGAGTTCCAGAAGCTGTCCACAACTTATCAGGTTCCTCTCTGGGATTTCAGCAGCTGGAAATACGATGCCAATCGCGCTTACTTTTATAACTCGCAGCATTTGAATGCCACAGGCGCGGAGCTCTTCTCAAATGATCTTGCAGTTCGGCTGTCGATCTGGTTTGCGCATCAGCAGCAAGGAACTCCGGAACCAGGCGCTTCGGTGCGCTGACAGGAACAGCCGCAATGAAACTGCCCATGCGAAGCATGCTCGGCCACCCTTTCAGGAACTCGGCCTATCTGATGTTTCAGAGTCCGCTGGTGGTGCGGCATAAGCCGGCTCTGATCTCGTTTACGTTTGACGATTGCCCTCGCAGCGCATTATGGACAGGCGGAGCGATCCTGAGGGACGTCGGTGCGACAGCAACGTATTACCTGTCGTTAGGCCTGCTGGGCCAGGATTCGCCAAGCGGGCCGCTGATGAACAGGAACGATATGGATGCTGCGCTCCAGCAGGGTCATGAGCTGGGCTGCCACACGTTTTCGCATCTCCATTCATGGCGCACGGATGCAAAGGCCTTTCGGGAGTCTGTGCTGAGGAACCAGGCGGCATTGGACGAGATCATTCCCGGAGGACGGTTCCGTTCGTTTTCGTATCCGATCAGCGAGCCGTCGCCTCTCAACAAAAGGGCGATCAGCGACCAGTTCCTGACCTGCCGGTCAGGCGGACAGCGCTTCAATCGCGGCCGTGCTGATCGCAATCAGTTGTCAGCGTACTTCCTCGAAATGGCGCGCGGCAATCTGCAAGAAGTCAGGGATCTGATAGACGCCGCGAACGACGCGGGCGGCTGGATTATTTTCGCGACTCACGATATCGTACCGCAGCCGAGCCGCTATGGATGCACACCGTCCTTTCTGGAGGCAGTCGCGCGATACGCAGCGGACTCAGGAGCGCGAATGCTGCCCGTCACGCATGCACTCGATGCCATCCTCGAGCGAACAGAGCTATCTGCTCATACGAACTAGATACTCCTGCCACCGTTTTGCTTCTATGCCTCGCATCTGCCTCATCGCCTGCATTCTCTTCAGCACAGTTCTGATCGCCCGTGATTCGCGGCGGCGCAGATCAATCAGTGCGGCGGTCTGGGTTCCGACAGCGCTTCTGCTGATCCTGGCTTCACGCCCGGTCTCGTTATGGATGAGCGGCGGACAAGTCGTGGTCAACGAGATGGGCAACGAAGCTGCGACCAGCCCTTACGACCAAATATTCCATCTGCTGATTCTGAGCAGTTCACTACTCATCGCATCGGTACGGCGCTTCCGGTGGACGAAGCTGCTCTCGGGGAACCTGGCAGTCGTTCTCTTTTACTCATTCTTTTTCGCCAGCGTGCTCTGGTCCGGAGATCCCGCTGGTTCGCTCAAACGCGTTATCAAGGACAGCGGCTTGCTGTACGTTGGCGGGTTGCTGTTCACCGAACGCGATCCACTGCTTGCCATACGTTCGGTTTACTTTCGTTGTGCGGCCATCCTGATTCCGCTGTCTGTGGTCTTCATCAAGTATTTCCCGGAATATGCTCGCGCATTCACGGTGGCCGGGGAAATCATGGTGACCGGCGTCACCACACAAAAGAATTCGTTGGGCGAAATCGTGCTGATCTTTACGCTGATCCTCCTCTGGGACAGCGTCGAGATGATTCGTCAGGAACCGCACCGGGATTGGAAGCGGCTGCCGTGGGACCGCTTCTCTCTGATCGCGATGGGGCTGTGGCTGGTGCATGAGTCGGAGAGCAAGACTGCTCTGCTATGCATCCTCGTTGGCTCGCTCCTGATTCTTCGCAGCGGCAAATACGCCTCGAAAGCGATGAACAGGGCGGTGCTAATCTCGGCGCTGGCGCTTCCATTTTTGGTTCTGTTTTCGCAGCAATTCAGCTCCGTGATTGCTCCGCTCGTTACGGCGCTTGGCAGGAATATGACCTTTACGGGGCGTACCGACATCTGGCAGCACATCACGCTGAAGACTGTTAATCCGCTGATCGGCGCCGGATTCTGGAACTTCTGGGGCGGTCCCGGTGGCTATGAAATCAGTCTCCAGATGCGCACGCCGGTTCCTAACGCCCATTGCGGGTATTACGATATGTATCTCGACGGCGGGTTCATTGGCATCGCACTTCTTTTCACGTTTCTGCTCACCAGCGGCCTCTCGATCTGCCGTCAGATGGAGCGGACAGCCGACCCACAGCGGTTCCAACGAATCCGGCTGGCGATTCTCGTTATCACAGTCATCTATAACCTCTCGGAGTCGACATTCGCGCGCGTTGGGCCAATATGGCTGACCGCACTCCTGATGATCGTCGACTATCCACAAAAAGTTCAATTCGCAAAGGTGCCAGCACAGAGTAAAGGCCACCGCCAGCCGGCGATCTACCCGACACATGAGGAACTCTGTGCAACTCGCTGACCTGGCGATCAGCACTCCAAAAAAGCAAAAGCCGGACGCGAAGTTTGCGCCCGGACTTCTGCCAGTGGATCAGCTGCCTTAGTGCTGAACGATGTTTCCGCTGAGCCCGATGGGTGTACCGGGAGTGGAACTCGTCGAACCTGAGGCTCCGTAGCAGGTGGACGAGTCGAACGGCAGGGCGCCACCCGTGCCGTCTGGTGGCCCGTTCATAACGTTCAGATAGCACGCCATGGCCGGAATTGCATTGACGTGTCCGCCCCAGGACGAAGCTGTCAGCGAAGTTCCAACGCACTGACTGCTCGACAGGGCCGGCACGCCTGCATATTGTCCCTTGGTGTTCAGCGTTCCGGAGCAGATTCCCAGGTTGCCATTAGTCACGTCCGGTCCGATCGCCGGGAACGGGATACTCGACGACCACCAGGAAGGTCGCCCCGAAAGATACAGCGAGGCCGGGCAAGTACCGCCGGCAATGCAGGACGTCGGCAGCGGGTTGGGCAAAACGGAAAGCGCGGAGGGAACTTCCGCAGCATTCCACTGCGTCGCGTTATGAAAGGTGTCGTAGTTACCCCAACGGAACAGCGTTGTGCCGGTGAGCAAGTCTGTCGGCACAACATAGTTTCCGGCATTGTTGCCGGAACTGACATTCCAGATGGACCGATCTGCATTGCTGGTGTAATAGTCGGTGCCGGTAAAGCTGTATTCGTTGTGAACCCCGGGCGTTCCGAGAACGTTGCCAATCCAGTTGGAGTAGCGGTTGTAGGAAAGCACGTCAGCAGCGGAAAGCTGTGCGTCTTTGGCCGCGGCTCCACCGCAATTGCCGTTTGCGCAGGACTCCCAGCCGGTCAGCAGGTTCCTGTACATAGTCAGCATCAAATGCGTGCCGTGAATCTGGTCCTCAAACATCTGGTTACTGACGTTGCCCTCGTACAGGTCGTAGTCATCGCCGTTCGAATGTTGCCACAACATGCCAAACATGCCATCGGCGGCGTCGTTGCCGTTCACAGTGAAGTTGTAGGCAATCACGTCGCCGGCCGCCGGCCCTTCGCCGTTCATAATGGCCACACGCGTCGCCTGAATGATATTGTTCTGGATGAGGTTGTTTGCTCCCACTGTATCCTTAATGCTCATCGGATCGGCATATTTGAGGTTCTGACCAGTATCGAAAACATAATTGTCAGCGACCGTTATATGAGATGCCGTCACGATGTAGATGCCGATATTCCAGGAGTGCAACACCGCAACTCCCTGCACCCAGGAGTTTGCCATGTTCACGAAGGACACTCCCGCCGTATCCTGGGTGGCAGCGCCATTGATCGTGAGATTCCTCAAGCCCACATAGCTGGACGGCTGAATAAGCCACGCCTGCGGTGTTTGTCCGGACGACCAGTTCGGATGGATCAGCGCCGGTGTAACCGTCACGGTAGTCTGTCCGGAATTGCCGCACGACGGATTGCAGCTGACCGCCTGCACAATCTCGTTCTGGAAGCGGTGCGCCCGTCCATTGCCGTCATCCGGACCCATCACCGAGCAGCCGTTGCCGCCGGAGTAGCCATCGCCACAGTTGAAGAAGTTCCCGTTATCCCTCGGCGAGCCCGCGCAGGGAGCTCCGGTGTAGCCACTGTCACACTGGTCCAGAAAGATCATCGTGGAACCCGCTGTGATTTTGGCCCCGCTGCTGAGAACGATTTGATTGCTCCCCTTGGCGTAGCCGGAAGTCCAGTTGTAAACCGTCCCCGGGTTGCCAAACCAGGTACCGTCGGAACTTTGGAATCCGACCAGTGCGGTACCGTTGCCGTTATTGCAGCCTGCGGCTCCGCTGAAAACGAGAAATGTGGAATTGGAGCCGGATCCGCGCAACTCCACGTTGTTGAGCCCGGTCATGCAGATGCCGTTATTCAGGTAGAACGTTCCCGGGCCGAGCAGCACGTACTGGCTCTTTCCGCTGCAGTTCTGCAGGGCCGTGGCGATTGTGGAAGGCGCGGCCGGTGCCCCGCTGCTTCCGTACGGTGCGATCGTGGCGCCGCACTGACTCCACGATCCCGATGGTATACCGCCGATCACCCCTGCCTGCGTCCAGTCAGCGCCGCGGTCAGACGACAGCACTCCGGACCACAGTTGTCCGTGAGATGGTGCCGGAAAGCAGATCAGCACCATGACCACGGAGAAAATCAGGGCATACGTGCGCATGAGCAGTATTCCCGACTCGCGTAAGCCCAACGCGCCTGAGGCAAGAATTGGGGGAACAAGTAGCTTTTGAGACACAGTTTTACTCCTCTTTGCAAAAAAATGGAGGACCTGACTTCACGCTCATCTCCACGAGGACGGGAGCCGGGCCACGTCGGTAGACGGGCCTTTTGCAAGAGAGTCTCGCCGAACTCGAAACAGTGGCTGTGACGTAGGACACCAACTCTACGTGAATTTGCGCAGGCTAGGTAACGAATGTAATCCGACTCTGAACAGCTCTCGTTACCGCCGGCGGTGCCAAGGCGAGAAGGAAGTGATTTGCCTCAAGTCTACCGTTGCCGGACTGCGGCGTAAACCCAAAAATCACATCGGCTCAAAGAAATAACGTTTGGGCTGCAGAAGGGCATTTGCAAGGGAGAGGCAGACCATAGGCATTTCCGCGCATTTCGTTTGGCTATGCCGCGCCCGCTGCATTACCGTTCTTTCGTCTGTATTGACAAGCCTTCAGGTTTCTGTGGGTTAACCCGGCCGGAAAGCCCGCGGCTGGGCCGGTTCTGTCAGCGCGGTATCCCGTCACTTGGGAAAGAAAACCCGCCCGGAACGCATCAGGTTCGCCGCCTTGCAAGTGGTTACCGAAGTTCCAGCCCGTCATGGACGAGCGGTGGTCCTTTCACGCCTAGTTTCAACTTTTAGATAGGCCAGGCAGGGCAATCTGCACATGCAGTCGGTCTCGAGGAGGAGAAAGTTGAGAATCAGCATATTTGGTCTGGGCTATGTGGGAACGGTCTCCGCCGGCTGCCTCGCCGCGGATGGACACGAGGTCATCGGAGTTGATCCGGTCGCTGACAAGGTCAACCTGATCAACCGCGGATGCTCGCCCATCGTGGAGGCTGACATCGGTGCCATTCTTGCAGAAGCGGTCGCAGCCGGGCGGCTCCGCGCGACGCAGGACCCGGCGGAGGCGGTCGAAATAACGGAGTTGTCATTCGTTTGCGTCGGAACGCCCAGCCAGGCAAATGGCAATCTCGATCTGCGCTTCATTCGCCGCATTTGCGAACAGATCGGCATCGCTCTGCGCAACAAAACCGCGCGACACACGATTGTGATTCGCAGCACGATCCTGCCGGGCACGATGAGGAAGGTAGTGATTCCCACCCTCGAGGAGTTCTCCGGAAAGACTGCCGGCCAGGACTTCGGCGTCTGCAACAATCCGGAGTTCCTGCGCGAAGGCTCAGCGGTGCGGGACTTCCGGTGCCCCCCGAAAACCGTCATCGGCGAAGTCGATACCGCCAGCGGCAATCTCCTCGCCAGCTTATTTGCCGGTCTTCCGGCTCCGCTGATTCGCACCGACCTGTACACGGCGGAGATGGTGAAGTATGTCGACAACAGCTGGCATGCGCTCAAGATCGGATTTGCCAATGAGATCGGCAATCTCTGCGACTCCTTCGAAATCGATCCGCAGAAAGTAATGGATATCTTCGTCCAGGATAAGAAGCTGAATATTTCCCCGGCCTACCTTAGACCAGGATTTGCGTTCGGCGGCTCCTGCCTGCCCAAGGACCTCCGCGCGCTCTCCTATCACGCGCGTATGCACGATCTCGATCTGCCAATCCTCACTTCCGTGCTGCCCAGCAACGACGTGCAGGTGGCACGCGGCCTGAAGTTGGTCATGGAGAGCGGCAACCCGCGGGTCGGCGTACTAGGGTTCAGCTTCAAAGCGGGCACCGATGATCTGCGCGAAAGCCCAGTCATCGAAGTCATCGAACGCCTGATCGGAAAGGGGTACGACCTGCGCCTGTACGATCGCAATGTCAACGTAGCGGCCCTCGTCGGTGCGAACCGCGACTTCATCCTGAACCGCATTCCGCACATCTCGCGACTGATGGTGTCCAGCGTGGAGGAAGTGCTCACCTACGCCCGAACGATCGTCATCGGCAACAATGATCCCGAGTTCAGGACTGTGCCCGATCTGTTGCGCGACGATCAGTCCCTCGTCGACTTTGTCCGTATGACTCAGCCCAGGAGCCTGCATGCAGCAAACCAGCTTACTTATGCGTGAGGTTTCCTCCGTTTCGCCGCCGCTCACGACTGCCAAAGCACGCCTCTCGGCGTCGATTGAACGACTCGCTCACTGGCTCGAAGAGCACGAATACCGGGGTTACGACACCTTTGACGGGCTCAACGCGCGTTATCTCCGGCCGCTCACCTTCAACAGCGCGCTGTTGCGTACTGTGCTGCTGCAGGCTGTACGGCGATTCCCGGTCAACCTGCGCCCGCTGCTTGGTATTCGGCCCGATCGTTCCAGCAAGGGAATGGGATTCCTCGCGCGCGCCTTCATTCGCCTCAATAAGGCGACCGACAATCCGGCATGGAATTCCAAAGCCGAAATGGCGCTGCGCTGGCTCATGGACAATCGTCTGTCCGGCTACCACGGCGCGTGTTGGGGCAATCACTTTGACTATCAGTCGCGCACCTTTTTCCTGCCCAGGGGCGTCCCGACCATCGTCTGGACTTCGCTCATCGGTCATGCCTTCCTCGACGGTTATGTGCATTTCGGCCGAGATGAATACCTGAACATTGCCATCAGCGCCTGCGAACACATCCTGCGCGATATCGCGGCGACACCCGACGGAGATACGATCTGCCTTGCCTACGTGCCGGGCAGAGATGCAAAAGTGCACAACGCCAATACGCTCGGTGCCAGCCTGCTGGCGAGAACCGGGGCAGCCACTGGGAATGAACGCTACCTGCAGGTTGCCCGCAAGGCGCTGGACTACACGGCCAAATACATGAGGTCGGACGGATCCTGGTTTTACGGCGAGCGCGAAAACCTGCACTGGGTCGACAACTTCCACACAGCCTATGTGCTTGACTGTTTCCTCCACTACCTGCGCAGCACCGATGATCAGCGATTCACTGCGGTGATGATGCGCGGTTACGAATACTGGAAGAGCACCTTCTTTCTGGCCGACGGCACCCCTCGCTATTACTCGAACAAGACCCTGCCACTCGATATCCAGTGCTGCTCGCAGGCCATCGACACTCTCGCCTTCTTCCAGGACGAGGATCCCACGGCACTGTCGCTGGCCGTAAAGGTGGCGGACTGGACGATCGGCCAGATGCAGGATCCCAGCGGCTTCTTTTACTACCGGCGCTATTCCCGCCACGTCGTCAACCGGACGCCGACTCTGCACTGGGGCCAGGCGACAATGCTCTGCGCACTGTCCGGACTCTATCGAGCCCTCTGATTGTCCATATGACTACGACCAAGAAAATTCTTATCATCGTGGAGAACCTTCCGGTTCCCTTCGACAGCAGGGTATGGAAGGAAGCACGCTCCCTGTACGAGGCGGGATATGCGGTCAGCGTCCTCAGTCCGCGAACCAGCAAGTACCGGCGCTGGCAAGAGACTCTGGAAGGCGTCCACATCTACCGGCACCCGATGCCCCACGAAGCCAACGGAGCGCTGGGCTACGTGCTGGAGTACTCGTCCGCGCTGTTCTGGCAATTCCTGTTCGCGTGCTGGATTTTTCTCACCCGCGGATTCGATGTAATCCAGGGCTGCAATCCCCCGGACGACATTTTCCTGGTTGCCCTGCCGTTCAGGCTCTTCGGCGTGCGTTACATCTTCGATCACCACGACGTGAACCCGGAGCTGTACCTCTCCAAGTATGGCCGGCGCGATCTTTTCTACAAGATCCAGGTCTGGCTCGAGAAACTCACCTTCCGCTTTGCCGATGTTGTGATATCCACAAACCAGAGCTACAAAGCCATCGCGATGGGTCGCGGAAAAATTGATCCGGACGACGTCTTCGTGGTCCGAAACGGCCCGGAACTCGACGTTTTTCGCCCTGTTCCCCCGCAGAGCGGACTGAAGTATGGGAAGGCTTACCTCGTTGGGTATGTAGGAACAATGAGCAGCCAGGAAGGGTTGGACATACTGATCGACGTAGCGGCCAACATCAGAAGCCGCGGCCGCTCTGATGTTCACTTCACCTGCGTCGGGGGCGGGCCAGGATTGTCCGAACTACGGCGCATGTTGCAAGAGCGCAATCTCGGCGACATGTTCAACTTTACAGGCCGAGTTCCCCTCAGCCAGCTGCTCGCTGTGCTCTCGACCGCCGATGTATGCGTCAATCCGGACCGGCCCTGCGAAATGAATGACCTCTCCACGATGATCAAAATCGCGGAATACATGGCTCTGGGTAAGCCCATCGTTCAGTTCGATGTCAAAGAGGGCCGATTCACCGCCCGCGAAGCCTCGGTCTACAGCAGCGGCGAGGATTGGGTGGCGGATTTCGCGGACAAGATCCTCTGGCTGCTGGATCATCCCGAGGAACGCAGGCGCATGGGCGAGTTCGGACAGAAGCGCGTGACAGAACACCTCACCTGGCAGCATTCCGAGCCGCATCTGCTGGCGGCGTATCAACGTGCGTTTGAAAAGCGCTCAGGGCGCAGCAGCATCCCCGCCTCCCGTACCGCAACTGCTGAGGCGCAGCAGAGCGCTGCTCCAGGCGAATGAAATCCACTTAAATTCGAGGCTTCTTCCACGGAGGACAAAATCATGAAAGTAGTTATATTTTGCGGTGGCCTTGGTCTGCGACTCAGAGAATATTCCGAGAATGTTCCCAAGCCGCTCGTTCCCATCGGAGACGCTCCGGTCATCTGGCATCTGATGAAGTACTACGCCCACTATGGCCATAAGGATTTCGTCCTTTGCCTCGGGCACAAAGGCGAAGCAATCAAGCGCTTCTTCCTGAACTACAACGAGGCACTGTCCAACGACTTCGTCCTGTCGGAAGGCGGACGCAAGCTGGAACTGATGGGTACGGACTTCACCAGCTGGAGCATCACCTTTGCCGATACCGGAGCGAAGTCGCTGATTGGCGAGCGGCTGCGGCAGGTCCACGAGCACGTCGAGAACGAAGAAATCTTTCTGGCGAACTATGTTGACGGCCTGACTGACATTGACCTGGATATGGTGATCGACACGCTTATCAAATCGAATAAGACCGCCTGCTTCGTCTCGGTGCCGCCAACGCAGACGTTCCATCTGGTTGAGACCGACGACGACTGCCACGTCACCAGAATCAACCATGCCGGAACCTCGAACAAGTGGATCAACGGGGGATATTTCGTATTCCGGCAGAGGATCTTCGACTACATCAAGCCGGGTGAGGAACTGGTCGATGAGCCTTTCGCGCGCCTCATCGAGGCTCGCGAGCTTATAACCGTCAAGCATGAGGGCTTCTGGGCATGCATGGACACATTCAAGGAACGGCAGCAGCTTGAGGACCTCTGGTCCAAAGGCGGCGCTCCGTGGCACGTCTGGGGGAGAAATGGGCACGGGCTGAACGACGGACGGAGAGCGGCTCCTGCCACTTCGATTGTCTCGCGGGTCAAGCAGGAATTGAAAGAAACAACAGTAGCTATGGAAGCCCGTTGAGCGATCGATTCCCCCTGCTCCCGCCGCAGCATTCTGTTTGCGGGCCAACGATCACAGCACCTCACGCGCAGATCATGAGCTATTCCGTGGATACCGTTATTGATAGAGCCGAAACCCTGCCGATACCGCCGGAACCGGAGCCTTTTCGCACTGACCACCTGCTCCCCGATATCGGAAACCGCGCCGTCTCCGGCGGTTTTGTGACCGTCAGCGCGCAGGGAGCGAAATTCGCCCTCAACCTGGTCTCGGCCGCTGTACTGGCACGACTTCTCAGCCCGAACGATTTCGGTCTGGTAGGGATGGTCGTCGGCGTCACCGCTATTGTCTCCGTCTTTAGCCAATTGGGATTATCGATCGCCACCATCCAGCGCGAGAACATTACCCAGGAGCAGGTCTCGAATCTGTTCTGGATCAACGTCGGGTTCAGCGGATTTCTTGCGCTGCTGACTGCCGCGCTCGCGCCGCTGACGGCACGCTTCTACCACGACCCGCGCGTCGCCGGCATTATGCTGGCGCTGTCGCTGACATTCCTGCTGACCGGATCGACCGTGCAGCACCAGGCTCTGTTGACCCGCCAGATGCGCTTTCCCGCGCTGGCCGTCATTGACGTGAGTTCGGCCGCCTTCGGGTTTCTTGCTGCCTGCATCGCCGCGTGGTTCGGGCTCGCTTACTGGGCTCTGGTCGTGCAGCAACTCGTTACGGCCGGGTTTGGGCTTTCAATGACCTGGATCGTATCGGGCTGGCGCCCAAAGCTTCCCTCGCGTAACAGCGGCGTGAGGCCGCTGGTAACGTTCGGCGCGCACTTGAGCCTCGCCGACTTCATTGGACAGTTCTCGGCGAACACGGACAGCATTCTGCTCGGGCGCTTCTACGGAGCCGCGCCGCTCGGACTGTACACCCGCGCCAATGTCCTGCTCGCCCGGCCCATTCAGCAAATTCTGATCCCGATCAACAACGTCCTCATCCCGGTGCTTTCCCGGCTCCAGACAGACGCCGAGCGCTACCGCCGCAGCTATATGCGGGCTTTCGGCACAATTGCTCTGATTGTCTTTTCCTTCTCGGCAATGTGTCTGGCTCTGTCCAGGCCGCTCGTGCTCATGGTGCTCGGCCCGAAGTGGTCCGGCGCAATTCCGCTCTTCGCCATGTTCACCCTTGTCGCTGTCTCCGGCCCTACAGCCTCAATCTGCAGCTGGATATACGAGAGCCAGGGACGAGGATCCGACCAATTGCGGAACCACACCGCTGCCGGCGGAATTACCATCCTGTCCTTTTTGTGCGGCCTTCACTGGGGACCGCTGGGGGTCGTCACATCGCTGGCCCTCTTCAGTCTCGCCGTTCGGCTGCCCGTGATCTACGCCATCGCCGGCCGGACCGGCCCGGTGCGCACAAGGAATCTGTGGTCGGGTTTCCTCTCCCACGTGCCCTGCTTTGCCGCTGTCCTGCTGACAACCACGCTGGCGTACCGCGCGCTTCCACATGCCGCTCCGGTGATACAAGTCCTGGTAGCGGCTCCGCTGGGCCTGGCCGCCGGCACCGCGCTGATGCTTCTGTTCCCACATCCGCGGGATAGCGCGTTCTTTCTTTGGCGTCGAGTCGGCAACCTTATCAAGGCGAGGTTCGCGTGAGTACCCAGATTGCTTACGAAACTCCAGCCCCGCCGCATTGCGCGGGAGCCGTCGCAGTACCGAAGATCGCGTTCTTCGGCATCTTCGGCATCCAGAACCTGGGCAACGAGTGCACGCTGCAGGCGATCCTGCAGAATGTGCGCAGACACCTGCCTTCATCTGCAATTTATGCCATCAGCTTTAATCCGGCTGACACGGCTCAGCGGCACGGCCTCGACGCGGTTCCTGTTTCGCAGCAGCACTTCGGAGGCGCCGCTCCGCGCCACGGGTTGGCAAAATGCGTTGCCAAACTGTTAAGGCTTGCCCGTAGGATTCCGGGTGAATGGAATGACTGGAGCATGGCGGTCAAGACGCTCCGTGGCACCGACATGATGGTGATGACCGGTACCGGAATGCTCACTGACTACATGACAACTGCCTCCGGGTTTCCCTATCACGTCTTTCGCTGGACTGCCGCGGCGCGGCTGACAGGATGTCGGGTCAGTTACGTTGGCGTTGGAGTCGGTCCCATTTACGGCCGTGCCAGCCGCTTTCTCATTACGCGTGCTCTGTCCCTGGCCGGCTACCGCAGCTTTCGCGATGAGAACTCCAGAAATCGCATCCGGAACAACGGATTCAACAGTGACAAGGATCATGTATTTCCGGACCTCGTCTTCAGCCTCGCGCCGGAGATGTTTCCGCGCAGGACCAATTCAACGGGCCCCGTCCGTCAGGTCGGCCTCGGCGTGATGGATCACCGGGACATCCATATGTGGAGCGATGCCGAGCACGCTACACAATACTCCGCCTACCTGGACAAGATGTGTGAGTTTGTCTGCTGGCTGGTCAAGCATCACTATCAGGTACGTATCCTGCAGGGCGATGCGAAGCATGACTCTGGCACTCGTGCCGAACTCCGACAAAGGCTTGAGGCCCGCGGGATCCACTACGATCACGATGGCATCATCGATGAAGGTTGCGCGACCGTTCAAGATCTGATCCGCCAGATTGCGCAAAGCGATCTTGTCGTCTCTCCACGCTTTCATAACCTCCTTCTTGGCCTCATGATGAACATCCCCGCGATTTCCATTTCATACGACCCGAAGAACGACTGTTTGCTGGAGGGAGTCGGTCTTGGGGAATTCCGGCAGTCTCTGCCGGAACTGGACGTACAAAGGCTCATCGAGCAGTTCACGCACGCAGTGGCTCGCGGTCAGGAACTGAAGCCTCTGATCGCGAAAAGGGCCCAGCAGTACCGAGACGCTCTGGAAATGCAATACGAGCTGATTTTTGCCGAATACAAGAGCCGATCGCAGACTGACCCCTCCCTCATACCAAATCTGCCTGGGGACAAGCATGCACACCACGGAACAATATAGAGGAAGAGATTACTGGATCGTCGAGAACACGCTCTACGTGAAACCGAGTTTCCGCCTGAAAAAGTGCGCGCGGCTGATCGGCGAAATGTTAGGCAACCGGCCTTGTAACCTGCTGGACGTAGGTTGCGGCCCAGGAGCACTGCGCGATCTCCTGAAATCCAATGTTCGTTATTACGGTATTGACATCGCCATTCATCGGCCCGCTCCTTACTTCCGCGAAGTGGATACGGCACAGGAGCGCATTGCCTTCGACGATCAGCGTTTCGATTTCGTGGTCGCCATGGGCTTCTTCGAATACATGGGGGGGAGGCAAAAGCTCAAATTCGAGGAGATTCGGAGCATTCTGAAACCAGGGGGCAGGTTCATCCTCAGCTACATCAACTTTGGTCACTACGGCCGAAAGGTCTGGCCGAATTACAACAATGTGCAGTCCCCGGCCGAGATGAAGGAGGCCCTGGGTGAGTTTTTCACCATCGAACGCTGCTTCCCTGCCTCGCACCACTGGCGGCAGAAGCAGCCCGGCAACTTTTCTCTGCAGAGGCTGCAGATCCATATAAATGCAAACATTCCCGTCCTCAGCCACATGTTCGCAGTTGAGTACTTCTTTGTCTGCTCGGACCCGGCAGCTCGTGGCAACGCGCAGGGCAATGAACAGCCCACCGCGCAGACCGACTCTGCTAACTTAGCGATACGCTGAACCGGAGGGCCAAACAGTGGTCCAATCGCTGAGCCTTGCTTCGATTCCTGTGGCCGGAGCCTTTCTTGTTGATTCAGTCGTGCGCAGCGACGATCGCGGCTACTTTGGACGCGCCTGGTGTCTCCGTGAATTCTCTGACGCTGGCATCAACTTCGTCCCCGTGCAGGCCAACATCGGCTCGAGCCTCCGAAAGGCAACGCTCCGCGGCATGCATTTCCAGGTGCCTCCTGCGCCGGAAGCTAAGCTCGTGCGCTGCACCCGCGGCGCGCTTTTTGATGTCCTCATCGATCTTCGGCCCGAGTCTCCGACTTACCTCCGCTGGTACGGAGTTGAGCTGACTGCAGACAACTGCCGAATGCTGTATGTTCCGGAAGGCTGCGCCCACGGCTATCAGACACTGGAAGACAACACCGACCTCTATTACATGACCTCCCAGTTCTTCGCCCCAGCCGCCGCGCGCGGAGTGCGATTCGATGATCCTGCCATCGGGATTTGCTGGCCTCTGGCACCCACGTCCATCTCTGAACAGGACCGTAACTGGCCATTTATTACCGAAAAGGGCTCTTTATGATCGATACCGCTTTATTGGAACGCGAGAAGTTAGGACAGCCGATCCGAGTCGGCCTTTTAGGAGCGGGAGCAGCCGCACGCGCCATCGCCCTACAGTTGGCAACACCTCCGCCGGGCATCCGTCTCGCCGCCATCGTGAATCGGACACCAGAACATGGCGAGCGGGCGTTCCGCGAGGCCGGCATAATCGAGTGGCGGCGTGCCGAGTCGGCTCGCTCGGCCGCACAAGCGATCAGTCACGGGTCTGCTGTCTTCGCCGAAGATCCATGCGTTGTAACGGAATGCGACGGGGTTGACGTCGTCGTTGAGGCCACGGGCACAATCGAATATGCTGCTACTGCAATTGTTTCCGCTATCGGCCATGGAAAACACGTCGTTCAGGTGAACGCAGAACTGGACTCGCTCCTCGGCCCGATCCTTAAGCTTAGAGCTGACCGCGCCGGCGTGGTCATCACCAACACAGACGGTGATGAACCCGGGGTAGCGACAACCTTACTTCGTTATCTTCGTTCAACAGGGCTCCGCCCAGTAGCCGCGGGAAATCTGAAGGGCATGGTGGATCATTATCGGACTCCGGAGACCCAGCGAAACTTCGCGCTCAAGTACGACCAGGACCCGAAGAAGGTCACGTCTTTTGCCGATGCGACGAAGCTTTCGATGGAAACCACAGTTCTCGCCAACGCTACGGGGTTCCGCGCAGGCCAACGCGGCATGTATGGGCCTGCGTGTGAGCATGTACGCGAAATGGCAACCCTCCTCCCGGCAGAACAGATGCTGGAGGGAGGATTGGTTGACTATGCTCTGGGCGCAGCGCCACACACTGGCGCATTTGTAATCGTGCACGAGGACAATCTTTTGAAGCGGGCACAGCTTTCTTATCTGAAGATGGGAGATGGACCGTTTCACGTCTTCTACACGCCGTTTCACCTTCCGCATATCCAGATCGCTTCCACCATCGGCCGCGCCGTCCTGTTCGGCGATCCTACGGTTGCCCCGATCGGTGGACCGGTATGCGAGGTCATCACGATGGCCAAGCGCGACATGAAAGCCGGAGAGCAGCTCGATGGCGTCGGCGGCTTCTGCGCCTACGGGCTCATCGATAACAGCTCCGCCGCTCGCGCCATCGATGCCCTGCCGCTCAGCCTGTCCGAAGGCTGCGTCCTCCGCCGTGATGTGCGCAAGGACGAAGTAATTTGCTTCAGGGACGTGCAGCTCCCCAACCGCGGAGTCGTCGACGCGCTTTGGAATGAGCAGCTCACGCGCTGGCATGCGGGCGCTCATCAGCCCGCGCTGGCCTAAGACCCGGAGCGCCCCGCAGATTTTCTTGTTTGTTCCGCGGCGGAGCTGCGGCACAATACCAACATCCTCACTCCTGCCCATGATGCCTGATCGGAAATTCTGGAAAAACCGTCGTGTCCTGCTCACCGGGCACACCGGCTTCAAGGGCAGCTGGCTCTGCCTGTGGCTCGAGGCGCTCGGCGCTGACGTGACCGGCTATGCTCTTGAGCCGCCCACCGCGCCCAGTCTCTTCGAACAAGCCGGTGTCGCGAACTCCATCCGCACAATCGTGGCCGATGTCCGCGATTTCGATCGGCTCCGCGGCGCACTGGCCGATTGCCGCCCCGAGATCGTGATTCACATGGCCGCGCAGACTGTCGTCCGGCGCGGCTATGACGACCCCATCGAGACCTATTCCACGAATGTGATGGGGACGGTGAACCTGTTCGAAGCGCTGCGCCAGCTGCGACACCGGTGCGCCGTCGTCAATGTCACCAGCGATAAGTGTTACGAAAATCGCGAGTGGGTCTGGGCCTATCGAGAAGGCGACCGACTGGGCGGCCGCGATCCCTATTCCAATTCCAAAGCCTGCGCCGAACTCGTCACCAGTGCCTGCAGGGAGTCTTTCTTCCCCGCCTCCGATTACGACGTGCACGGGGTCGCCATCGCAACGGCCCGTGCCGGCAATGTCATTGGCGGCGGCGACTGGACCGCTCACCAGCTCATTCCCGACCTCATGCGTGCCTTTCTCGCGGGCCAGGCCTGCCTCATCCGCAATCCTGCGGCTACGCGCCCATGGCAGTTCGTCCTCGAGCCACTGCGCGGTTATTTGCTGCTGGCCGAGCGCCTGATGCAGGACCCCTCCACCTTCGCCTCCGGATGGAACTTCGGCCCTGCCGAAGACGACGCCAGGCCCGTCTCGTGGATCGCAGACCGCCTGGCCCACGCCTGGGGTGCGGGTGCTGCCTGGTCCCATGACGGATCGGTCCACCCGCACGAAGCCAAACTCCTCAAGCTCGATGCCAGCAAAGCGAAAGTCGAGCTGAACTGGCGTCCAGTGCTGCCCCT
>Ga0157372_10003151_pt1 | contig 17789 bp, 15 predicted proteins | sample C55metaG_FD_115307 | JGI IMG/M metagenome (GOLD analysis project Ga0157372, IMG submission 115307) | Corn rhizosphere microbial communities from Kellogg Biological Station, Michigan, USA - C5-5 metaG | ecosystem: Host-associated > Plants > Roots > Rhizosphere > Soil | place: USA: Michigan... | reverse complement strand
GTTGAATGATCCAGCACAAAATGGCCCTTATGCGCCTGCATGATTAGCGGCTTTGGAATGATGGCGATTGAATCACCAGCTTTTGCATTAAAAGTGGTAAAAGAAAAAAGTGAAAAAAAGCAAAGTAAGAGAAATGACCGGTTAGTAAATGGCCAGTTGCTGAAGTAATTTTTTTTCATTGATAATGAGTTGATATAAAAGCCTAAGATACGGATAGTTGGAGAAGAACGTAACACTCACTATTATCTGTTTAGATTTCATCAGGCAATTCTGTTACATTTCGTGCAAAAGCTAAGCTTTATTTTTGTCCGAATACGGTTTACGTTCTGCCAATTACCGGATAATTCATATGAATTATCAAAGGATGGAAACTATTCAGTAACTTATTATAATACAATCATCAGGCCTTCTGTTCTTTCATCTGTTTGCAAAATTTTTTCTTTTGTTTTTCTTAAAAAGATTTACATTTAGAAAACCTTTTTTTATGTTATGGAGAAGATTTAATGGAGAACCAATTCATCTGCCAATAAAAGCTGCCGTAGAACATGCCATTCAGAAAGAAACTTTAGATGGCAATAAATTAAAAGTTTGCATCGGAACCGACAGCCAGGTTAAAAGCCACGATACAGAGTTTGCGACCGTCATTGTTTTTCTTAGAGAAGGACGCGGAGGATTTATGTTTATTCACAATGAAAAAACGGAAGTGAAATACACCATCAAAGAACGGATGTTGGTGGAAGTTGCCAAAAGCATTGAGATCGCTTATGAGCTTTGCGATTTGTTTACAAAGTATGATGTTGATATGGAAGTTCATGCAGACATTAATACCAATCCTGGTTTTAAAAGTAATGAAGCATTGCGTGAAGCAATGGGTTATATTCTCGGAATGGGCTTTGCTTTCAAAGCCAAGCCCGAAGCCTTTGCCAGCAGTTGCTGTGCAGATAAAATGGTGAATTAGGTTTGTACTGAGGAAGTTTGGATTAGAAATCAAAATTTTAAATGCGAATACTTTTAATTCTTTTGTCATTTTCAGCTTCATTACAGTTATATGGCGATTAAATACAGAAATACAACCGCTGGATTTTTTATCCGCTTTGGCCGGTTTGCCGCTTGTACGGAATCTTTTTTTTAGTCAAAGTTTTACTTTTCTTCAAAACAGGAGTAATGGCGTTTTTTACTATTGCGGATTGGTTTATTTCGGATATAATCTGAAAAAAATCTGGAAGATTAGTTCTCATCTGATCACTGATCTTTCATCTCCTGATAAAAAGTGGAGGCATTTTTGCGGTAATCATGCTCAAACCATTCCTTGTTCACTCTTAAAATTATTCTACAGTTATGTTTGATCAAATTGTAAAATTGGTAAAAGAACATTTAGAATCTAATCCCGAAGTGGCCAATGCCATTCATGAGGATCAGAAACAGGCAGTTCATGAAGAAATTGCCAGTCATATCACTAAAAACCTTGCTGCTGAAGCGCCACAGCAGGGCGGGATTGGGGGTTTATTATCAAAACTTCAGAGTGGCATAGGGGCAGGAGGCCCTGTGACCAGCGCGATTGAAGGCGGGCTGGCAGGAACGCTGGCAAATAAATTTGGATTTTCGCCAGCGATTACCGGAGCAATAGCCGGAATTCTTCCAGGCCTTCTCCAGAAATTAGCTAATAAGGCTAAAGATCCGAATGACAACAGCATAACAGAAGATAGTTTTTCCGGCGTTTTATCAAAAGTGGGAGGTGGATTGGGGAGTTTGTTTAAGTAAGAAAATTTTTGATGTTTTTTGCAAATAAAAAGCTCCTCTTAACAAGGAGCTCTTAAAAGATTATTGTTCTATTCATTTTCAATCATTCCTTTTAATGTAACCGTAAAGACCGTCTTCTTCATCATTAGGTCCTGCTGTAAAATAAAGCCTGTCAGGATCAATGCTTGTTGCAGTTGCGGGTGCAAAAGAAATAGCCCAAAGTCCATCAATCACAATCGGTACCTGCGGATGCATCGGCGTTGGATGTTGTGCTAACTCACCCATAAATTTTCCATTACTGTGATAGGCATTAATATGCCCGTTTCCAAAGTTTCCAATTAGAATAATACTTTGGTCGCCGTCATTATCATCCCCAAAAAAGGTCGCCGGTGCTTTTGCAATGCCCCAAGGCGAATTTAACTGGCCGCCAGAAACGAAACGTTGAACTAATGAACCGTCAGTATTATAAATGTCCACATACCCATTTCCCATTCCTGCTTCATCATCTCCATCTTCGCCCACTTTTGCATAAGTTACATACAACATACCATCAATATTCTGAACATTGAAAGGCGCAAAGTCGGAAGGAATTTGCGGATCGGTAAATGACATCGATACGGCATTATAATCTTTGTCGAAAACATCAATTTTTGCAGTACGGAAATTAGCGGCATATAAATAGCTTGCTCCATTATTCATTGCAAGAGCAAGTCCCTTATAAGAAGAAGTGGCTGAATTGTCTTTTACAACTACTGCATTATTGCCGGCTGCTGCATTCCATGCAGAAAGCACTCCGTCTTCTCCGGAAAAAATAAAACGCGCAGCCTGGCTGTTAGGAGCCGGAAGTAAAAAATCGGTATTGCTTCCGTTAAATACAACTCCTGTTGGAATACCACCGGTTGAAGCTGTCGCTGACGGAATCGTTACGGCCGGTCTTACCTCGGCTCCTTCACCGGTATTGACAGTGCTTACACCTGCTCCGTTGGCAGAGATCCAGGCAAAACCGTTTGGAGAGAAAGCAAGGCCCCATGCATTTTGCAACAAGGGATCCACACGTGATGCTCCATAAGTTGAATTATTAGCAACAAGGTTCGTTTGACTAAAATTCTTCTTTTCCATTACAGGTTTTTGCGACATGGCATTTGAGCTCATGGCATTTTCCAACTGTTGTGGCATTTGTTTGTCGAAAGTTTTCTGGCAACCCGAAACAAATAAATAAGTAACGGATAAAACCATAGCTATCCTGGAAAATAGCTTTGTTCTGTTTTTTGTTCTGTTGATTTTCATTTTAATAGTGTTTAATAAATTGATGGAATAATATTCAATTGAATAAAATCGATTTTCGTTCGTAGCATAAAAATTATTTTAGGGGTTAAAAATTACTTTAAGTCTGCATCGCACTTTTTTTTAAAAAGGTTGTTAGTTTTATTTCTAATCCTGTTTTTTTACAAAAAACAAACAAATGGGAATTAATGGTTTTGTGAGAGAAACTTGCGAAATCCGGTTAAGCCGTTTACTGTTTCAAATGGGAAATACTACCTGTTATAAAAAATAATTCATCCCTTTTACCGGATAATAAGATAATCCACATATATTTATCCTGACTTATTTAATAGCATGGCTAGTGTATTGCAGAAATTACGAAATGTGGCAACCTTTATTTTCCTAAAACACAAATTATGTTCCAAGAAATGAATCAGCTTACCGGCAAAACGGCTTCCGTCAAACCACAAACTTATCCATCCGGCTATGTAGTCCGGATTGCTATCACTGCTGCTTTGGCCGGATTTATTTTTGGCTTTGATACGGTGGTTATTTCGGGCGCTAATTTGCCGATCAAAGAACTGTGGAATTTATCGCCCTGGTTTCACGGCTTTTTCATTATGTCTATGGCATTGTGGGGCACGGTGATCGGTGCAATCTTTGGCGGTGCTCCTACGCAGAAATATGGAAGAAGAAAAGTGCTGATATGGATTGGAATACTGTTTACCATTTCGGCTATTGGTACAGCAGTTGCACCAGGGCCATATTTCTTTTCATTTTTCCGCTTCATCGGTGGAATTGGTATTGGTGTTTCATCTGTGGCAGCGCCGACTTATATTTCAGAAATCTCCACACCTTCTAACCGGGGTAAGCTGGTGGCGCTTTACCAGTTTAATATTGTGTTTGGCATCATGATCGCGTTTTTATCCAACTATTTTTTAAAAGGAGTTGGCGGCGCCAATGACTGGCGTTTTATGCTGGGCGCACTGGTGATTCCTTCGGCTATCTATTCAATTTTAGTGATAGGGGTCCCGGAAAGTCCGCGCTGGCTGATCACGTGTAAAAACCAGGCAGCAAAAGCAAAAAAAATTCTACTCAACCTGGGCGTTGCAGATGTAGATGGAGAAGTGAATTCGATCATTCAAAGCCACCAGCATGAACTGACTTCCGGACTCAAAGTGCGGCTTTTCAGTCATAAATACTCGAAAGTCATGTGGCTGGCTTTCTTTGTTGCCTTTTTTAATCAATGGTCCGGAATTAATTTTATTTTATACTATGCGCCGGAAATACTGGAAAGAGCCGGTTTGGCGGCAAAGGAATCACTGGCTAATTCTATAGCGATAGGAGGAACCAACCTTATTTTTACATTTGTTGGCCTCTACCTGATAGACAGAATAGGAAGAAAAACACTGTTATTTATTGGTTCACTTGGATATATTCTTAGCCTGGCTATGGTGGCTTGGTGTTTTTATACCCATGCCGGGGCAGGCTTGCTGATGACGTTTCTGCTGCTGTTTATTGCTGCTCATGCAATTGGCCAGGGGGCCGTTATCTGGGTATTTATTTCAGAGATCTTTCCAAACAATGTAAGGGCTTTGGGTCAATCTTTTGGTGCCAGTACACACTGGATTTTTGCTGCCATAATCACATTGATCACCCCGGTTTTCCTGGATAAGGATAACGGGATTTTTAAAGGCAATCCCTGGCCGATCTTCGCATTCTTTGCATTTATGATGGTGCTGCAACTTGTGTGGGTGGTGACGAAAGTGCCGGAAACGAAAGGAGTTTCTTTGGAGAACCTGGAGAAGAGATTAGTGGGAGAGTGAGGAAGAAGGCAGTTAGGTAGATTTCCAAATAATCTCAAATATTCTTATCATCAGTACAATTATCACTGGCATCGTTCAATCCGGTCATAGTGTTACAGATTGAACTCATTACTAACCTCTCTTAACCAGCTTCCTGGGAGTTGGGACATGGAAAAAATAATTTCCTTCTTTTGGATGAAACAAACCATTCATTAGATTGGCAGTCTTGCTGCGCAAAATGAATCAGGAGCGAAGGATGAATACTTCATCCATACACCAGCCATCCATACGCTCGCCAACTTTGTTGCAGTAACCATTCTTCTCTATTCATCATTATCCGAGCGTGAAAAGATTGTTATGCTTCCATTAGTGTTTGAAACCTCTTCCATTCTGAATTAAAGATTGCAGAACTTTTCTTCATTCATTTGTCCAATTCTAAATTTTCAATCGTTATTAGTTTTTAATCCTTAAAACAAATGGAATGGAAACAAGAATTAATCTTTTAGAAAAAGGACAGGATGTAATTAAATTGCTGTATCCTATCGGAAGTTATTTAGCAAAATCATCACTTGGAAAGCCGCTTTTAGACCTGATAGATTTCAGGGTTTCTCAAATCAATGGTTGTGCCTTTTGCCTTGATATGCATTCAAAAGATCTACGGGCAGCAGGAGAAAGTGAACAGCGCCTTTATACTCTCGATGCCTGGCGCGAAGCGCCTTTCTATACCGACCGCGAACGCGAGGCACTTGCGTGGGCAGAGGCGGTTACAAAAATTACCAATGGAAATATACCGGACGAGGTGTATGAAACAGCCAGGAAACAATTTTCCGAAGAAGAACTGATCGATCTGACTTTGGCGGTAACCACAATTAACACTTATAACCGGATTAATATTGCTTTCCGGCCGCTGGTAGGAACTTATAAAGTTGGCCAGTTCAGTTAATTGTTTTTCCGAACAATTGTCTGGTTCTAACAACTCAGTCATTATTATTTCTAATCATTAAAAATTAAACAAAATGAAAGATTTCTTATTCTTATTCAGGGCCAACGGTACCCCAACCGGTTCGCCCGATGAAATGCAGGCAATGACCAAACGCTGGATGGACTGGATAGGAGGCATTGCGGCTCAGAACAAATTAGGAGACCGCGGCAACCGCCTTTTCCCGTCGGGTAAAGTTGTAAAGCCGGGCAACATTATTACGGATGGCCCTTATTCAGAAATTAAAGAATCCATCGGGGGCTATAGCATTGTAAAAGCAGATTCTCTTGAAGAAGCCACCGAACTGGCAAAAGGATGCCCTGCCCTTACAGTGGGCGGGAGTATAGAGGTGAGAGAGATCCGGGAAATGTAATTTATTTACTCTCAAAAGCCTAAATGCCTTTGTACTTTTGCAAAGGCATTTATTTTTATGAAACAGACAGAACTGATACCTCATTTATTCAGAACAGAATACCGCAAAATTGTTTCTGTACTGTATAAATTATTTGGCATGGAGCACATCGAAATTGCAGAGGATATTGTGAGCGAAACTTTTCTTTCAGCTTCTGAATTATGGGGACTGAAAGGCCTGCCTGAAAATCCAACCGCCTGGCTTTATACCGTTGCAAAAAATAAGACCAGAGATTACCTGAAACATTATTCAATTTTTACCCAAAAGATTTCAAAAGAAATAAAATACAGTGCTGAAACATTCCATGAAACGGAGATTGATCTATCCGTTAAAAATATTAATGACAGCCAACTGGCAATGATATTTGCGGTTTGCCATCCTTGTAATACGGCTGAAGCACAAATCGGGCTGGCTTTAAACCTTCTTTGCGGCTTTGGAGCAGGAGAAATTGCCAACGCTTTTTTGACGAACAAAGAAGTTATTTACAAGCGATTGCAACGGGCCAAAGAAAAACTGAGAACTGAAAAAATTAAAATAGAGCAACCCTCTTTAGCTGAAATAGATAAGCGCTTGCCGTCGGTTTTACTCACTTTATACCTGCTTTTTAATGAAGGCTATTATTCCTCAAACCAGGATGTCAGTTTGCGGCAAGACCTCTGTCTGGAGGCTATGAGACTCACTTATTTGCTGATAGAGAACGATTACACCAACAAACCTGCTGTGAATGCGTTATTCTCGCTGATGTGTTTTCATTCCTCTCGTTTTGAGGCAAGAATAAATGAGGATGGCAGCTCCATTTTATATGAAGACCAGGATACGGATCTTTGGAACAAAGAACTCATTGAAAAAGGTGAATATTATTTAAACCTTGCATCCTGCGGCGATCAATTATCGAAGTATCATCTGGAGGCAGCGATCGCATACTGGCACACACACAAAGAAGACACCCGCCAAAAATGGGAACATGTTTTACAGCTCTACAATCAATTACTGCAAATAGAATATTCTCCTATCGCTGCATTGAACCGGACTTTTGCGCTTGCAAAAGCCAACGGGAAAAAGGAGGCTATAGCAGAAGCTGAAAAATTAAGCCTCACTGATAATCATTTGTATTATACTTTGTTAGGAAATCTTTACACGGATGTTGATAATGCAAAAGCATTGGAGCATTATCAAAAAGCGCTGTCTCTTACAAATTCAAATTCCGATAAAGTCACAATTGAAAGGAATGTGCAAAAGTTGAAGGTTGAAAGTTCAAGCATTCAAAGTTGAAGGTTCAAAGACAAGGTTGGAATCCGTTGATCGGGAGACCAGACGCTGTGGCAAATAGAGAAAATATCTGTAATAGCAGCTTTCAACTGTAACTTTTTTCCTACAACATATTGCTTTACTTACGACAATCCACGATTGTGAACCGTTCTATTTTTGCATTCCATACCACATAAAACGTTTCATAGAAATCCAATATCCGAATCGTTTTAAAATTAAAAAACCTGACCATTAGAGACACCAAATGATAGTACTTCTGTCACCTTTTTGTTTTTTTACCATGTCCGCCCGAGCTTCATTACATTGCCGCTTTAGAAATGGGAGTGCCGGCAAGATATAATGTGAACGGCTCCCAATACATTTTATGCCAGCCGGAGTTGAGATCATCGAAAGCATTGGTGGGCACATTTGCGTGAATGACATGCATAAGGGTATCGTTTCCCTGTGGTTCAAAGTGAAGGATAAATGTGGAATCTAGCTCATCGCTGCTCCAGCTTTGTGCCCTCCAGCTTTGTACAATCAGCTTGTCTTTTATTAACTGAAGATTTTTGCCGGTGATATAACCGTTGTGAGCCGAAAAGTTACTTCCTTCTGTATCGGTAATTTGCGCCGGAGCACCGGTAGCCACCGAGTGCCTCTCGCCATTCATATATGTAGCGTATAGACTAGATGGTAAAGTGTTTTCGAACAACACATTCTGTAGGATTGTTTTTGACATAACAAAAAATTTATGGAGATGTAATTTAATTGATTTTTTTATTATGGATAATTATTGATGGAACCACCCGGGCATACTGGCAACTGCCGGCATTTTTTTCCTTTTTCCTGCATTTTCAAAAGTAGTCAAACCATCAATCTGCATTTCGAATGGAAATCCTTTCATTCACATCTGATACAATATGCTTTATCAGCAAATTCCCATTCAAATCACTTTTTATCTTTTTAATAAGTTTGCCATTAACGATAATCGAATAATCAACATCCGGCTTTAACTGATGTATTTCATAAACAAGCGATTTTGAAGAACGTTCAGGAACGGTTTGTACCCAATCCATACTTTTAGTATTCCAATTCTTTATATCAATAGTAACTGGTTTGTTTGATGAAATTTCCAGGGAAGTATTTGAATTGTTACCATCAAAATAAGACAGTTTATTTTTTGTAGCAAAATAACCAAAGTCTTTTGCCGAGATGATTTTAAACATTTTATCAGATACGGAATAACGGCTACTATCAAGTTCAATCGTTAGCTTTTCATTTCTGAAGTTGTAATTTAATTCTGTTCCAAAAAGCTCCGGAGTAATATGTGGATTAAGATAAAAACGGTTGTACAAAGGATTGATTCCATAAATGGCCTGGTATAATCCAACAATAGCCAAACTATTTCCCGATAAAATATCATCTCCTAAACCATCTTGTTTCTTTCTGCCATAACGCTGAAAAGCCAATCCGTCCTTACTGTATTGATTCAAAACGTTCTTTACATATTTGACTGCAAGTTCGGGTTTGTATTCTGCATAAGCTTTCACAGCAACAGATCCCCAGGATAAAAAGATATCACCGTTTTCATAATTAGGAAAAGGGAATTGCCAATCGTTGCCTTCACCGGTCGCATAGGAAGTCATGCACAAAGGCCAAAAGAAAAGATGCTCTTTTACCATTTGCGATTCAATGGTATCCAATATCGTCTTTCGCCTTGCATCATCATCGCAAATACCATAAGCAATGGCCATAAAATTTACAGGCGTTACCATATTACGGCCATGAACCGATTTGTCTTTATCAATCCAGTGGACGTAACATTTATTTTCTTCATCCCAAAAGCCACCGTCTTTGGTTGATTTATTAAAGCTGCTTTTCAGTTTAGCGGCAAAGTTTTCGTAATAATCAGCTTTCTTATTACTATCAAGTTGACGTTCAATATCAGCCCATTTCACCAAAGCATGATACAGTTTGGCATTGACAAAAGCATTTTCATAAGAAGCCCAGATAATATCAATCCAGTCACTGCCCTTTTTCTGAAGATGGCTATCGGTCATCATTTCAACAAGTCCATTTCCATTGCTGTCTCTTTTAAGAATCCAATCCAGTGCTTTCTCACACGAAGGCTGAAGACTTTTTACCCAAACTTTATCGCCAGTCAAATCATAGAGGTCCGAAATATTGGAAACCAAATCAGGATTGGAATCCATTAAAAATCCCCATTGCGCTTCATAAAATCCGTCATCATTCCCCTGACCGGGCATCATATCTTCATTTGAATAGGCCCATCTAGCATAAACCCGTCCATCAGGTTTTATTGCATGAGTGCAATAAAAAGTAAGACAACTTTTATAGCCATTCAAATAGGCAGGATCATCAATACCCAAACCCATTTGAGCAATATATTGTTCGTGGAGACAAATAGGCCCATAAGGTGTATGCCAGCTATTTCCACCAAAATGAAGAGAATCAATGACACCGATACGGGCAATCGTATTCAGTACATCACTGACCTGGGAGCCTTTAATTCCATTAAATTTCCCCCGGCTATATTCTTTATTAAAATCAAAATAACTCAGCGTTATTGATTGATAATGCTTCCCAGTTGCAAGCGTAAAAGAATCCCACACATCCGTCTTGTTTCTGATAAATCTTCTTCTGTAAGTGCCGCTATCATAACGGGGCAACATTTCTTTTTTGGAAACAGAAATTGAATAGGCCAGCTTATCGTCGATGCTACGTGAATATTTCATTGCGACCTTGTTTCCAGGCGCATCAACCGCGATATTTAATCCGTTGCCTGTTTTGCTGTTCCAGAACTTTGAAGAAGTAGTATGAGCGCCGTAAGTACATAACTTTTCATTAAAAAGATAAAACCAGGCAAGGCCGCCATATCCCTGGTACGCCCCTTCCCACGTATGGATGTTGTCAAAATTAAAAACCGGAACAGCTTCTTCCTCTATTTGCACCGGTTTGGAAACGCTTCTTTCGATGTTCCATTTGATGGATTGATTCGTTACAATAAATATCCAGTTTTCATGAATGGTAAAATCTTTGTTGCCGTAATCAATTCCATTAAGCATAACAGTATTTCCTGACTTAGTCAAAACTGGTTTTCCTTTTAAATGCAAAGAAGAATAAACAACTGAGTCCACATTCACAGAGGTAAAAATTCCATCACCGCTACTGATTACCTTTTGACCATTGACGGTCATTGAAGTAATGGAGGCTTTATTGCTATAATCTAAAACCAAAGAGATTTTCGGATTACTGATATGAACAATCTTATCTGCCTTGCAACAATCAGACAAAAGAACAAAGAAGACAAAAATTAAAATGCAGTTTCTCTTTTTTAAAAACATCAGGAAAGAATATTTTGAAAATTAAAGATAATAACAACGATATAATTGTATGTCAGAAATGGTAAATGTCTAAATCTTGCAAACTTGCAAAGGGTAATTATATTTAATCAGCTTTTTTGTTTCACTAAATCCCCTTTGTGTTCCTTCGTGCCTTCGTGTGAAAAATCTTTTTGCGAAGCAAAAAAAGCAATCGCACAAAGTCACAAAGAGCACCAAGTTTCACTAAGAAAAAACCCATTCATTCTATTTGTCTTCTTGTAAAATCCAAAACCAATTTATTTGCCGCGGGACTTATTCTAAAAACAACACTATCAGAAGGTTTAGAGAAATATCCTTTCCTTGCAGAAACAGAATACTTGAAGGAACACTCATTTGGGCTGAAATTTCCTCCCCACCTTCACATTCCACCAATAGGTAAGTTTCAGCATCACGGCTCTATTTCTGACTGAAAACGGAACCGGTAAATAGTTATCGGTGTAAACAATATAAAGGTCTGAAGCGGGCTTGTATCGCCATTGAAACCTGGTGTTCAGGTTGATATTATCAAGCTGTTCATTATATTGAATGAAAGTCGTAAAGAATAACTTGTTCGTCATCGTGATATCTATTTTTGGCCCAACCAGCCAGAATTTGGTCAGATTCCATGGCGCCGGTAAGCTGATGTGATCGTAACTGACATTCAGCGCGAGGCTTACAAAAGGCTGAAAGCGATAGCCAACATTTGCAACCAAATTATACCGGCTGCCGGTGGCATAATAGCCACCAAAGCGGGTGGAAAGGTCGTAGGTCAGGAGACTTTCCGGTTTGGAAAAAAAACTCGTTCCAAATGCCTGCCAGTGATGCCTGGTGCCACGGGCTAAAGTGTCTTTTTTAAAATTGGTAGGATCGAAGGGATTCTGCAACTCCACATAATCATGAGATACCCAGGCAGTAAAAATACTTTGATTACGAAAATTAAGGTTGTAGGCAACATATTCTTCATCGTCGGTAAGCCTGAATGATTCATCCGTGTAAAATAAAAGAGATACTTTAGGACCATGCGATAAAATACTTCCACCTTTCGGAAAGAAGAAATAGCTTGCCTGCGGGTTCAATTTAATATAGCCATTACGGGGTACATAGCCTACTTCTGCGTTATAGTTTTTTCCTACATATTCATGTTGCCAGTTTACCAGCCATTTGCGGCTATTATATTGCAGGTTCGCAGCATGTACCCAATTATTCCCATGCTTACCGGGCGTGGAAGATTGTACCACCATGGCTTTTCCGGTCCATACATTATTTGCGGAGGCAAGGTTGTATTCAAGACCTACATTCCTGTTGTATTCAGAATATACCTGCTTGCCGGAATCAGAAAGGTTCTTGTAATGAAGTGATTGCTTGTTGATGAAGATCATTCCAATGTTTGATCTTGAAAACACCCTTCGCTGTATGGCGGCAACAGCAAAATTTTGTGCCGGCAGGCTTACAGAATTCACGCTTCCTGTTTGCATATCCATAGCACCTATCCTCCAGTTCTTATCAAGCCGGCCACTTAACCTTGTCCCATAATTTATTGGCACGCCTAAGCCGATACGTCTTGAAAAAAAGGGCCGGATGGAGGCGTATCCAAAGTTGGCAAACAGGTCGCCATTTTCTAAGAAGAACTGCCGCTTTTCCGGGTAGAACAATTCATAGCGGTCAAGGTTGGTTACCTGTTGGTCTATTTCTACCTGCGAAAAATCAGGATTCACGGTAAGGTCTAAATTGAGTGAGGAGTTAATGGCGATCTTGGCATCCATACCTGCATTCGTTGTAAGTTTTGAAGGCGTTTTAGCTTCATGGTTCTTACCGGTACCACCTAAAAAATAAGGAATTATGGAAATGTTGGCCTCAGAAGGCGGTGGCGGTTCATCCCATACAAGGTCCCCGGTGTAAGCCAGCGAGGCAGTGGGAAACTGTCTCGGCATCGGTGCCCACGAACTCTTCTCAGATGTTCTGAGATCATTACGGCTAAAATTGATGCCCCATGTTTTCACCCCGTTTTTGTAACGGATGCTGGAAAAAGGGATGGCCATTTCAAATACCCATTTGTCCTTATAATTTTTTACCTGGGATGTCCATTTATTATCCCAATTCAGGTCAACTTTTCCTCCTTCATACATACTTCCATCCCATTGGGCGCCGGCGGCATTGGCTCCAAAAGAAAAACCATTGGTAAGATCGTTGAACGGATCAATGAATACCAGGAAATTATCATTTTTACCGAATACAAAATCACGCCTGAGCGATTCTACAAAATAATGGCCGGGTTCACTTTTATAACAGGTGGCGATAAGGTAAAAGCTATGATCGTCATAACACATTCTCACTTCTGTTTTTACCGTCGCGTAAGAAGTGTCCATAGGTAGCACCATATAAAAATTGTATGCGGAATCTGCCTCCTGCCATGCTACATCATCAATTGACCCATCCACCTTTACCGGCACGGCAGTCCTGTGTATATTCAATCGGTAAGAGGCATTCTTTTTTTGCGCAGCCGATTGAAAGCATACCAGCAGCAGAGAAGCAAGTGAAAAAATGATTGCTCTTGTTGCATTCGGGGTAGAATGTTTTTTCAATAGAATTCTTTTTATGACAGACACTTCAAAAATAGGATATGTTTCGGCTAATTATCTATCTGAAACGGCGATTTATACATTCAATAGGAAAGCTTCTGATTCAAAAGCTATTTATGAAATAAAATATCGATTGCAAATCTTATCCCTGGTCAGGACCAGACAACGGGAGTCGGTTTTAAAGGAACAGCAACGTGAGCCCGGGTACTTTTTAATTTCAGGAAAACAATATCCCACTTATTTATTCCTTTCAGATTTTAGTTGATTTTCCATGCTTTTATGGTATCAGAGAAAGGATTTAATTTCCGTATTTAAAAATAACCATGAAAAATCTTTTGCCATCCGGAGTCATTCCGCAGACTAAGACAGACGAAATAGCGAGCAATCTTGATGATCCCGGTTGTGAAACCTGTAAATGTATTCGTGCATCATTCCTGACTGAGTTACCCGGCCTGATGATACTGTCGGTTACCAGCGTGATATCATCATCGCAATGAAGTTTTTTGATCAACTGCCTCAGGGCCGGTGATCCGATGTAAAAGCAGCCGATGGTATTTGCTTCACAATCTGCTTTTTGATGAGTTCATCCTTGCTGAATTTTTTAAAGTCCCGAATGTTTACATCAGCGCTTTATTTTTTTTCGATCAATTGCAGGCATTCTTTGAGGTGGCTGCGCGGATGAATGGACATAATATTGCAGGAATTGGATTTTCATTTAGAAAAGGAGGATTACATTCGCGACAAACACAGGTAAATTAATAAAAGAAAAAAATGAGTTTACAATTTTCTAATACAGCAATCGGCAGATTAAGAATCGCTGGAATTGCCGAAGGAATTTCTTATCTTTTACTCTTATTTGTTGCGATGCCGGTTAAATATATCGCAGGAAATCCGGGAGCAGTTTGGTATATTGGCTGGGTTCACGGATTGCTTTTTATGCTTTTCATTCTTGCATTAATAGTTGTGAAAATAACTATGGAATGGAATTTCAGGAGAACAATCATTGCTTTTTTGGCCGCATTAATTCCGTTTGGAACTTTTGTTTTGGACAAATCTTTAAGAAAAGAAGAGAAAATTTTTTTAGAGGAAAAAATTGCCGGTTGATTTTTTGTAACGGTGATGCTTATTCGAAATAATCGTAAAGGTTTTGAAGTGATGATAAAACCAATCAACTTTCGGAATTTTGAAAAGTTTTGCAAGCACCCAATGTTGATTTTTCAGTGGTGAAAAGTTTTTAGATTATAATTGTTGGAAAAAACATTATTACTTTCTTCATTTTGCCAGTTTTCTTTATTTTTATTTATCCTATTTATTGCACAGAATTCTTTCTTAAAATTATTTTATGAAAAAACTTTTCTTCGGCTTATTGATTTTTACCTCTTTTATTTCAGCAAAAACATTTGCGCAACAATATAAAATCACTTCTCCTGATGGACATCTTACAATGCAAATCAGTAATGTAAAATCGTTGCATTTTTCGTTATTGAAAAATGGTAAAACAATTGTCCCGTCTGTTGAAATTGCGATGCAACTTGAGAAAGAAGTGATTCCGGCGCAAAATGAGAAAGTAAAAAAAACGTTGAAGAAACAAATAAATACAATTATAAACCCGGTGGTTGCCATCAAAAGCTCCATTATAAAAGATGAGTATAATTCAATCCGGCTTTTCTATAAAAATCATTTCAGTGTTGAGTTCAGGGCATACAATGATGCTGTCGCTTATCGCTTTGAAACGAGTTTTTCTGATAGTATAACTGTCATGGATGAACGCTTTAATATTTCTCTGCCGGAAAATTCTTCTGCATGGTTTGCTTTTTCAAATCGCTGGATGAATAGCTATGAACATATTTACCAAAAACAACCAATTGATTCGGTGAATAATAATAAAACAGTTCAATTGCCATTGTTGGTTGATTTACATAATCAGGGAAAATTACTAATCACAGAGAGTGATTTGTATGATTATCCAGGATTGTATTTTACCGGAAACAATAGTAATGAATTGCAATCTATTTTTCCGCCTGCAGTAAAAACAGAAGAGAAAAATGATTCCACAAAAAACTGGGGTTGGGATCGCACATTTCGCCCGGCAAGTGTTTACAATTATATCGCTCATACAAAAGGAAGCAGAACTTTCCCGTGGAGAATTCTTGCGGTTGCTGACCGGGATGATCAATTGCTGAACAACCAGATCGTTTATAAACTTGCCTTGCCAACAAAAATTGAAAATACTGCCTGGATAAAACCGGGTCAGGTTGCCTGGGATTGGTGGAATAACTGGAACGTTACCGGCGTTGATTTTCGTGCCGGGGTAAACACTCAAACTTATAAATATTACATTGATTTTGCCTCCCGAAATCACATTCCTTACATCATTATGGATGAAGGCTGGTACAAGTTGGGAAATATGACAGAGCGTGTTCCGGATGTGGATGTCAAGGCAATTACTGATTATGGGAAGCAAAAAAATGTTGGTGTAATTCTTTGGTGTGTTTGGCGAACATTGGATAATCAAATGAAAGAAGCGATGGATCTTTTTGAACAATGGGGAGTGAAAGGAATTAAAGTTGATTTCATGGATCGTGATGATCAGGCGGTTGTGAATTTTTATTGGCGTTGTGCGGAAGCAGCAGCACAACATCATTTGCTGGTGGATTATCATGGCGCACATAAACCTGCCGGGCTTCAGAGAACCTACCCGAATGTCGTAAATTTTGAAGGCGTTCCGGGTCTTGAACAAGATAAATGGACAGACTCGCTAACTACTCCATGGATGGCAGTTACATTGCCTTACACAAGAATGTTTGCAGGCCCGATGGATTATACACCTGGAGCCATGCGCAACGCCCAACACAAAGATTTTGCACCGATCAATGACAACCCAATGAGCCTTGGCACAAGATGTCAGCAACTTGCAATGTATGTGATCTTTGATGCGCCTTTGCAAATGCTTGCTGATAATCCAACCGCTTATGAAAAGGAAAAAGAATCATTGGATTTTATAACAAGTGTGCCCACAACATGGGATGAAACGATTCCATTAGATGGAGAAGTAGGAGAGTATGTTGCGCTTGCAAGAAGAAAAGGAAACGAATATTTTGCAGCAGCAATGACCAATTGGAAGGCCCGTGATATCATTATTGATTTTTCTTTTTTACCTGAAGGAACATTTCATATTTCCTATTTTGAAGATGGCATCAATGCAGACAGAAATGGAATTGATTATAAAAAAGTTGAAAAGACAATTACCAGAAATGATAAGATTAAAATTCATTTGGCTCCAGGCGGAGGATGGGCTGCAAGAATTTATAAATGAGTTAAACGGAAAATTTTTATAAAAAAAAACAGGTTATTTGTGGAAAATGACATCTTTTAAAAAAGGGACAATCAAAAATCTTATTTATTTGAAAACGCAAAAATCATTACACCAGATACCCAAAAGCATTATCATCTTTTTTTAATTCTGTATAATTTATTTTATAAAAATCAAGATTTTTTTTCAACGCGTTGTAATCTTTTTTATCGCCTAATTCAATACCAACGAGGGCCGGACCGGCTTCTTTATTATTCTTTTGAATGTATTCAAAACGCGTAATGTCATCATTTGGCCCAAGCACTTCATTTACAAACTCTTTTAACGCGCCGGGCCTTTGCGCAAAGCGAATCAGAAAATAATGTTTCAATCCTTCATATTGCAATGATCTTTCTTTTATTTCCTGCATTCTGTCAATATCATTATTCCCACCACTGATTACGCAAACTACATTTTTGCCTTTTATCTCTTCTGTATAATCGTCCAAAGCCGCAATAGACAATGCTCCGGCAGGTTCTACAACAATTGCATCTTCATTGTATAATTGTAAAATAGTTGAACAAACTTTTCCTTCGGGAACCAAATGCATTTCATTCAAAACATCTTTGCATACAGAATAGGTAATATCTCCGGCGCGGCTTACGGAAGCGCCATCCACAAAATGCTCAATATCTGGTAACGTAACAGGATGCCCTTGTTTGAATGCTTCGGACATCGAAGGTGCACCTTCAGGTTCTACCCCAATTATTTTCGTGGCCGGTGAAAATGTTTTGAAATAAGAACCAACTCCGGAAGCCAATCCGCCACCACCAACGGGAACAAATAAATAATTGACATGAGTCAGATCTTCTAAGATTTCTAGTCCAACAGTGGCCTGTCCTTCAATGATCTTATAATTATCATAAGGCGGAATAAATGTCTTATTGTTTTCTTGGGTATATTTTAATGCAGCTTCGGCACATTCTTCAAATGAATCCCCGACCAATTGTATTTCGACAAAATTTTCGCCAAACATTTTTGTCTGTTTTACTTTTTGTTTTGGAGTGATAACAGGCATAAAAACTACT
>Ga0157372_10003150_pt1 | contig 17790 bp, 19 predicted proteins | sample C55metaG_FD_115307 | JGI IMG/M metagenome (GOLD analysis project Ga0157372, IMG submission 115307) | Corn rhizosphere microbial communities from Kellogg Biological Station, Michigan, USA - C5-5 metaG | ecosystem: Host-associated > Plants > Roots > Rhizosphere > Soil | place: USA: Michigan... | reverse complement strand
CATCCAATCGACCTTGGTGATGGTGCCCTTCATTTCGAAAGGCTTCTTGGCATCATATTCGGCCGCGAAGGAATGGTGCGCCAGCAGCGGAGCCGCTGCCGGAAGTACGCTGAGAACTCCTAAGAACGTCAGTGCGCGTAGTTTCATGGTCCATATCTCCTTAACTTAAGGTGTTGCGTGTTTGCCAGACAAAGACTCGGTCTCGTGATTGCTTTCATCACAAAAATACTCTTCGACATCGGACGGAACCCACGATAGATTCCAGCCTCCGGTCCAGGGACGCGTGTAAGCCCCTGGATCGTTTACCGTTACCTCATATTTTAGCGTGTCGAAATCCGGGCGGGTGATCCGCTCGGTCAAGTGCAGGTTTTCGGTGTGGGGCAGGCCGCCATTGGTGAACCAGAAGCGCTCGGTGAACGCCGTGGTTTCGGCCACCAGCGTATCGCCCTCCCATTTCGCAGTCGAATATCCATAATATGTGGGAGTTACCTCTTCCGGCTCGGGATTCTTGCGCCCGTCCAGCCAGATGATGCGCCAGTTGCGATTTCCACCGGCCGACATGATGAAGATCCGCTGCCGGTCGGGCTGCTCCACGATTTGAACTCCGTAGCGATCCTGGAACTGCCGCGGGCCGCCGGGGGGCAGGCAATACGCCATCGGATCGTCTTTCAAACTGTTTTTCTGGCGCAACTCATAGAGAGCCTTGGCCCAGGGCTGGAACGGAGCCACTTTGGCCGAATCGGCGATATTCACCAACAGGCCTTCGTAGTTCATGCGGATATTGCCGGCGCTGGCCTCATACAGACCACCCGGATTGGCATCCGCCCAATAACCCTTGCCGCCCGGGGTAACACCCAGACGAACGTGCCCGTTCGGCCACCGCGGAGCTTCCTTGGATGCACCGGCTCGTGCAGGCGCGAGCTTGATAAACGGCGGGGCCGCGGCAATCTTCTTCCCGCTAGCGATCGTCAGCGCTTTTCCGCTGATCTGCTTGCTGCCATCGCGGGCGAGGATGCCTTCGGCCGTTACCGTATCGCCCACTTGGACGATGTCGCGGGTCCATCCATTGCCGCTGCGCTTGAGATCCAAAGTGCTGTTGTACTCGACGGCCCAATTGGTGATCTTGCCGCTGGCCTCGCGGACGTCAAGCCATAGATAAACATGCGGATTGGTCCAATCGAACTTCGTGACTGTTCCCCGCAAGGTCATGGGCTTTTTATCGTCGTACTCGGCCGCGATCGAGTGATGCGCCAGCATAGGCATAACCGCCGCACTCAGGCTCAATACGAGATATCCGAAGGTGCTTCTCATCACTTCTCCTCTATTCCTTGCTGGGCGGCCCGTAATTCTTTTCAAGGTAATCCAGAATCAGGGAATACTCTTCCTCTGTGACTGGAGCACCTTCAAAAATCATGCCTTTAGTCACGTTCACCCATTCGTCGCGGGTGTATTCCTGGCCTTGGAGCTTGGCCAAACCGTGACAAAAACTGCAAATCTCTTCCACCAGCTTCTTGCCCGGATCCTTGGGTCCAAAGTGCCTGGCTAGATAGCCGACCACGTCGACGGTTTCCTCTTTGCTTAGGTGGGCTTCCATCTTCGGAACCACTTCCATCCACCTTGCCCGATCCCATTTCTTGCTGGTAATAACATCCAGTGAATGACACGAGGCGCACGCCGATTCCACGGTTTTCTTGCCCGGACCTTCGGGAAGGGAAGGATTCGCGGCGAACACTGCCGCAGCGGCCAATAGGAATAGTGGTGCGCACAATCGTTCCAAGGAAAACTAGTCCCGGGTGAGCTTGAAGTCGCCCTTTTGCGCGCCTGAGGTCCAGGTGCCGATTATGGTGCGGTTGTAGGACCCGACGTTCTCCAGCTTGCCGTCAAACACCATGGGCATGGATTTGCCCGCTGCGTCCTTCATATCCGCCTCAAAGTGAACCATCCACTTGCTGGCGTCTAAAGTTGCCACCTTTAAGGGAATAGAGTTCGCGCCAGGATTGATCTTGCCTTCCACTTTCTTGCTGTCCCAGTGCATCAGGAAGACCATCTGGGTCCGCTGGGTGGCGGAAGTCCCGTAGTCTCCATGCCAGGTTCCTGTAAGGGGGTGTCCTTCCTGGGCTATCAGGGCGAAAGTGGAGCCGGCGATCACATAAGTCAGAACGCAGGCCAGAAGGGCGACTACACGGTGCATCTTATTCTCCTTGGGCACCTTACAGGTCAACATTTTCCAGCCGGCTTGTCAAGCCGACCCAGAATAGACGCTGTTTAGACGCCGGAGGTAACTGCGCGCCTACTCATAGCGCAAGGCGATGGTCGGATCGACGCGCACGGCCCGCCGGGTGGGAATCGCGCAGGCAATCAGGGCGATCAGAACCAGCAGCAGAGACACGCCCGCATAGGTGGCCGGATCGGTGGCAGTGATCCCGTAAAGCGCCGACTTGATCAGGCCGGTTAGAGCGATCGCACCTGCAAGGCCGATCGCCACGCCCGCCCCGATGACGCGACCCGCCTGGGCGAAGATCATCTTCAGAACGTCGGCGGAATGCGCCCCGAGCGCCATTCGGATTCCGATTTCGCGCGTGCGCTCGGCCACCGAATAAGTCATGACGCCGTAGATCCCAGTGGCTGCAAGAATAGCGGCCGCCGCTCCAAAGATTCCCAACAACAGCATGTAGATCCGCATGTTACGTACTTGGTCGTCGAGGCTCTGTTCGAGTGGGCGGAGGTCTGCCGCGGGAGTAGCCGGATCGATTTCAGCCACGGCCTGCTTGATCGCTTTCGCCAAATTCATCGGTTCGCCTGAAGTGCGAAGCACGAAGAACATGCCGGTGCGGAAGTACACCCACGGACCTGTGAACCTGGCGGTCTGCTGCAGATGAGGAACATAGACGGCGGGCGCCTGTTCGCGCTCCAGGCGCGTGGTCACGGTGTCGCCCACCACGGCGATGATTTCGCGGGGGCGCTCATCGGGAACAAGGTCAAGCGTCACCCGCTGGCCGATCGGATTCTCCTTGGCGAAGAACTGGCGCGCCATGGTTTGGTTAATGATCATCACCGCTGGGGCGCCGCTGGTATCGCGATCGTTGAAATCCCGGCCTCGCAACAGCGGAATTTTCATGGTGGCGAAGAAATCGGGTGTGACCGCGAAATAACTGGCGGTTTGATCCGGCTGCTGAAACCCACCTGCGGCGGCGCTGTTCGGCGGTGGCGCGGGGCGGCCTTCAATAAAAAACGCCGTGGATAGCGGGAAGTTGCTATTCAAGGGCGCCACGTTGACGGCAGCGGCCGAAATAATGCCGGGCACGGTCCGCAGGCGCTCCGCGACTCGATCGAAGGTTTGCGCGGGGCGCGGGCTGATATCCCAGAGTCCGACGCCGCGGTACTTTCCAGCCGGCTTTGCCCCCTCGCTGATCGGCCAGCGAAAGTCGAATGTCAGCAGATTCTTGGGATCTGCCCCCACATCGTGCCCTTGGACATGGATGAAGCTGTTGATCATCAGCCCTGCGCCGATCAGCAGCGTGGTTGCCAGAGCGATCTGACCGGTAACCAGCGCGCGGCGCAGACGCTGGCGCACCGGGCCGTCCGAAGCGCTCCGGCCGGATTCCTTCAAGGAATGCAGCAGGTCGGACTTGGAGGTTTGCATGGCAGGAACCACCGCAAAGATCACGCTGGTGAGCATCACCACCAGCCCGGTGAATCCGAGAACGCGGAGATTTAAAGAAATCTCATGGAGACGCGGAAAATTGGCAGGCGCAACCAGGAGGAAAAGCTTCAGGCCACCCCAGGAAAGGAAGAGTCCCACCACGCCCCCGAAAACGGACAACGGGAAACTTTCCGCCACCAGCTGACGGATGATGCGCGGGCGGCCTGCGCCCAAAGCGGCGCGAACGGCCACCTCAGTTCTCCGTGAAGCCGCGCGCGCCAGCAGCAGACCGGCCACGTTCGCGCATCCGATTAACAGCACGAACGCCACGGCTCCTTGCAGGATCAGCAGCGGCGAGCGATAGTCGCGGTACGCAGCTCGCTGCAGGGATTCGACCCGGGCGCCCAATCCCTTGTGGCGCTCCGGATCGCCAGCAGCAAGTTGCGCGGAGAGAGTGTCGACCTCGGCCTGCGCTTGTCTTATCGAAACTCCAGGCTTGAGACGCCCGACGATCGTGTTGCCTCCGACTCTGCTCAGCACTTGTGTGCCTGTCAGGCATAGCGGCAGAAAAAATTCCACCTGATTCCCGAAGAAGGTGAAATCAGCGGGCATAACGCCGATGACGGTGGTGGCAGTCCGGTTCAGCGTGAACGTCTTCCCGACGATCGCCGGATCACCCGCGAAGCGGCGCTGCCACATCCCATAGCTGATGACTACCACCGGGGCTACGTTATCCACCTTGTCTTCGTCATCCGTGAACGTCCGGCCCATCAGCGGCTTGACGGCGAGTGCCCGGAACAACGACGGGGAAAGTGTCTGGCCCAGAATCCGCTCCGCGGGCGCGCCATCCTGTTCGGCGCCGAGCGTTCCCACGCCGCAGGCGGCTCCGTTGTAGGCCCCGACGGATTCGAACGAAGTGGTCCGGTCGCGAAACGCGAAATAGGTCGAGATACTTGCGGTGTTGGGTTGATCCGGATTCTCCACAGGGACGGTCCAAATGACAGCGAGCCGGTCCGGATCGGGGAAGGCCAGCGGCTTCAGGAACGTCGCATCGAGAATACTGAAGATTAGCGAATTCGCACCAATCCCCAGAGCCAGCGACACCGTCGCCGCCACCGCGAAGCCGGGGTTCCGGCGAAGGTTCCGCATTCCGTGGAGAACATCGCGGGCGAAAGTCTGGATGCTGAACAACGGATCGCCCTCGCGGGTTTGTTCCTCGAGACGCGTGCGATTCCCGAATCGGCGCAGTGCCGCATAGCGCGCTTCCTCCGTCGAGAGTCCGCGCTCCAGGTTGGCCTGGATTTCGATTTCCAGATGCGCCTGGATCTCTTCGTCGAGTTCCTGATTCGTACGCCAGCGCAGCCAACGCGGGAGTTTCATCACGCTTCCTGTTTGCCTGGTTTCAACACTTGCGAGACGGCGCGGACCATCTTCTCCCACTTGCCGGTCTCTGCCGTGAGTCTTGCGCGTCCGGTACGCGTGAGTTTGTAAAAGCGGGCTTTCCTGTTGTTATCGGAGGTGCCCCAGTCGGATGCGATCAGTCCGGCGCGCTCCAGCCGCTGAAGGGCGGGATACAGCGATCCGTGGTCCACCAGCAGCACATCTTCGGATGTCCGCTGGATCGCGGTGGCGATGCCGTGACCGTGCTCTGGGCCGAAAACGAGTGTCTGGAGAACTAATAAGTCGAGAGTGCCTTGCAGGAGCTGAATACGATCTTGACCGGCCATACTAGGAGGGAGTCTACCAGAGGTCTAGGAGATTGTCTACTAGGGCTTGCTCGGTGGGGGAACTGTTGTGGGTCCGCCGGTGTCCATGGGATGAGGCCCTCTATGCGGATCATGTCCCTGGTTTTGGCGCCGTTTGTGAGTTTGCTGCTGATTCTGACGGCGATCGTTATGGTTGTTCACCGCGACAAGCCGCATGGCCTGCCGCTTCGGATCGCATATCAAGGCAAAGGGGAGAACTGCGAGACTGGGCGGCTCGTGGTAGCGCGGGTGCTGACGACCGGCAAGGTGAGCCTCAACAATGAAGTAGAGATGCGGCGTACCGAGCTAGTCGATCGACTCAATCAAATATTCAGAACCAGGGCCGAGAGAGTTCTCTTCATTGAGGCGGATCCAGACTTGCCTGTCAGCAGTGTTGTGGACGTCATCGACATTTCACGAAAGGAAGTCGAGCTTGTGGTGATCGTAACGCCGGCTGTCGAGGTGGGCGACTGCTTGTCGATATATCGCCATCCACCCGGAATTTTGTAAGGGGCGGTGACTGCCTACCGGAACGACGATTTCGCCTGACGCTCTTCGGCCGCCTTGATGCCCGACCCGTACAGCTTCTCGAAGAAGCCTTCCTTCACTAGGCGATCCACCGTTGCATTGTCGATCACCGTGCGGAAGTCGAACTTCTTCAGTTGCGCGGCCGATTGAGCATCCACCGGATGTTCGATCATGTACTTCACAGCCGCCGCGTTAAGGTACGGCACACGCTCAAAGGTGTTGGTGCCGGCGTAGTGATCGTAGACGAGTGCGATATCGGCGGGATCGTCATTCTTGTTGTATGCCAGGTAAGCTTTCACCGCGAACGCCTTGTCTTCGTAGAAGCGCTTAATGGCTTCAGCGTGGACCTTGATCAGCAGCTCGGGTAATTTCGGATCGGAAGCGGCGAGCGTCTTCTTATACAGGTACACCGTGGGCGCGTAGATGTCGTCGTAATCGCTGGTGTTGGCCAGGCTCTTGAAGCCCTGCTGTTCCAGCTTGAAATAGATGGGCGCGGTGAGCATAGTGGCATCCACGCGGCCTGTCACGAGAGCCGCGGCCCGGCCGTTCACGTCGGTTCCGATCGGAATCCAATTGACGTCGCGGGGACCCAACCCGAACTTGGATAACAATCCGACGGCGTAGTTATAGGGCGCATCGCCAAGCTGGCTGACGCCAATAGTTTTGCCCTTGAGATCGCGGACGCTGGCAAACTTATTGGACGCCATCAGCGCGAACAAGCTCTTGCGGTAGGGACTACCGATCATAACTAACGATCCGTCTTTCGAAGCCGCCTGCATGGCCTGCTCCAGCGGATAGTTGGTCATCTGAGCTTCACCGCTGACGATCATGGCGACCGCTGCGGGATGTACCGCGAAGGCCAGCTTGGCTCGCAATCCGTACTTTTCGAAATAGCCGCCTTCCTGAGCGATATACAGCGGCCAGGTGGTGCCGGTGCGGGTGGCGAAGTTGATGGTGATATCGCGCAGAGGTGGCGTCTGACCATGCGCGATCAAGGCCAGCAAGAGACTAGCGGCGATCGTCTTTGCCGGTGATGTGCGATACGTCCTGGTTATTTTCATTGCAGATGTACTCGAACAGTTCCGTGTCGGTCTGAAGCGTGGAATGCCCATGCATGGTGAACGGGCGAGTGTACGCCCCAGGATCGGTGATGGTGACGTCGAACTCCAGGCGTCCGAGCTCGGGGCGGCGAAAGCGCTCGACGATGTGCAGTTGCTCGGTATGGGGATGACCGGCAAAATCGAACCAGAACTTATCGTTGAAGCCGATGGTGTCTACGACCAGCGTGTCGCCCTCCCAGCTTCCGATGGAATCGCCGTACCAGGTAGGATCGGGATCGGCGAGGTGCTTGCGACCGTCCGTAAAGATCTGGCGGAAGGTGTGGATATTGCCTTCGAACAAAAAGAAGATGTGGGTGGAGGTCTGAACGATTCTCCACGGATAGGGCGCCATGCGAGGGACGCCGGTCGGCAGGCAATTGGCTTCGGGATCGTCTTTCGACAAGCGCTCGGCTGTGAGCTTTTCGGCCCACGGCTGCAAGGGGAGTTTCTCGCCCGGCTTTAGCGAGGTCTCGATGTTGTAGATGAAAGTACGGTCGGGGCTCCAGACGCCGGAGAAGTCCGGCTTGCCGGATGTCGTTCGCGGCGTGGGACCTTTGGGAACATTCGCGCTAAGACGTTCGGCTGTGGCGATAGCGTCGCCTTGGGCGGCGGCCATCATTGACGCCGCCGCGAGAATCGTAACCAGGATGAGTGAACGCACTTTCCTCCCACCTGCGCGGGCGGGTGCTGAAGCACCCGTTGCAAGCCTGCTCCACGATTAAACTAGAGCCGGCAGATTAGAAGTTCCCGCTCATAGACCATCTCCGACGGCAGATGATCGTGCAGCGCGATGAACAGTTCCTCGTGAGCCATCACTTCCCGACGCCACGCGTCGGCTTCGAAGGCCTGGAGCGCATCGAACTGTTCCTTGGTGAACGATTGGAGACCGTTCCACTCGATGTCTTCGTAGCGAGGCATCCAGCCAATCGGCGTTTCACGGCCCAGGGCGCGGCCATGTGCGCGATCCACGATCCACTTCAGAACGCGCATATTCTCGCTGAAGCCCGGCCACATGAATTTGCCGTCAGCGTCCTTGCGGAACCAGTTCACATGGAAAATCCGAGGCGTTTCGGTCAAGCCGCGCTGCATCTTGATCCAGTGACGGAAATAATCGCCCATGTGATAGCCGCAGAAGGGCAGCATCGCCATGGGATCGCGGCGAACCTGCCCGACCGTGCCTACAATGGCCGCGGTCGTTTCCGAACCCATGGTTGCGCCCGTGTATACACCTGCGCTCCAGCTAAAAGCTTGGTAGACGAGCGGCATGGTGGTGGCCCGGCGTCCGCCAAAGATGAAAGCGCTGATCGGCACTCCGTCGGGAGCTTCCCAAGCCGGATCGATGGTCGGGCATTGCGATGCAGGCGCGGTGAAGCGAGAGTTCGGATGCGCTGCTTTGGCCCCGGTCTCCTTGGCGATGGCAGGCGTCCAGCGGTTTCCCTTCCAGTCGGTGCATTCGGCCGGCGGCTGGTCTGTCATACCTTCCCACCACACGCCGCCTTCGGGTGTGAGCGCGACGTTGGTAAAGATCGTATTCTTGGCGAGGGTCGCCATCGCGTTCGGATTGGTCTTCTTCGACGTTCCCGGCGCGACGCCGAAGAATCCGGCTTCCGGATTGATCGCGCGCAAACGGCCGTTGGCGTCCGGCTTGATCCAGGCGATGTCGTCGCCGACTGTCCAGATCTTCCAGCCCTCGAATCCCGCGGGCGGGATCAGCATGGAAAAGTTCGTTTTGCCGCAGGCGCTGGGGAACGCGGCCGCCACATAAGTCTTTTCGCCCTTGGGATCCTCGACCCCGAGGATCAGCATGTGCTCGGCCATCCAGCCCTCATCGCGGGCGATGTTGGACGCGATCCGCAGAGCGAAACACTTCTTGCCTAGCAGCGCGTTGCCGCCGTAGCCCGATCCGTACGACCAGATCTCGCGGGTCTCCGGAAAGTGGACGATGTATTTTTCCTTGTTGCACGGCCACGGCACATCTTTCACGCCAGGATCGAGCGGCATACCCACGCTGTGCAGGCACGGGACCACGCGGGTCTCGCCCTTCGCGATCTCGGCGTAGATCGGCATGCCGATTCGAGCCATGATGCGCATGTTGACCACTACATAAGGAGAGTCGGTCAGCTCGACGCCGATTTGCGACATCGGCGATCCAATGGGTCCCATGCTGAAGGGCAGTACGTACATCGTGCGGCCGCGCATGGAGCCGCTGAAGAGTTCCTTCAGCTTCTTGCGCATCTCCACCGGATTGACCCAGTTATTGGTAGGCCCGGCGTTGTCTTTCGACAGCGAGCAGATAAAGGTGCGATCCTCGACTCGGGCGACATCGCTGGCGTCCGAGCGGGCGTAGAAACAGCCTGGCCAAAGCTTTTCGTTCAACTTGATAAATGTGCCGCCCTCAACCATTTGGGCGCAGAGGGCATCATATTCTTCTTGGGAGCCATCCACCCAGTGGATGTTCGCCGGCTGGGTAAGTTCGACCATTTTCTCCACCCAGCGGAGAAGATGCTTGTTGTCGCTTAGCGGCCGTGAAACATCACGGGCAAGCTTCGTGGTTACCGTAGACATACTACTCATTATCGCGCGATTGTCCTGGGATACAATTGAGCCTGCGAGTTTGACTTGCATGCAAACGAGTGATGTAGAATCTCACTTGCAGTTCTTACGATAGGGATCAACTGAATGGGCGCTTTGCGACGATTCGTAACCTGTGCGCGCGGGCAAGACCTGGTGGAGTACGTGCTCCTACTGGCGCTGGCGGTGCTAGCCACCACGGCGATGCTTATGACCGCAGGCGAATCGTTGAGCGCGGTGTGGAACGCACCTGTCTTAGGGACCGCCCACTCCCCATCGTCGAGCGAAACCGGCAGGCACTAAGAGATTTTGACTTTGCGCGGGAACTGCGCGTTGTCCTCGAGGAACGTCTTTTTTCTGGATAGTTCAGCGGTAGTCGGTTGCACCGTACCGTTGATGTCGATGGCGCGTGAAACCAGGGTATGGTCGCCTGGAAGAGCGCCTTCCCATTTATAAGTGAACAGCTTCCAGGAATACTGCGAGTTGGCTGAATCCAGCGTAGCTTTCTGCCACGGGCCGTTGTCGATCTGGACTTCCACGGATTTCAGGGGCGTCCCGTCGTTTAGCACGAAGCCCACCACCTGATGCGCTCCGGCAGTCTTCTTGACGCGGGCGATTACGGACTTGAGCTGCATATGGGTAACTTCGGTTTCCACCCACTGGGTTTGCGGATCGTCGTCCTTGCCGGTTCCGCCCACGCCGCGGATGGTCCGGTACCAGCGCGCTTGATAATTCCCAAGATAGCGATCTTCCTGTAAGTGCACTTCCGAGAGCCATTTCACGTTCGCGACGCCGTACCAACCGGGCATGATGAGTCGCACGGGAAATCCCTGATTCAGCGTCAAAGGCTCACCATTCATGGCGTACGCGATTAACGGCTCGGGCTTCAGTGCGTGTTCCAACGCAATACTGCGGCCGAACTGTTGATCCAGCTTGTAGGTCTGCTGGCGGAATGCGACGTCCGCTGAGCCGCGGTCGTATCCGAAAAAAACCACTTCGCGAGCTCGCGAGTTCACTCCCAGCTGCTTGAGCAGTGTGCTGAGGCGAACGCCCGTGAATTTGCCGCACGAAGACAATCCCTGAATGGCGCGGCCGCTGTTGCCCGAGCATTCGAAGCCGTTGATGAAGTCGATTGACTTCATGGCTTTCAGATCGGCCAGCGAGAACTCGGCCGGCTTGTTGAGCATTCCGGTGAACTTCAGCTTATAGGTAGCAGGATCGATCTCCGGCTTCATGAAGTGTTGGGTGGTGAAAAACTGATCCCTGGGCGTCAGCATGCCATCGATCTTGCGGATGTCGAGCTGGCGCGTAGCTGCACCGGGAGCGCCGCCCGGGTTGTAATTGGCAGGAAGGTCGGTGAAGGGAACGTCGGCGTCGCTCTGCGCCAGAGCTGGTATGGCCCAGTCCGCGAGCGCCAGCATGCTGGCTGCGCTCAATCCCCGTCGCAAAGTCTCGCGTCGGCTTATCTGAGGGGGCATGATCTGTTCTGGCATGGTGAAGTTCCTCCAGTCCGTCGGAATCCAATGATAATACCGGCGAGTCCCGCGATCAACACCCGTATTCAGCCTAGCCTTTTGACCAGTTGAACGCGCGGGATGACTGACCGTACAATCCAGACAAAAGGATTTGCGGGTTTCTTCCTCCGAGAGCCTGCATCCAACGAGGGGATCGGCCGGCTCTGCACAAGTCTTCGATCCCCTGCGCTTCCCAGCCAAGCACTTCCACGATCGTCGTCAAGAGCCGGTGGATCGATTTTCCAGCCATCAGAATGATTCGGCAGTGGGATAATAAGCTCAGCCTTTTCAAGAATGCCCGGGTGGCGAAACTGGCAGACGCAAGGGACTTAAAATCCCTTTTTCCGTAAGGAGAGTGTGGGTTCAAGTCCCACCCCGGGCACCAGCCAAATGGATTAGGAGATAGAGCGGTCCGAAACTGCCCTCACGCTCTACGGTGAGGTTAAGTGAATCAGACAAGTGCGAGGAAAGAACGACCTGCTCGTGCGATTCCCTTGAGAATTCTTAACCCATCCTCTTGTGAACCCGTATCAAACTGCATCCCCGAGTGATCGACCGCATTGCTTACCATCGCAACGGATGCTACTGAGACTTGCCGCGCGGTGCCGAATGCAAAAAGTGACGCCGCTTGCATCTCGACCGCAAGTACGCCCTCCCTGGACCACTCTTCTAGTTGAGCTTTGCTCTCTCGGTACGGGGCATCTGTCGTCCAAACCTTCCCCGAACGGGTCGCCCATCCCGTGGTGATCAACTCTCGTTCGAGAACCGAAACTACCTGCGAATTGCACACGACCTCTTTGCTTGGCGGCAGATAGTGGTAGGACGTTCCCTCGTCCCGGATCGCGCTGGTTGCCACCACAAGACATGGCAACGGCAATTCCGGAGATACGCGCCCGGCGGATGTCAAACCAATGATGAGTTTCGCTCCTGCGGCGTGGAGTTGCTCAGCAATAAGTACCGCGTAGGGTCCGCCAATCGTCCGCGCGATTATTCCGCACGTTATACCTTCGAGATTCATCGCGAACATTGCAGTATGAAAACAGGCCCATGCCGCGAAGGGCTTGGCCACACCTTCTCGAACCAGCCAGTCTGTCAAATCACCATCGAATTCTAGGATGCATACCGCAGGAACATTTCCGGTGGAGATTTGTCGCCTCCGGCGTACATCGTTTATTAAGTCCTGAGCCGTGAACGCCGACGGATGATCGAGCGGATGGTCCAAGATCGGCAGATTCGAATCGTTAGTCATGCCCTGTATCCATCGCACTCCTTATTCTTGCTGAACAGAAGACTCACTCCACGATGAAACAGCAGTAGAGAAATTGCTGTGTGGTCCCGATCGGTGTGTGGTGCCGTTCCATCATGCTTTCGATGAGACGAAACCGTGGACCAAACTCTGCCTGTAACGAGTTCACGTCGTATCGGACAGTGGTTAGACCGCTGCACTTTACTGGTCCTTCTGGGCCGAAGGTGCCGATAATGATATGGCCCCCGTGCTTGACCGTCTTAGCAACTTGACCCACGTATGCGAGACGCTGTTCCGGCTCTGTCAGAAAGTGGAATACGGCACGATCATGCCAAACGTCGTAAGCATGCGTAGGCAATTCGGCAGTCGTCACATCGGCAACGAGCCAAACGGCTTTCGACGATACGGAACTCATTCGTTTCTTGGAGTGCTCGATAGCCGTTCGGGAGATGTCCAAAACCGTGACGTTGAGGTACCCTTTGTCAATCAGATCGTCGACGAGAGTGGATTCGCCGCCGCCCACATCGATAATAGACGCAGAACGATCACCCGCGACGCGTTCGATCAAGGCTAGCGATGTTTCGAGATGGGGGCGAAACCAACTCACCTCAGTCGGCGCTTTTGAGCCGTAGACGCGTTCCCAATGGGATTGCGTATCCATTTCGTTACCACAGTGTAGCGCCCGATCTCAACGGGATGACGCGGCTCGCTTAAGGGCTTGGGATTCAAGCTATTGTTATCACGGGGTTTGGCTGGATTGCGCTGAGCGCTTCGGGGTACATCGAAAGAATGTCGCAAGAAACCTGTCACAAACCAGCTGCGAACGACGTTGTAGAGGTGTGGATGCATCGCGCGAAGCAGTCGTCGAGATGAATTCCGATCAGGGACTGTTGGATATCGAGACGATCTTTCAGGCCGAGTATCAGAAAGTAGCCCGCGTGATTGCACGCGTTCTACGTGATCCCGCGCGCGCTGAAGAGCTCGCGGTCGAGGTCTTCTTGAAATGGTCTCGGAATCCCAAAGCGCATGGAGAAAACTCTTCGGCCTGGCTATACCGGGTTGCAGTACGGGCTGGGCTCGATGAGTTGCGCCGCGAAACCCGACGCACTCGACTCGGACAACTGCTGCCGTTCGTCGGGCACTCGGCAACCCCTGAGGAAGTTCGGGCTTCGCGAGAGGACCAGGAAAGGGTTCGTGCGGTGTTAGCTGCGATCCAACCCCGGCAGGCTGAGTTGCTGATTCTTCGCAGCCAGGGCCTCAGCTATGACGAACTAGCTTCGGGGCTCGATTTGAAACCAGCATCCATTGGAACTTTTCTCAATCGTGCGGAACAAACGTTCCGAAAGGAGTACATCAAGCGATATGGACAACAATAGAAATGGGGATCAGTGGGTTGAGGACCGTCTGGCTACCCTCCGTCCAGACAGCGAATGGCAACCCGATACATGTCGCGGCCTTGCTGAGTTTCGGGAGAAACGCGAAAAAGTAAGGAAGCGCAATCGGACATGGGGTTGGCTGGCTGTTGGTGTTGTAGTCGCTTCGCTTCCGCTTATGGCGTTCCCCCCGACGCGGGCGTTCGCTCAACGCTGTGTTTCCGCGTGCGTCAGTCAGTCAAGCTGGGTGCGTGATCTATTCGTGGGAAGTTCCGTTCCCAGCGTCGTTTATGTGAAGCCCGACGCGCGCAGGATGGCCCCTGATTTTGTCTTGGACGATGCTTCGGGCAAGCCCGTAAAGCTTTCAGATTTTCGGGGCAAGGTGGTGCTACTGAACTTCTGGGCCACATGGTGCGCTCCCTGCGGGATCGAAATTCCGTGGTTCATCGAGTTCCAGAACACTCACCAGAGTCTCGGTTTTACGATGCTGGGCGTCTCGCTCGACGAGGATGGCTGGGACGCGGTCCGGCCTTACATCGATAAGCGCAAGATCAACTACCGGGTTATGGTCGGCAACGACGACGTGGCTCAATTGTACGGAGCAGCCTCGCTGCCGACTACGTTCATTATCGACAAGTCCGGTCGCATTGCCGCAACCCATGTAGGTCTCTGCAGCAAGGCTGAATACGAAGCCGACGTTAAAGCTGTGCTCAACGAACAATAAGAGAGGTATAAAACTATGAAAATACTTCGAATCGGTTGCGTAGCTATGGTTCTGTCGATTCCTGCTTTCACGAGCGGCGGGAATAGCCTGCCTTCACGAGTGGAAGAGCACCGGTCAGGAATGATGGCAAGAGTTGTTTCCGCCGACGGAACGAGTCGAACGGTAAGACTTGAGGGCTGGGGCTGTACGGAGAGTATGTGTTCAAGAGTCTTTATCAGGAGCAAGCGTGAAAACGGAGTGCCGCTGCGAACATGGTTCGATTCGATTGCTTCGATCAAAGACGCGACCGCAGCCGATGCCCTGTTTGTGATGAAGGACGGCACAGAACGTCGGCTGGCCTTCGTCTCAGATTTCCGCGTGTTCTACGTATCCAATCGAATCGGCCTCACAGAAAAACTAGATCTGGCCAAAATCCGATCGCTTGAATTCCTCGATCCAGGAAAATGAGGGTCGCTGCGATTTTAGCAGACATGGTTGCGCGAATGATACTCCTCGCGCTGGTTACGGCCCTGATGTCCCCGGCGCAGTGGTTGAACCTTCGGACACCAGGCATCCCGAGGTTAGTGGACGGCAATCCAGACATGACCGCGCCTACGCCCAAGACCTTCGACGGCAAACCGGACCTGTCCGGAATATGGAGATCCGATCCAACCGAGGGTGTGAACTACATTCAGAATGTCGCCAGAGATGTGCCACCAGATGCGGTCAAACCCTGGGCCAAGGCGCTGTATGAACGCCGCATTGAAAACTTGCAAAGAGATGAACCCTGGGCGCGCTGCCAACCGGCAGGACTGCCGTTGCTCGACACGGCTGGATTCACGTATCGAATCGTTCAGTCTCCCGGATTGCTTGTCATTCTGTATGAGGAAACGACAAGCGTACCGCGCCAGATCTTCATGGACAGTCGCGAGTTGCCCAGAGACCCCAATCCCACGTGGCTTGGGTACTCAGTAGGCAAATGGGAAGGAGACACGCTGGTAGTAGACACAAGCGGTTTCAACGATAAGACCTGGCTCGACGCAAATGGACACCCCCATTCGGAATCCCTACGATTGACGGAGCGTTTTCGCCGTGTGGACTTCGGCCACCTCGAACTCCAAATCACAATCGACGATCCTGAAGCGTTTACAAAACCGTTCACTGTCGTAAAGCACCCTAAACTCCGAGCGGACTACGAAATGCTCGAATACTTTTGCAACGAAAACGAGAGAGACTCCCGCCACATGGTGGGCAAATGAGAGTCCCGAAAGGTGCGTTAAGTATGTGCTTGAGAACTTCAAGACTGCAAAGTCTATTCTTCGTAGTTTGCTTATGCGCGGTTTCCTTGCGCGCCGCTGGGTTTCCTGACCCAATAGTAGACAACAAGAGTCTGCTGGGCAATCTCTTAAAAGGGGACCAGACAGCCGTACTTGCAGGCGGCTGCTTTTGGTGTGTGGAAGCCGTCTTCCGACAGATTGCTGGCGTGGACAACGTAGTTTCCGGGTACTCCGGCGGTGACGCAGCTTCCGCGCACTATGACATGGTGGGCACGGGGAAGACAGGCCATGTCGAGACCGTCAAAATCACGTACAACCCTCGCAAGATCTCATATGGTCAGATCCTTAAAGTATTTTTCGACGTAGCCCACGATCCTACGCAAATTGACCGGCAGGGGCCTGATATCGGTCCGCAGTACCGATCCATGATCTTCTAATCAGACCCAGAACAAAAAGGTTTGCCGAAGCGTATATCACGCAGTTGAATCAAGCGAAAGTCTTCCATGCGTCCATTGCGACCCAGGTAGTGGAACTAAAAGCGTTCTATCCCGCCGAAGAGCACCACTAGAGCTACTGCACCCGCAATCCAAAGGATCGGTACGTGGTTGAGGTGGCAAATCCGAAAGTGGACAAGGCGAAAAAACAGCTTCCGGAACTAGTAAAGAAGAAGTGAACAAGTAAACACTTCCTCCGGTCAGTGTTATTCACATCGAACGATCTTCGCCAGTGCTGGTGTTAGAGAGGGCCAAGTTTCTGAAGTGCTTTGGCGATCACTTCTCGGTTCTTCCGGCGAGGCCTACTCCTTCCCGCGCGTAGGTTGATCTCTATTTCAGCGTGACAACTTGGACTACGCTTGGATACGGCGATCTTACTGTTCCGGCTTCTTTTCGACTTCTGACGTCACTAGAAGCCATCACGGGCTCCATCGCAACGGCAGTTTTCATTTCACTGCTTTGGCTTGTGATCCAGGAATCCACTGTGCCGCCGACGGACGCTTACTTGGATCGACATCAATTCACATTCACTAGAGGCGGCGACATCAATCCTTATGCAGGCAAGCGGGACGCGCAAGTCCCTAAACCTAAGTGACCCGTATATGAGCCGACCAAACGCATTCTCAGGTCAGCTCGAAAATCTAGTGGGCGTAGTCGCCAACGCTCGGGTAGATCGGAGCTCGGAGGGCAGTTTCGAACCGCTCTATCTCCTAACCCGGCACCAGCCAAATCCGTTGTGCCCTGTTCGGGAGTCGATAAGGACGTAGTCAGGTTGGATTTGGCGAACATTGGCGTCAAAATGTATTCCGAGCGGAGGAATCTAGTCTCTTCTCGCCCGGACCGGGATGCCAGATGAAATCGATAACTTCCAGATATGGGAGAAATTGTGCGTCGCAGGCTCATATGCCCTTGGCGGGCGGCGGGGTTGAGCTGGTTCTAAAGGGCGCGAAGGTGGACTTCGCGCCCCAGAGTTCGATCGGACTAGAACTGAAAGCGCGCGACGAATGTGCCGGAGCGCTGATTGCTAGTGCCAGCCGTCGGATTGACTACGCCGAAGCCGCTGCTTAACAGGCCTTTATTCGGCCCACTGGTGAACGGGACCGGTGCGCTGGCGAAGTTCGTGTTAATAACAATCGGAGTGGTAAGCGAAGAATACAGCATCCGGTTGAAGACATTCGTGAACTCGACACGCAGGTTCAAATTCACACGCTCCTTGATCCGAAAGTTGCGGCCGAAGTTGGCGCTTTCCTGAGGCGTGCGGAAGCCCCGGAAGGAGCGAATCGAGCTTTCGCTGGCCGCGAACTGCCCGTCCGGAACGTTGGTCCACGCCTTCGGATTCAAGACTTGCGTCTTGGTCGGGTCAAAGCAGTGGCAGTTGATATTGAGCGGGTCGGTGTGGTGGTTGCCATCGTAATCGGTCCAATCCACTGACCAGGGGCTCATCCCCGGGATGAGCTGCGCGGGCCCCGGGCCGTAGCCCAGGAAATTGGTAATCGGCACGGCGCCCGCACTGGTAGGCAGGCCCACCAGTCGCGCGCTTTGGTAGCTGAGAGTCCAGCCCGTACTCCAGCCGGACAAAGCATAGGCAACAACCTT